>DSTMR04002__coassemble_604_pt1 | contig 79662 bp, 66 predicted proteins | sample DSTMR04002__metabat2_high_PE_025 | metagenome-assembled genome bin DSTMR04002
TGAGGTCCCACAGCCCCTGAAACCGGCTTTTTAAGCCGGCGGTTCTTAACCGGGCCCTTTCTTAAAGGGGCGGGTGTCCCTACACCTGCTCCTGCTCCGCCTGCGGATCGCTCTTGTACTGCGACGGCGTTACGCCCATATACTGCTTGAAGGCCGTGCTGAAATAACGCGATGAGGAGAAGCCCGTCTGTTCGGCAACCTCCGTGATCGAAATGTCCGTCTCCCGGATGAGCCGGCAGGCCCGTTCGATGCGGATCTTCGTTACGTACTCCTTGACGTTCAGTCCCGTGAGTTGCTTCAATTTGTTGTAGAGAACCGTGCGGCTCATGCCGATCTCGCGGCACAGGTACGGAATGTTGAACTGTACCTGTTGCAGATTCTCCTCCACCAGCGTGCGGAGTTTGATCAGAAAACGCTCGTCGGCTGAACTGAATGCCGTCTCCTCCGGAGCCGGCATGACGCTCTGCTGCCGATAGCGCTCCCGGATCAGATTCCGGTTGCGGAGCAGGTTGGCGATCATTGCCGACAGCATCTCGATTTCGAAGGGTTTGGCCATGTATCCGTCCGCGCCGTAATTGTAGCCGAGCAGCTGACTCTGTTCGTCGTTGCGCGCCGTGAGCAGGATCACCGGGATGTGGCTGATGTTGATGCGCTCCTTCACCCGGCGGCACAGTTCATAGCCGTTCATGCGGGGCATCATCACGTCGCTGACGATGATGTCGACCGACGTCTTTTCGAGGATTTCCAGCGCCTCGACTCCGTCGTGGGCCGTGAAGAGCTGTTTCGTCCGGGGTGCGAATTCCGTTTTCAGGAAGCCCACCAGCTCCTTGTCGTCTTCGACGACGAGCATCGAGAGTTGCGACAGGTCGGGCTCCGCTCCCGCCGTATTTTCGGCTGCACCCGATTCGAGCAGTTCGTTGAGGTAGTTCCGGGGGGCGTGTTCGATCGTCTCCCCGGAGAGCGTCGCCGGCAATTCGAAATGGAACGTTGCACCGCCTTCGGGGTTCTCGGCCGCACCGATCGTCCCGCCGTGCTGCTCCACCAGAATCTTCGCATACGAAAGCCCGATTCCCGAACCGCTCCGCTCGCTGTCGCCCTGATAGAAGCGGGTGAACAGCCGCTCCACATCCACGCCCTCCAAGCCGCAGCCGCGGTCGATCACCGAGATCCGGATCCGTTTCCGTGCGGCCTCGTATTCCGTCCGGACGGTGATCCGGCTTCGGTCCGGGCTGTGTTTGAGTGCGTTGATCAACAGATTGCTCAACACGATCATGCACTTTTCCGTGTCGAAACTCCGGACTCCCGCCTGCGGGTCCTCCTCCACCCGGAGTTCGATCTCGCGGTCGTCGGCCTCGAGACGGAAATCCTCCACGATCTCCCGTACCCACTCGTTCACGTCCCGGGACTGGGGGTGGAGCGTCGTGACGCCGGTTTCCATCTTGCGCAGCGTGAGGACCATGTTGATCAGCTCCTTCATGCGCTGTGCCTGTTTGTAGATCTTTTTCAGCAGCGAACGGTCGGTCACGGCATCCGGAGCATTCCGGATCAGCCGTCCCAGCGGCGCAAGGATCAGCGTGAGCGGCGTGCGCAGCTCGTGGCTGATGTTGATCAGGAAGCGCACCTTGTCCTCGGCGATCTGCTGCCTGTGGCGGTCGAGTTCCCGCTGCATGCGGAGCTCCTTGCGGCGCAGGAGCCGGAAGAAGAGGCCCAGAATCAGCCCCGCCGCAGCGAGGATCCACAGCGCCGTGAACCATCCGCTCCTGTACCACGGGGGATTGACCACGCATCGCAATACGGGTTTCCACGCGGCCCACTCTCCGCCTGCGGTGTTGCAGGTCGCCTCGATGACGTAGTGCCCCGGCACGAGGTTCCGCAGCATCAGTTCGGGATTGTTGGAGTCGAATTCCTCCTGGTAGCTGTCTCCGGTGACGCGGAACCGGTAGAGGCGTTTGCGGAAGAAGTCGTCCTCCTGCACCCGGATCCGGATGACGAGCGTCTTGTTGGTCCAGGGGATCCGGAGTTCCTCGTCGGGGGGCCGGTTGGCGGCCCGTTCGCCGTCCAGAACGGCGTCCATCAATCCGATGTCGGGGGCGTCCGCCGGGGGCGGCGTGTGGACGGCGCTCACATGGAACAGCCCTCCGGTTCCGCCCAGATAGACGCTGCCGTCGCCGGTCGCGAGGCGCGCCTTCGGCTGGAATTCGTTCCATGCGTCCTCTTCCGACTCGCCGAACGGGATGAAGCGCCCGACGTCGGGCAGCCGGACGAAGATGCCGTTGTCGGTCCCGGCCCAGACCCGTCCCCGGGTGTCGCAGACGACGGCTTGCAGCGTCCGGAAGAAGGGGGTCGGGATCTCCTCGCAGCGCGCCGCTCCGGGCTGTCGGAGGAGGACGCCCTTGTCGGTGGCGATCCAGAAGGCGCCCTCCGCAGTGCGCGCGATGCTGTTGATGAGCGTATCCTGCCCGGTTCCGAAAAGGGTCTCGATCCGGTTCGAACCGAGTTCCGTTTCGTAGACGTGCCATTGGTCGTGGAAGTAGCTTTTCCCGTTTTCATGCGCGATCGGGAAGCCGGCATGGAGCCAATCCGGCGTTTCGAGCCTTTCCATGCGTCTCGTGCGCGTATGGTAGCGGTACGAGGGTTTGGCGAAGAACAGAATGGTGCTGTCGCTCTCCCGCAGCAGGTTCACCGACTGCCCGCTGTACGTCGTCTGATAGCGGAGCAGGCTGTCTTCGCAATTCAGGGCGGAGAGGCGTCCGGATCGTTTGTCGAACGTGTAAAGACCCTTCGAGAAGATCGACAGCAGAAGCTCCTGCTGCGAAAGTCCGGCGATCGAGGCGATCTTGTATCCGAAGGTCGACGGATAGTGGGTGAAGCGTTCGGTGCGGGGATCGAAGCGGTTGATGCCGCCGCCGTCGGTGCCGATCCATACCTGTTCGGACCCCGGTTCCTGGTAGAGGCAGAGTACCGATTCGGCGCTCAACCCGTCGGGGCTCATCGGCTGCGTGCCGACATGGATCTTCACGTCCGATTTGCGGATGATGATCAGGCCGCCGCGGATCCGTCCGGCCCAGATCGTGCCGTTCGCATCGCCGTGGAGCGAGCGGATGGAGTTGCACGGCAGGGTGTACGGGTTTCCGGGCAGGTGTTTCAATACCGAGATCCTCTTCGTCTGCGGGTCGAGGATGTTGATGCCGCCGCCGTCGGTGCCGATCCAGATTTTGCCCTCCTGCTCGGTCATGCAGAGAACCACGTTGTTGCTCAATGCCGAGTTCCCGGTGTTGTAGACCGCGATCCGACGCCCTTCCGGATCGAAACACTCGATGCCCCGGTTGTAGGGCGAGAGCCACACCCTGCCTTGTGAGTCGACCAGAATCGACGTATTCTCCTTCTGGCTTCCGAATGCCGGCTGCCGGGTCTCGCCGCTTCGGGAGTCCGCCACCAGCACTCCGCGCCAGCGGTTGAAGCAGAGAAAATTCCCGTCCTCCAGGGGATACAGCGCATGTATGGGGTAGGGCTCCTCCCGGCGGAGGTTCAGCAACAGGCGGATCTTGTCGTCGGCATAGTCATAGCGGAAGATCTGGTTCTGCGATCCGAAGAGCATGCCGCCCGCAACCGGGCGGGCACAGTGGACGATGAGATTTCCCCCCCCCGGCTCGGACGGCTGTTTCGGGACGTAAAAGTCGTCTGTTTCAGGACGATAGCGGGCCAATCCCTTGTTGGTCAGCACCCAGATTTGTCCGAGGCTGTCTTCGGCGATTTGGGTGATATTGTTGCCCGGCAGGGCATGCCCGCCCTTGTCGTGCGAAGAGTAGCGGCGGGGCAGGTAGTTGTCGAAACGCATCAGTCCCTCCGTCGAGGAACCGATCCAGACGAATCCCCGTTTTTCGGCATGAACACACCGCACGTTGGAGAGCATTCCGTCTCGGGGCGTGATCTGCCGGTAGTTGTACTGTTCGCCGGCCGTTGCCCCGCAGAAAGCGGAGAGGAGCCCGGCGCAGACCATATATAAATAAAGGAGAATTCCGGATTTCATGTTTTTCATACCTCTAAAATAGAAAAAACGCAGGAAAATTCCAATTTTATTTTTATCTCGCTCCACCCTTCCACAGGCCATTCAGGGCGTGATTTTTACATTCGGACAATTTTTGGAGTCGGAAAGACGATTTTCGAACATCCGAAAAGACGACGGTTTTTAATTTTGACGTGGAATCCATGCTGGATTTTGTAAATTTTTTAATAACCATTAACCTAAAACCTTTCATCCATGAAGAAAATTTCCGAAATTGTTCTTCTCGGTGCATTCTGCATTCTTGCATGTTGCAGCCAGGTTTTTGCGCAGCAACGGAGTGTAAGCGGTACCGTTACCGATGACAAAAGCGGCGGTATGCCCGGAGTAAGCGTCTATGTCAAGGGTACCACGATCGGTACCACGACCGACATCGACGGCAAGTATCGGCTCAATGTCTCCGGGGCGCAGCCCGTGCTGGTCTTCTCGTTCATCGGTTATTCCACCCAGGAGATTCCCGTGGGAACCAAGACGCAGATCGACGTCCGGTTGAAGGAGGATGCACAGACGCTCGACGAGGTTGTCGTCGTGGCTTACGGTACGGCCCGCAAGGGGGACGTCACGGGAGCCCTGACCAACATCAAGCCCTCGGAAGGGGATATTGCCCTGCCGTCGGTCAACAGCCTGCTCGAAGGCAAGATCGCCGGTCTGGTCGTGAGCTCGGCGTCGTCGGCCGTCGGAGCCGCATCGTCGGTGACGATCCGTGGTGCGAACTCGCTGCGCGGAGACAACCAGCCGCTCTATGTGATCGACAACGTTCCGCAGGCGTCGACCGGCGAATTTTCCAGCTCGGGTATCGGCGGCGACTTCCAGATCCAGCAGGATCCTCTCTCGCAGCTCAACCCCGCGGACATCGTCGACATCACCGTGTTGAAGGATGCCTCCTCGACGGCCATCTACGGTTCGCGCGGTGCCAACGGCGTCATCCTGATCACCACCAAGCGCGGACAGGCCGGTGCAGCGCGCGTGCGGGCCTCGGCGACCTTCACCATTGCCGAGCCGACGAACCTGCTCGAAATGATCAACCTTTCGGAGTATGCCGACTACCGCAATTCGCGTGTGAGCGACATCCAGCAGTATCCCTTCCACAAGGTGGGTGACGAGCTCCGCTACGTGTTCAGCGGCTCGGAGTCGAAATACGATCCGGGAGATCCGTCGACGTACAGGCTCGTGAAGAACCGCAACTGGCAGAAGGAGATCTATACGTCGGCCTTCTCGCAGAACTACTCGGTATCGGTCGACGGCGGTTCGGACAAGGTAACCTATTATATTTCGGCCAACTTCAAGGATATTGAGGGTACGGTCAAGCAGACCGGACTGCGTCAGGGCGACCTGCGGGCCAACCTTTCGGCCCAGCTGGCGCGGAGCGTGAAACTCGAACTGCTGCTCAACGGCTCGATCCGCGAGAACGACATGATGGCCGGCGGTAATACGCTGGGCGGTTCGACGGGAGCCGTGTCGCGTACGGCTCTGGACTATGCTCCGTTCGAAATGCCGGACGGGGACCCGAGCTTCTCCGACGAGAACAAGACGACGGTGCAGAGCTGGCTCAACGACTATGTGGACAAGGCCGTCAACCGCGTCTTCGGCGCCAGCCTCAACCTGACGTGGGACATCTCGAAGAATTTCCGCTACAACCTGCGTACGGGCGGCAACCTGACGACCAACAACCGCAAGCGCTGGTATGGTCTGGAACTCTATCAGGGTATGAACAACAATGGTCTGCTCTCGATTTCGGACCTCAACCGCAACAACTATTCGGTGGAGAATCTGGTGACCTACAACGGCAAGATCGGCGATCTGGTCCGCATCGACGCCACGCTGGGTGTTACTTACGACGATTATAACTATCTGAATGAAAATACGATCGGTCGTCAGTTCTCCTTCTTCGAACTGCGCGAGAACGGTTTGAGCAAGGCCGGTGTGACCGAGTTCCCGCAACCCGAACAGAAGGACTACCAGCTCTTCTCGTATCTGGCGCGTGTGAACCTGTCGTTCCTGGACCGCTATCTGGTGACGGCCTCGATGCGAGCCGACGGTTCGTCGAAGTTCGCCAAGGGTAACCGCTGGGGCTATTTCCCCTCGGCATCGGTGGCCTGGCGTATCGAGCAGGAGGAGTTCCTGCGCGACGTGTCGTGGCTCAACCAGTTGAAACTCCGTGTCAGCTACGGTGTGACCGGTAACCAGTCGATTGCCCCCTACTCGACCTTCTCGATGTACGGCCAGAACTCGTCGGGCGACGTGATCTACGCCGACCAGAACGGCGATGCCCTGACGACGATGATCGTGACGAACCTCTCGAACAGCGGTCTGAAATGGGAGAAGACCTCCTCGTGGAACGTCGGTCTTGATTTCGGCTTCTTCAAGTCGCGGTTGAGCGGTACGGTGGACATCTACAAGAAGAAGACGAGCGACCTGCTCATCTCGCGCACGCTGCCCGGTTCGGCGGGCTTCGGTTCGACCTACTACAACCAGGGCGGTCTGGACAACCAGGGTGTCGAGGTATCGTTGAATGCCCAGATCATCGACAACAAGGACTGGAAATGGAGCGTCAACGGTAACATCGGCTTCAACAAGTCGAAGATCACCGATCTGGGTCTCGAACCTTCGGACTTCGGTTGTCTGGGACAACGCGTGGGCTTCTACGGCAACTCGCTGGGCGACCACTTCGGTGTGGCTCACATCTTCCTGGCAGGCGAGGCTCCGGGACAGTTCTTCGGCTATCGCACGCAGGGCATCGTCCAGAGCGAGGATATTACGGATCAGGGCGTGAAGTATATCAAGTCCGATGGCACGGTCGGTTATTACACGACGTTCAACAACGCCACGCCGAAGGCCGGCGACGTGAAGTTTGTCGATATGGACGGCAATGGCGTGGTTGACGAGAACGACCGTACGATCATCGGCGACCCGAATCCGGACTTCACCTACGGTTTCTCGACGAAACTCTCCTTCCGGCGTCTTTCGTTCTCGGCCTCGTTCAACGGCGTGTCAGGCATCGACCGGTTCAACACCAACAACCGTTACATCAATACGCCCGGAACGCGTGCGAACAACCTTACGCGTGAGGCCTTCCTCGGCATGTGGACCCCGACGAACCATTCGAACAGTTATCCGAGCTCGACGTTCAACGTCGGCAACTACACGATGGACCGTTATATCGAGGATGCCAGCTACCTGCGCTGCTCGGATCTGACGTTGAGCTACTCGCTTCCGGTGCGCTGGATGAAGAAGATCGGTTTCAACTACTGCTCGCTGTCGTTCTCTGTGAAGAACGCCTTCATCATCACCGATTACAGCGGCTATGATCCCGAGGTCAACAGTTTTGCCTTCGACGGTCTGCGACCCGGAGTGGACATGAGTTCCTATCCCACGCCGCGTTCGTACATCATCGGTGTCAACCTCACATTCTAATCGTAAAAAATCATGGAAATGAAAAAGATAGCATACGGAATACTGCTGCTGGCGGCAGGGCTCTTCACGACCTCCTGCCTGGAAGAGGATCCCCAGTACTCGCAGAACAGCAAGATCATCTTTTCGAGCGAGGAAAATGCCGAACTGGCACTGCTGGGATGTTACGGCTACATGACGGCGAACGGCGCCTATGGCCAGATGTGGCAGGAGGTGCCCCTGGTAGGCAGCGGTCTGGCCTGGGGTCAGCGCAACGGCGGCGATGAGAACGGACTGGCCTCGCTGGCCGTAGTTCCGGGCAACGCACTGGTGTCGTCGACCTGGAAAGGCATGTACAAGGTGATCTCCGAAGTGAATGCCTTTATCGAGGGTATGGAAGCCAGCGGTCTGGACGGATCGGTGAAGACCCAGAAACTCGGTGAGGCGCGTTTCCTGCGAGCCATTGCCTATTACAATCTGGTATCGTTGTGGGGAGACGTGCCCTTGAAACTGGTTGCCTCGTCGTCGGACGGCATCGCCATGCCGCGTACGGACCGGGTGACGATCTTCGGAACGATCGTCGACGACCTGAAAGCCGCAACGAACATCTCGGCCACCTCGTCGGTAGGACGTCTGAATTCGTGGGCGGCGAAGGCCTTCCTGGGCAAGGTTTACTACAAGATGGCCATGCTCGACATCGACCGGGCTGCGAATCTGAACAATGCGAAGACGATGTTCGACGACGTGTATGAACACGCCGACTATGAACTCGAACCGAATCTCAACAGTCTGTTCGTCCCCTACACCCAGACGGGAGCCGTGACCAACAGCAAGGAGGCGATCATCCAGCTCAACTTCAACGCCGAGTCGGGCGTCTGCTACAACCGCGGCAGCAACCGTTTCGCACCGCAGGCCTCGACTTCGGGTATCAACTGGGGAACCTACCGGGCGACCCGCTATGCCTATGACCTGCATTACGGCACCTACCCGGGCGACCCGCGTGTGGAGACGAACTTCCTGACGCAGTGGCGTGCCCGCAGCAGCAACAACCAGCCCAACCCCAAGGATCCGGTCCGTACGGACGGTCAGCTTTGCCCGGGCGACTCGGTTTACACCTATCCCAAACGGCTCTATACGCCCGATGGAGGTACGCTTGCCAATGCCGTTGTGCTGACGCTGCCCTACGAACTCTTTGCCGACAAGACCAACCCCACGCAGGCGGAGCTCAACACCTATGCGGGAGATTATCCGGACATTGTGAAGGGGATGTGGACCAATTTCACGCAGGTGGGCAACAGCGAGAAATGGCCCTACTTCGGCAAGCTCTACGACCAGACCCAGACCGGAACCTACGCCCACAAGCACCTGATCATCTACCGTTATGCGGAGATGCTGCTCTTGATGGCCGATGTGTACAACGAGCTGGATCAGAAGGATAGAGCCATTGATCTGGTGAACGAGGTGCTGGCCCGGGCCCGCAAGTCGATACCTCTGAACTCCACAACGAGCTATGAGGCTTCGCAGCCGGCCGACTGGTCGAAGTCGCTCACGAAGGAGCAGGTTACCGAGAAACTCTATTTCGAACGTCTGTTCGAGTTGATGGGCGAGCCTTCGCTCTACGACATGGTGCGCATCCGCGGGACGAAGTACATGGAGCTGCTGCTGTTGAAGAACAACAACCATAATATCACGGCGGCGACCGATGCCAACTACGCTACGAATGCCAACAACTTTGCCGATCGTCTCTTCGATTCCGGGCAGAAGGATGCGCTTTCGGAGCACTTCCTGAAAAAGAATCTGCTGTTGCCGATTCCGAGCAGCGAGATTGATGCGAACTCCGCGCTTACCAATGCGGACAACAACTACGGCTATTAATAATTAATATCGACGGAACATGAAAAAACTCTTTATATTTCTGGGATTTTTCGGGATGGTCGCATGTAGCGACGACAAGACCGAAGATCTTCTTTCCGGCCAGCGGTCGCCGCTTGAAGTGACGCTCAATTCGACCTCGCTCTGCCGGGGTGAGACGCTGACGGCAACGATCCGTTTCGACGCTACGGACGAGAATGCCGTTGAGGAGCGGAAGGATTTCCAGCTCTATTTCGAGTCGCTCGAAAACGGTGCGCCTTCCGAGTTGTTTGCCGAGTTCCCCGCGGAGGTGACCTTCCCGGCGGATCAGGAGCAGATCACGGTCGACTTCCCGATCAAGGAGTCGGGCTTTACGGGCGAGCACACGGTGAAGCTGTGGGTGAGCGCCGAGGGGCGTGCCATCACGGGCGCCGCACAGACGATCACGGTGAGCGACTATCATTATATTACGGTATCGGTGAAGGGTGCGACGTCGATGGACGTAGTCGAGGGTCGGACGTTTGTGTTGCAGGCGCAGATCGCCGAGCCGGCACAGGCGGATCTGGATATTGCGATTGCCCCCGAGAATGAAGCTGCGAAGGGAGATTTCGAGAATTTCCCCTCGACGCTGACCATTGCGAAGGGTGAGACGGTGGCCGAGAGTGCGGAGATCACCGTGTCGTGGGACGACGGCGAGACGCAGGAGGATCACGACTGGAATTTCGCCGCAACGGTCGGAAACGACAAATATGCGGTCAAGCCCTTCACGATCACGCGCATTGACGCCGACCTGGCCAAGGGCGACCGTCTGCTCGACGAACGTTGGGTTTACGATAACCCCGATCAGGCGTTCTATTCGACGAATACGGCAGCCAAATACCTGACCTGCCCGTCGTACAAGGAGGGCGATGTGCTGATGGGCAAGAGCACGGTCTATGGCGATGGCTCGAAGCACCCCAACCGCAATCTGGCCGATACGTGGACGCTGCTCAATGCCTATGAGTTCCACGCCATCGACGGACGTCTTTACAGCCGTACGGCCAAGAACAGCTATGGCAACTGTCCGTTGCTTACGGCAAACGGCTGGGCTGCGCAGGATACGCAGACCATTCAGGAGACCTGCTATATCGACAATAACAAGTTCACGAACGTGACGGACGATGGTTACCTGCGCATGTGGGCGGCCAATGATCCCGGAACCGCTACGGCCGGTACGGGGGACAAGAGCCGTACTTTCGGTACAGCGGCGCTCTACTCCAACAAGATCGGCAAGAATAGCACGGTGCCCCAGAGCGTCGTCATCCGGGAGGGTACCCGTATCGAGGTGCGGGCCCGTATCCGGGGAGCTCAATACGGTTTCAACTATGCGATCTGGATGATGGGTAACAGCAACGAGGTTGCTCCGACCAAGGCGTGGCCTTATTGCGGTGAGATCGACATCATGGAGTATCCGCAAGGGAAGGTCGTAGGTATGGGTACTACGGTGCATCAGACGTTGCACTATGGAAATGTTTCGGACGACGGTGCGTCCCATGCCAATCCGACGGTCAACAAGTCCATCCAGCCTTCCGAGTGGAACATCTACTGGGTGGAGATCGTCGATGGGAACACGATTAATGTAGGTATCAACGGTGAGACGACCGCAACGTTCACGCCCGGCAGCGGCGGTGATTTCGGCGGGTTTGCCCAGGATTGGCCGTTTACCAATGAAGCGAATCCCACGGGATTCCATCTCTTGCTGACGGCAGGTCTGGCCGGAGAGTGGCAATGCGGTCCGCTGACACTCGAAGAGGTCAACGACGGCGGATGGGCAGCCTCGGAGTTCCTGAACCTGACCTACGAACAGACGAAGAGCGACGAGAACACCCCGCGGATGGAGATCGACTGGATCCGTCTCTGGATCAACGAGAACTACGATTTCGGCGGTCCCTATACGATGAACACGGAGAAGAATGCCTTCTTCTGATGCTCTGAATATCGATTCAGCCAGTTGACAGGTCCGGACGGACGATGGGATCATCTCCGTCCGGGCTTTTTTCAGATTCCGGGGATGCCGTTCCGGCATCCGTCTCGCGCGGGCGCTTTTCGCATCCGGGACGGGACCTCCGGGTCCGGGAACGCTTGCGAAAACCGAAATTTATGCTTAATTTTACCGGGAGACAACGGTGCTTCCGGCACTATCCCTCGAAAACCTCACCGATACTATGATTGAATGGAATTGCCATAAGACCGGAGCTCTGCTGACGACGGGGCTCCTGGCCGGAGCCACGGCCTGCCACGAGCAGCCGAAGACGCCCGATCGCCCCAACATCGTCTACATCATGACGGACGACCATACGGCGCAGATGATGAGCTGCTACGACACGCGCTACATGGAGACGCCCAATTTGGACCGTATTGCCCGTGACGGCGTGCGCTTCACGAACAGTTTCGTGGCCAACTCGTTGAGCGGTCCGAGCCGCGCCTGCATGATCACGGGCAAGCACTCGTGCGCGAACCGCTTCTTCGACAACACGACCTGCGTCTTCGACGGCTCGCAGCAGACCTTCCCGAAGCTGCTCCAACGGGCGGGCTATCAGACCGCGTTGGTGGGCAAGTGGCACCTCGAAAGCCTTCCGACGGGTTTCGACTTCTGGGAGATCCTCCCGGGACAGGGCGACTACTACAATCCGGATTTCGTGACGCAGCGGAACGACACGGTGCGTCGCGAGGGTTACGTCACGAACATCATTACCGATGACGCGATCCGCTGGATGGATCAGGAGCGCGATCCTTCGAAACCCTTCTGCCTGCTGATCCACCACAAGGCGATCCACCGCAACTGGATGGCCGACACGTGCAACCTGGCGTTGTACGAGGACCGCACGTTCGCGCTTCCCGAAAACTTCTTCGACGATTATGAGGGTCGTCCGGCGGCCGCCGCGCAGGAGATGTCGATCGTGCGCGACATGGACATGATCTACGACCTGAAAATGCTGCGTCCCGACCGCGAGACGCGGCTGAAAAGTCTCTACGAGCAGTTCATCGGGCGCATGAACCCCGAACAGCGGGCGGCGTGGGACGCCTTCTACGGTCCGGTGATCGAGGAGTTCTACCGTAAGAATCCGCAGGGGCGCGAACTGGCCGAGTGGAAATTCACGCGCTACATGCGCGACTATATGAAGACCGTGAAGTCGCTGGACGACAACGTGGGCCGCGTGCTGGACTACCTTGAGGAGAAGGGCATGCTCGACAACACGCTGGTGGTCTATACCTCGGATCAGGGCTTCTACATGGGCGAGCACGGCTGGTTCGACAAACGCTTCATGTACGAGGAGTCGATGCACACGCCGCTGATCATGCGCCTGCCGAAGGGTTATGCGGCGCACGGCGACATTCCGCAGTTGGTACAGAATATCGACTATGCGCCGACGTTCCTCGAAATGGCCGGCGTGGAGGTCCCCGACGACATGCACGGCGAGTCGCTGGCGCCGCTGCTGCGGGGCGAACAGCCGGCCGAATGGCGCGATGCGCTCTACTACCACTTCTACGAATACCCGGCCGAGCACATGGTCAAGCGGCACTACGGCATCCGCACGGATCGCTGGAAGCTGATCCATTTCTACAACGACATCGACGTCTGGGAGCTTTACGACCTGGCGGCGGATCCCGCGGAGATGCACAACCTCTACGGGCAGCCCGGCACGGAGGAGGTGACGGCGGATCTGAAAGCGCGTCTGCAAGCGTTGCAGGAGCAGTACGGCGATCCGGTGCGTTTTGGTTCCGAACACGATAAAGACATGCCCCGATGAGACGCCCGATTCTGCTTCTGACCCTGACGCTGGGTTGCATGGGCGCCCTGACGGCGTGCGGCGACCGGACTCCGATGCCGGTGCACGTTGTTCCGGAGCCGGCGACCGTCGTTCCCGAGACGGGTTTCTTCGAATTTTCGGAACGCACGACCTTTGTGGTCGGGGATGACGGACAGGCGGCCGTTGCCGAGGCGTTTGCCGATCTCTTCACCGTTCCGGCGGGCTTCACGCCCCGTGTGACGACGGACCCGGCGGCCGCGGGCGACATCCGCTTCGAGACCGATACGACGCGCACGGCCGAGAGTTACGCCCTGCACGTGACCCCGTCGGGGATCACGGCCCGGGCTGCCGACCGGAGCGGCTTCTTCTATGCCATGCAGACGCTGCGCCAGCTGCTGCCGGCGGCGCTCGAAGGCAGCCGGGCGGCCGATGCGGCATGGCGGGTTCCGGCCGTGCGGATCGAGGATGCGCCGCGCTTCGCCTACCGGGGCATGCACCTCGACGTGGCGCGCTTCTTCATGCCCCGGGAGCACGTGCTGCGGCTGATCGAGTGCATGGCGCAGCTCAAACTCAACAAACTGCACCTGCACCTGACGGACGACAACGGCTGGCGTCTGGAAATCAAGCGTTATCCGCGTCTGACGGAGGTCGGGGCGTGGCGTGTCGACCGTCCGGGGGTTCCGTTCCCGGCGCGGCGCAATCCGGCTCCGGGCGAACCGACGCCCGTCGGGGGGTTCTATACGCAGGATGACATCCGCGAGATCGTCGCCTACGCTGCGGAGCGGCAGATCGAAGTGATTCCCGAGATCGACGTTCCGGCCCACTCGAACGCCGCGCTGGCGGCCTATCCGGAGTATGCCTGCCCGGTGGTGAACCGATACATCGGCGTGCTGCCCGGACTGGGCGGACGGAATGCCGACATCATCTTCTGCGCCGGCAACGAACGGGTCTTCGGCTTCCTGCAAAACATCCTCGACGAGGTGCTGGAGCTCTTCCCGTCGCGCTACATCCACCTGGGCGGCGACGAGGCGTGGAAGACCCATTGGAAGACCTGTCCGCTGTGCCAGGCCCGGATCCGCCGGGAGAAGCTGGCTTCGGTCGAGGAGTTGCAGGGTTACTTCATGCGGCGCGTGTGCGACTATGTGCGTTCGAAGGGGCGCGAGGTGATCGGCTGGGACGAGCTGACCAACAGCCGCCTCCCCGAAGGCGTTATCATCCAGGGGTGGCAGGGCTACGGACAGGCCGCGCTGAAAGCTGCGGCGCAGGGGCACCGCTTCATCCTGACCCCGGCGCGCGTCCTCTATCTGATCCGCTATCAGGGGCCCCAGCGCTTCGAGCCGGTAACCTATTTCGGCAACAACACCTTGCAGGACGTCTACGGCTACGAACCCGTGCAGGAGGATTGGGCGCCGGAGTATGAATCGCTGCTGATGGGTGTACAGGCCTCGATGTGGACGGAGTTCTGCGATACGCCGGAGGATGTCGAGTATCTGTTGTTCCCGCGTCTGGCGGCGCTGGCCGAGGTGGCCTGGCAGCCGCGCGGCACGAAGGACTGGCCGGGCTTCCTGCAACGGCTGGATACGTTCCTGCCGCGGTTGGACGCCATGGGGGTCACCTATGCCCGTTCGATGTTCAACATCCAGCAGCGGATCGAACCCGACGGCGGGGCGCTCCGCGTGGAGTTGGCGTGCATCCGTCCCGACGTGGAGATCCGCTACACGACCGACGGCTCGGAGCCTGCGGCCGATTCGCCGCTCTACGCGGAGCCGCTGCGCATCGAGAGTCCCGTGACGGTGAAGTGCGCGACGTTCCGCGACGGACGCCGCGAGGGCGAGGTGCTCGAACTGCCGCTGGGCTTCAACAAGGCGACGGCATGTCCGGTGCTCGGGGCCGGTGCGAACGGCTACGTGCTGGTCAACGGCCTGCGGGGCAGCGACAAATATACCGACTCGGAGTGGTGCACGTGGGAGCCGGACAAGGAGGTCTCCTTCACGATCGACCTCGGCGCATGCGATACGCTGCACCGCTTCACGGCGGGCTGCATCACCAACTACGGCATGGCCGTACACCTTCCCGCGCAGATCTCCGTGGCGCTTTCGGACGACAACCGCACCTTCACGGAGGCGGCCTCCCGTCGGTTCACCCCGGCGGAGATCTTCCGCGAAGGGACCTTCATCGAGGATCTGACGTTCGACCTCGGCGGACGTACGGCCCGCTACGTGCAGGTACGCCTGCGCGACGCCGGACCCTGTCCCGAGAACCACGTCCGGCCGGGACAGTCCGCACGGGTCTATCTGGACGAAATCATCATCGAATAAACAACTGAATACCAACCCGATATGAAAAACCGGAAACGAAACCTGTTCCTGCTGCTGTCGGCCGTCGGCGTGCTGTCGTCGGCCGCCGCGCAGCAACCCGAATGGCAGAGCCAATACGCCGTCGGACTCAACAAACTCGAACCGCACGCCTACGTCTGGCCCTATGCTTCGGCGGAGGAGGTGCGCGGCGGAGTCTGCGAGGAGTCGCCCTGGTACCGGAGTCTGAACGGCCTGTGGAAGTTCCACTGGACGAAGAATCCCGACCTGCGGCCCGTGGATTTTTACGAACCGTCGTTCTACGACGGGAACTGGGCCGAGATCCGGGTCCCGGGGAACTGGGAGCGGCAGGGCTACGGCACGGCGATTTATGTGAATGAGACCTATGAGTTCGACGATCCGATGTTCTCGTTCCGGAAGAACCCGCCGCTGGTGCCCTATGCCCACAACGAGGTGGGTTCGTACCGACGGACGTTCTCGGTTCCCGAGGGTTGGGACGGCCGCCGCGTGGTGCTCTGCTGCGAGGGGGTGAACTCCTTCTACTACATCTGGCTGAACGGACACCTGTTAGGTTACAACCAGGACTCCAAGACGCCGGCCGAATGGGACGTGACGGAGTACCTGACCGGGGGTGAGAACGTCGTGGCGCTGGAAGTCTACCGGTGGAGTGCGGGTTCCTACCTCGAATGTCAGGACATGTGGCGGATGAGCGGTATCGAACGTTCGGTCTATCTCTACGCCACGGCGCCGTCGCACATTGCCGACTACCGGGTGACGGCGACGCTCGACCGCAACGGCTATACCGACGGTCTCTTCGGCCTGGATGTGCTGACGGAGGGTCCCGCGACGGCCGGGGCGACGCTCTCCTATGCGCTGACCGACCGTGAGGGGAGGAGCGTGGCGGACGGGAAGCTCGATGCCGCGCAGCCCGGCCGGCACGCCTTCGGGACGCTCCGCCTGCCGGACGTTGCGCGGTGGAGCGCCGAGGATCCGAATCTCTACACCTTGACGCTGACCCTCTCGGACGCTGACGGACGGACGCTCCACACGACGGGCTGCGCGGTGGGCTTCCGCACGACGGAGGTGCGCGACGGACGCCTCTGCGTCAACGGCGTGCCGATCCTCGTCAAGGGTACCAACCGCCACGAACACTCGCAGCTTGGCCGTACGGTGAGCCGCGAGCTCATGGAGCAGGACATCCGCCTGATGAAGCTCCACAACATCAATACGGTGCGCAACTCGCACTATCCGGCCGATCCCTACTGGTACCAGCTCTGCGACCGCTACGGTCTTTACGTCATCGACGAGGCGAACATCGAGTCGCACGGCATGGGCTACGGAGCGGCGTCGCTGGCCAAGGATTCGACGTGGCTCACGGCCCACCTCGACCGCACGCGCCGCATGTACGAACGGTCGAAGAACCACCCGTCGGTCATCATCTGGTCGCTGGGCAACGAGGCCGGCAACGGCATCAACTTCCACCGGACCTACGACTGGCTGAAAGCGGCCGACACGCTGCGTCCCGTGCAGTACGAACGCGCCGAGCAGGACTACAATACGGACATCTACTGCCGGATGTACCGCTCGACGGAGGAGATCCGGGCCTACCTTTCGCAGGAGGGGATCTACCGTCCGTTCATCCTCTGCGAGTACCTTCACGCGATGGGCAACAGCTGCGGCGGCATGAAGGCCTACTGGGACCTCTTCGAATCGGAACCCATGGCGCAGGGCGGCTGCATCTGGGACTGGGTGGACCAGTCGTTCCGCGAGATCGACGCCGAGGGCCGCTGGTACTGGACCTACGGCGGCGACTACGGTCCGCAGGGAATCCCGAGCTTCGGGAACTTCTGTTGCAACGGACTGGTGAACGCTCTGCGTGAGCCGCATCCGCACTTGCAGGAGGTGAAGAAGATCTATCAGAACATCAAGTCGGAACTGCTCGACGCACGGACGCTCCGCATCCGGGTGAAGAACTGGTTCGACTTCACGGACCTCGACCGCTTCGGACTGACGTGGCGGCTGGTTGCGGACGACGGCATGCGCCTGGCCGGGGGTGAGACGACGCTCTCCTGCGCTCCGCATGCGACGGTGGAGACGACGCTGGGGGCTGTCCGCCTGCCGCGCGGCGTACACGAAGCCTACCTCGAACTGGAATGGCGCCGCAAGGAAGCCACGCCGCTCGTCGATACCGACTGGACGGTGGCTTATGATCAGTTTGTGGTGGCGGGCCCGGCGAAATCCGCGACGCCGTTCCCGGCTGCGGAGGGCCGGACGGACTTTGCGGTCGACGAGGCGACGGGCGCCCTGCGGTCGCTGACGCTCGACGGCCGCGAACTGCTGGCCTCGCCGCTGACGCTCTGCCTGTGGCGCCCGGCCACGGACAACGACCGCCGCGACCGCTTCGGCGAACGGCTCTGGAAGGCGGCCGGACTCGACTCGCTGACCCAGCAGGCCGTCTCGTTCAAGCGGAGCCGCAACACCACGGAGGCCGTCACGGAGATCCGCAACGCCCGCGGCGGGAAGGTCGGCGACGCGACGTTCCGCTATGCCGCGACGGCGGACGGCGGGGTGCGCGTGCAGGCAACCTTCACGCCCGACACGGCGCTGGTGCGCTCGCTGGCGCGCGTGGGTCTGACGTGCGAACTCTCCGACCGCTTCGACTGCATCGAGTACCTCGGGCGCGGGGATGTCGAGACCTATGCCGACCGCAAGGAGTGCGGCATGATCGGCCGCTACCGCACCTCGCCCGAACGGATGTTCCACACCTATGTCCGCCCGCAGGCTACGGGCAACCGCACCGACGTGCGCTGGGTGTCGCTGACCGATGCCGAAGGCTTCGGCGTCGGGGTGCGCTCGTCGCGACCGTTCGAATTCGGAGCGCTGCCCTTCACGGACCGGATGCTCTTCGACTGCGAACACCTCAATGAACTGCAACGCGACGGCCGCATCACGCTCCACCTCGACGCCGTGCAGGCGGGTGTGGGCACGGCGACCTGCGGTCCCGGCGTGCGTCCCGAGTTCCGGGTGCCGCTGACGACCCATACGTTCGAATTCACCCTGTATCCCCGATTGTCGAAATGAAACGTCTGTTGTTCTTTGTCCTCCTGCTTCTGACGGGAGGGGCTGCGGCCCAGCAGGAGCCGGCGCCGTTCGTCAAACACCTCGTCTTCCCCGCGGGTGCCACGCTCGACGAGAAGGTCGCCCTGGCAGCCCGGCTGGTCCCCTCGGATGCCCAGCTGGCCTGGCAGCGGATGGAGCTGACGGCCTTCCTGCACTTCGGAATTAACACCTTCACCGATCGGGAGTGGGGCGACGGTACGGAGGATCCGGCGCTGTTCAACCCGACGGCGTTCGATGCCGACCAGTGGATCCGGACGCTCAAACAGGCCGGCTTCCGCATGGTGATCCTCACGGCCAAGCACCACGACGGCTTCTGCCTCTGGCCGACGAAGACCACGCGCCATTCGGTGGCCTCGTCGCCGTGGCGGGACGGCCGGGGCGACGTGGTCCGCGAGGTGCGCGACGCCTGCGAACGCCACGGGATGAAATTCGGCGTCTACCTCTCGCCGTGGGACCGGAACGCCGCCTGCTACGGCGATTCGAAGGCCTACAACCGCTTCTTCATCCGGCAGCTGACCGAACTGTTGCGCAACTACGGCGAGGTGCACGAGGTGTGGTTCGACGGCGCCAACGGCGAGGGTCCGAACGGCAAGAAACAGGTCTACGACTGGGATGCCTTCTACCGGACGATCCGCCGCCTGCAACCCAACGCCGTGACGGCGATCATGGGCGACGACGTGCGCTGGGTCGGCAACGAGAAGGGCATCGGCCGTGAGACGGAGTGGAGTGCAACGGTCCTCACGCCGGGAGTCTATGCGCGCTCCGGCGAGAACAACAAGCGGCTGGGCGTCTACGGCAAGGCTCCGGACCTCGGAAGCCGCAAGATGCTGGAAAAGGCCACGGAACTCTTCTGGTACCCCTCGGAGGTGGATGTCTCGATCCGCCCGGGGTGGTTCTACCATGCCACGGAGGATGCGAAGGTCAAGAGTCTGAAACATCTGGCCGACATCTATTTCCAGTCGGTGGGCTACAACTCGGTGCTGCTGCTCAACGTTCCGCCCGACCGCCGCGGACGCATCCATGCCGCGGATTCCACCCGCTTGCAGGAGCTGGCCGGCTATCTCGAAAGGACCTTTGCCGACGACCGGGTCCTCGACGGCGGTGAGACGTGGCAGGCTGCGGGCGGCGAGGAGCGGATCTGGGAACTGAAACCCGGTTCGCGGATCAACGTCGTGCTGTTGCAGGAGGATATCGCCCGCGGACAGCGTGTCGACGGCTTCTGCGTGGAGGCCCGGACAGCCGCCGGATGGCAGCTGCTGGGCGAGGGCACAACGATCGGCTACAAACGCCTGCTGCGCGTTCCGGAGGTCGAGGCTTCGGCCCTGCGCATCCGCCTGAAACAGACGCGCCTCGAAGCCCGGATCTGCCGCGTGGGCGCCTTCCGGGCCGAACCCTTCGCCGATCAGAGCGAACAGGCGAAGTGGAACGATCTTCCGCGCGAAACGTGGCGGGTGACCTCCGAATCGCCGTTGACCGTCGATTTCGGACGCGAGGTGTCGCTCGCGGCCTTCACCTATGCCCCGGCGGGCGCCGAGGCGAAATCCGACATGGCGTTCCGCTACGACCTTTCGGTCAGCGACGACGGCCGGAACTGGCGGACGGTCATCTCCGACGGGGAGTTCAGCAACATCGTGAACAACCCGCTCCCGCAGACGGTCGCCTTCCCGCGCAAGGTCGTCGGACGCTGGGTGCGTCTCGATGCGACGACCCCCGAGGGCGGTGCGGCGCGGATCCTCTCCGAGGAGTTCGGGGTGACGCTCGCAGCCCCGAAGGACGACGAGACGTGTGTCTATGCAACACCTTCGGCGCCGTTGACGCTGGCTCCCGGCGATCCGCACCCGAAGGTCGCGGGATGGCGTTTCTATACGGCGCACGAGTTCCGCGACGAGGACACGCAGCAGGGACAGCCGCTGGGTTTCATGCAGCATAACGGTCGGGCGATGAGCCGCTCGGCCCGGGTCGACAACCTCGCCTGCTCGAAGGTCGGGGACGGCGTGCTGCACATGTGGGCGCGCGAGGAGCCCGATTCGGTCGACAACCGCTTCGGCAAGAGGGTGAAATATTCGCATGCCTGCTACCGGACCTCGCTCCCGGGGAGCCGCGAGGCGTGGTGCAACTTCACCGAGAACATGCGCATCGAGATCCGCTTCCGCCGGACCGATACGCGGGGCTTCAACGACGCACTCTGGTTCATGGGCAACAACGGCCGGCGGTGGCCGGCGAACGGCGAGATCGACCTGCTGGAAAATCCCAAACGCAGGATCAACCAGCGGGCGCACTTCACGCTCCACTCCGAACATCACTACGCCGGGGTGGTCGGCGGTGCGGGAAGCGTGACGGCGACGACCGACCTCTCGGACATGACCCAGTGGAACATCTACTGGTTGGAGTGGTACCCCGACCGGATTGTCGGCGGGGTGAACGGCACGTCCTATTTCGAGCACCGCAAGGGTGCCGACGGGAACAACGACTGGCCGTGGAGCGATCCGGCGGGTTTCTTCCTGATATTCAGTTCGGGCATCTCCGACGATCCGAAAGCATGGCCGGGAGCGGTCGATCCTTCGGAGTGGGATCCTGCGGCTCCGCCGTCGATGTCTGTCGACTGGGTCCGGGTCTACGTGAACGACCGCTACGCCGGGGCTCCGGCGCCGGAGGTGAAATACTACTGATGGAGATGAAAAACCCGCCGAAAAGGCGGGTTTTTCATGTGTCGGGCTCCGATGAGGCCGTGTCAAATTCCGGTCCTGCCGGGTCAGGCTTCGATCACGCCCGAGCCGACCAGCTCGTCGCCGTCGTACCAGGCGGCGAACTGCCCCGGCGTGATGCCCCGCTGGGGCTCGTCGAAGAGCAGGCAGGCCCCCGTCTCGCGGACGAAGAGCCGCGCACCCTGCAACGGCTGGCGGTAACGGATGCGCACCGAGAAGCGTGCGCTCTGCCCGACGGCCAGCTCCCGGGCGGGGTTCACCCAGTGGATCTCCCCCGGAAGCATCCGCAACGCCGGGCGCCACAACCCCGGATGGGCATCCCCTTCGCCGACGTAGATCACGTTCTGCACCGTGTCCGTCGCAAGGATGAACAGCGACTCCTTGCGGCCGCCGATGCCGAGCCCCTTGCGCTGCCCGATCGTGTAGTAGTGGGCTCCGTTGTGTTCGCCGATCTTCTTGCCGTCGCGCACGGTGTAGTGCCAGGGTTGGGCAAGCTTCTCCAACAGCTCGTCCGAAGGCTCCTCGCCGGGGCCCGGAATCTCCGCACGCACATATTTCGGCCACGTGGGCAGGATTTCGTGAACATTGCCGCGCCGTGCGGCGAGTTTCTGTTGCAGGAAGGTCGGCAGGTCCACCTTGCCCACGAAGCAGATGCCCTGCGAATCCTTGCGCTTGGCGGTTGCCAGCCCCTGCTCGGCGGCGATGCGCCGCACCTCGGGTTTCAACAGCCCGCCCACGGGGAACAGCGCCCGGCTCAACTGCTCCTGCGAGAGCTGGCAGAGAAAATAGCTCTGATCCTTGTTGGGGTCGCTGCCTGCGAGAAGCTTGTAGATGACACGGCCGTCGGGGAGCGTCTCTTCGGCCTTGCGGCAGTAGTGTCCCGTGGCGACGTAGTCGGCGCCGAGTTTGAGGGCCTCGCGCAGGAAGACGTCGAACTTGATCTCGCGGTTGCACAGCACGTCGGGATTGGGCGTGCGGCCGCGTTCGTACTCGGCGAACATGTAGTCCACCACGCGCGTGCGGTATTCGGCCGAGAGGTCGACGACATGTAGCGGAATGTCGAGTTTCTTGGCCACGAGTTCGGCGAAGAGACGGTCGTCATGCCACGGACAGTCGCCTTCGAGCGTGCCGGTGGTGTCGTGCCAGTTGATCATGAAGAGCCCGATTACCTCGTGGCCCTGTTGTTTGAGCAGCCAGGCGGCCACCGACGAGTCGACGCCGCCCGAGAGTCCGATTACTACGCGAGCCATGTCATTCCAGTGTTAAGAGTCCTTCGGGCAGCACGAGGTGCATCGTGCGGCCTTCGAAGTCGATGTGTGCGATGAACTCCCCGACGGCCGGGACCAACACGCGGCGTCCGTCGATTTCCAGTTCGAAGAGCGGGTTGGCGTCGCTGTCGTAGTAGTCCGATACGGTCCCGGAGACCTTCTCCTCCTTGCCGGCCTCCTCGGCCACCACGGCGAAACCGATCAGATCTTCGAGGTAGAATTCGTCGTCCTCCTCCGCTTCGGGTTCCTCGATGCGGAATTCCAGCCCCAGCAGCTCTTCGGCCCGGCGTTCGGTGTCGATGTCGGCGAAGGTGGCGGTGGCTCCCGAAATGCCTCGGCGCTCGAAGCGGTCGCACCAAAGGGGTACGTCCAGGGCGTCGATGGTGACCATGAGCGGGGTGGTTGCGGGATCGAAATCGTCGGGGAAAGCGGGGTAGAGCGAGAGCATGACGCCCCCGTCGGTTCCGAAAAGCTTGTTGATGCGTCCAGCGGATACAGCCATTTGCGAAAGGATTTGCGGCAAAAGTACAAAAAAAACAGGAAATCTCCCCTTCGGGCGATCTCCTGTTTTATCGGATTTGAAAACCTGCTTATTCGGCGGCGGGAGTTTCGGGAGCAGCCTCCTCGGTTGCGGCAGCAGCCTCGGCAGCGGCAGCTTCGGCAGCCTCACGGGCAGCAGCTTCGGCTGCGGCCTTCTTCTCGGCGATAGCTGCGGCACGCTCCTCCTTGATCTTGGCCTCGGCAGCCAGACGGGCCTTTTCGGCCGACTTGGCGTCGGAAGCGAGTTTGTTGGTCTTGGCCTCGATCTTGCCGGTCTTGGCCTCCATCCACTTGTTGAAGCGAGCCTCGGCCTCGGTCTCCGAGAATGCACCTTTGGCTACGCCACCCAGCAGGTGTTTCTTGTAAAGTACGCCCTTGTACGAGAGGATAGCCCGACAAGTGTCCGTAGGTTGTGCGCCTTTGAGTAACCAATCCAGAGCTTTCTCGAAGTTCAGATCGATCGTAGCAGGATTCGTGTTGGGGTTGTAGGTACCCAACTTCTCGATGAATTTACCATCACGTGGCGCTCTGCTATCTGCGGCAACGATGTGGTAGAAGGCGAAACCCTTCTTGCCGTGACGTGCCAGACGAATTTTAACAGCCATTTGCTATAAAATTTTGTTAAAAAAACTAAAAACGCTCACCCGTTCGGGCTTTTAAGCGTGCAAATGTAGGGAAAAAAATCCTACTGACAAAATAATAGGGGTAAAAAACCGTATTTTACGGGGATTTCGAAAAAATCCGGGATGCGTGTGCGCACCCCGGACCGTGATCCCGGCGCGGCTCGAACGCGCGGCCGGCAGATTAGAAATCTGCTGCTCTATCCAACTGAGCTACGGGACCGTTTTGCGGAAAACGTTGCAAAATTAAGAAAAAATGGGACAACTGCCAAGCGAAACCCTTCGGATTTCTGCGGAAAGGCGTTTTTTGCTCCGGAATTCTTGTTTTCCCGCAAATGTGGCGTATCTTTGTCTCCGGAATACCGGTCCCGTTCGCTTGTTTGGTCCGGGTTTTGAACACTCCGTGCAACAACACCTTATAATTTATACGATCATGAAAAAAATCTTTGCAGCCGCCACGCTGCTCCTTGCCATGACGGCCTGCGGCGGCTCCCAGACGAAGAACCAGCCGCTGGAAGGCACTTCGTGGAAACTCTCCCGGATGGAGACGATCCCCGCATCGGCCATCGAGGCGGAGGCCGACGCCTTCACCCTGGAATTCAATGCCGCCGACACGATGGTGGCCGGACGTACCAACTGCAACCGCTTTTTCGGGAAGTACGCCCTTTCGGGGCAGAGCCTGAAATTCGAAAACCTCGGCATGACCCGCATGGCGTGTCCCGACATGGCGTATGAGGATGCCTTTGTGCAGATGCTCAACGGGGTGGATGCTTACGAGATCAAGGGCTCGGAGCTGAAACTGCTCGACGGTCAGAAGCGGGTGGTCGCCGAGTTCCGTGTGGCGGAAGCGGCTTCCAAATAGGACATAACCGTTCGGATGATCGGCCGCGCCCCGGAATGGGGGCGCGGCTTTTTTTGTGTCCGGGTTCCGTTTCCGAGCCTCGCGCCGCTCCTCCCCTCTGTCCCGGGATTCCGCGGCGGCATTGCTCCGCTGCCGGGGCGGGTCTTGTTGCCGTGTACCGTCCGGATCCTCTACTTCTGGGGCTGACTTGCCGGCTGCCCCCCCCTCTTTCTCCCCCCCCCTCCTCCGGAAAAGGGCAAAAAAAAAAGCTTCCCGAGAATCGGGAAGCCGTTTTTGTTTGTCGAAGGAGCGTTTGTTACTCGTTCAGCGGGGTTACGCTGACATACGATTTGCCTTCTCCCTTTTTGCAGAATTCAACCGTGCCGTCGACGAGCGCAAAGAGCGTGTGGTCCTTGCCCATGCCGACATTCTCACCGGCGTTGTGCACCGTTCCGCGCTGGCGAACGATGATGTTGCCCGCCTTTGCGAACTGACCGCCGAACAGTTTGATGCCGAGTCGTTTGCTTTCCGACTCACGGCCGTTCTTCGAACTACCTACACCTTTCTTGTGTGCCATGATGATTCAGTTTTTAAAGGTTTATGCAACGATTTCTTCCACGAGGATCTGGGTGAGATACTGGCGGTGTCCGTTGCACTTCTGGTAGCCGGTGCGACGTTTTTTCTTGAACACCAGAACCTTGTCATCTTTCAGATGCTTGAGGATCTTGCACTTTACTGCGGCGCCTTCTACAACAGGTGCACCGACTTTGACCTGACCGTCGTTGTCTGTGAGCAGGACTTTGTCGAAACTTACGGACGAATTCTCTTCGCCCTGGAGACGGTGAACATAAAGTTTCCGACCTTTTTCAGCCTTGAACTGCTGACCTGCGATCTCTACGATTACGTACATTCTACGTGTAATTGAATGAATTCGGGTTGCAAATATACGGATAATTTCCGATAAACCATACGGTCGCGCAGAAAAAATTTCGCACGGGGCTCCGGGGCACGGTTTTGGCGTGGGGCGGATGACGGTTTTCGGATCGAATCTGTACACTTTGACGGGAAGAGCCGATACGGGTGCCGAAAAATTTTACGGTCTCATAAATTCTTGCTACCTTTACCATGGCAACACAAGTATCCGACCCAAAATTACGAGTTACGATGATTAACGACAAGGTGCGCATGTATCTGCTGCCGCCGCTTTTCAATGCGGCAGTCAGAGCCGGAGCCTCGATCATGAAAGTATACAAGAACCGCGACGATTACGATATCAGCCTTAAGGAGGACCGTACGCCCATCACGCTGGCCGACCGCATGGCCCACCGCACGATCCGGGAGTACCTGGGTCCGACGCGGATTCCGATTCTCTCGGAGGAGGGGCGTGAGATGCGTTACGAGGAGCGCTGCAACTGGGAGCTCTACTGGCTGGTGGATCCGCTGGACGGGACGGTGGAGTTCATCAAGGGAAACAACGAATTCACGGTGAACATCGCGCTGATGGAGAACAACGTCTGCATGGGAGCGGTGATCTATGTGCCCTATTATGAAAAGATGTATGTCGCGGGGCGGGATTCGGGTTCGTATGTCAAGGAGGGCGTCGCTCCCGATGCGGCGGCGGATTATAGCTATGAGGAGATCGTTCGGGGCTGGACGCCGCTGCCGCTGGCTGCGGAGGCGCATCACGACCATCTCCGGGTGGCCTTGTCGCGCTCCCATCAGACCTCCGAGACGCACGAGCATGTGGCGCGCCTGCGGGCGCGTTTCCCCGATTTGGAGATCGTCGAACAGGGGAGTTCCTACAAGTTCTGCCTGCTGGCCGAGGGCCGGGTGGACTACTATGTCCGCACGACGCACACCTATGAATGGGATACGGCGGCCGGGGAGTTGATCCTCGCGGAGGCGGGCGGTTCGACGCGGGCGCTGCCCGAGGAGCGGGAGCTGCGCTACAACGAGGAGGACCTGCACAACCCGTGGTTCCACTGCCGGTCGAAATTCTGCCCGTTCTGATCCGTCCGGGCCGGGGGCGTCCGGTGTCGGACGTCCGCCGCAGATGGGATTTGAAATGAACCGTCCCGGTCTTCCGATACGGACCGGGACTTTTTATTGGATGGTATGTCGGAGGTCAGGCCTGCCGGGTCGTCTTGTGTTCGATGTCGCAGGCGCCGCAGTTTCCGGAACAACCGGCGGCCGCGTGGCTGTCGGAACACTCGGCGCTGCCGTCGGCCTCGCGGGTCTCCTGCACGGCACACTTGATGCCGAGGCGCTGCATCTCCTTGTTGGTGGAGATCTCCGAGTCGATGTGGTGCCCCTTGATCATCAGCGTGAGGGACATCCCCACGACGAAGAAGGCGACGGCGGCGATGGCGCAGAGCAGGACGATTAACCAGGCGGGCATGGCGGGACGGTTTTTGGGGGTTTAAATTTTGGCTTTCGGGGACAAATGTATATATTTGTAGGATAAATTGCAAAAATGTTGCCCGACAGGTAGCGGTCGGGGTCCGTACCGTTCTGAACGGCAGCGGGTTGAATGCGTATTTAATCGGAGTCGCGTATGAAAATCGTAATAGCGGGAGCCGGGGAGATGGGGAGCCATCTGGCCCGGATGCTCAGCGGAAACGGACACGACATCACGGTCATCGACAGCGATCAGAAACTGCTGGCCGAGGTGGGGGCGCTGGCCGACGTGATCACCGTCGAGGGGGACTCGACGACCTTTGCGGTGCTGCGCAAGGCGGCGGTCCGCAAGTGCGACCTCTTTATCGCCGTGAACCACGAGGAGAACGACAACATCGTGGCGGCGATGCTGGCCAAGAAGCTCGGGGCGCGGAAGTCCATCGCGCGCATCGACAACAACGAGTATCTGGAACCCAACAACAAGGAGATGTTCATCGACATGGGTATCGACTACCTGTTCTATCCGGAGAAGGTTGCGGCGCGCGAGGTGATCAACCTGCTGGGGCATACGTCAACGACGGAGTACGTGGATTTTTCGAGCGGGAAGCTGTCGCTGGTGGTTTTCCGTCTGGAACCGACCTCTCCGCTGGTAGGACAGGTGCTTTCGGGATTTGCCGATGACCCGGCCCCGTTGAGCTACCGCACGGTGGCCATCACGCGCGGGGGTCAGACGATCATCCCGCGTGCGGGCGAGGAGTTCATGGCGGGCGACGTGATCTACGTGATCGCGCGTCAGGATGCCGTGCGCGAGGTGATGGAGTTCTCGGGGCAGTCGAACATCGAGATCCGCAACATGATGATTCTGGGCGGGTCGCGGATCGGAATCCGGGTGGCGATGGAGTTGCAGGACGAGGTGAACATCAAGCTCATCGACTACAACGCCGAAAAGGCTTACCGGCTGGCCGAGATGCTCGACAAGACGCTGATCATCAACGAGGACGGCCGCAATACGGATGCCATGATGGAGGAGGGCTTGTCGAACATGGACGCCTTCGTGGCCGTCACGGGGCGCAGCGAGACGAACATTCTGGCGGCGATGCTGGCCAAGCGCATGGGGGTGAAGAAGGTGATCGCGGAGGTCGAGAACCTGAACTACATCAATCTGGCGGAGTCGATCGGCATCGACACGATCATCAACAAGAAACTGGTGACGGCGTCGAACATCTTCCGCTTTACGATGTCGACCGACGTGCAGGCGATCAAGTGCCTGACGGGGAGCGACGCCGAGGTGCTGGAATTCATCGTGAAGCCGAACGCTCCGGCGACGAAGGCGCGGATCAAGGACCTGGGTCTTCCGCAGGATACGATCATCGGCGGCATCGTGCGCGGGGACAAGGTCTTCATCGCCGTGGACAACATGGAGATCAATCCTTACGACCGGGTCGTGGTCTTTGCCATGCCGGGCTCGGTGGGGAAAGTGGGGTATTATTTTAACTGACGGGCCGCGGAGCCGGACCGGAGGCAGGCCTTGCCTGCCGGGGATGCGCCTCCGCCGCTTGTCGGAGAACGGAATGGAAGGGTTGCGGGGGTGAGTCGGACCGGGAGACGGGTTTTGCCTGCCGGGAGATGCGCCTCGGTTGCCTGTTGAAAAAAATGTCTTTTCGGAATTTCATACTCAGGGCCTGGTTTTCGCAGCGGGAACGCTCGATCGATCGTTTCCGCCGCCATCCGGCCGAGACGCAGATGCGGATGTTCCGCCGGCTGTTGCGGCGGGGCGGCGATACGGAGTTCGGGGAGCGTTACGACCTGCGGCATGTCCACACGGTGGAACAGTTCCAGTCGCGGGTCGAGACGTTCGACTACGAGCATTTCAAACCCTACATCGACCGGATGCGGGAGGGGGTTCGGGATGTATCGTGGCCGGGGCGTGTGACGCTGTTCGCGCGCTCGTCGGGCACGACCTCGGACCGGAGCAAATACATTCCGGTGACACGCGAGTCGTTGTGGCGGAACCACACGCTGGGCATGCGCGACGTGGCGACGGTCTATGCGGCGAACTACCCGCAGAGCCGGGTTCTCGAAGGCAAGACGCTGACGCTGGGCGGGTCGTGCGTACGGGAGGGCGGCAATCTGGTCGGGGACCTTTCGGCGCTGCTGATCCACGAGACCTCCTTTTGGAGCGGTTGGTTCCGGGCCCCGCGGATCGAAACGGCGATCATCCCGGATTTCGACGCGAAGTGTGCGGCGATCTGCCGCGAATGCACGGGCGAACGGATCACGGCCTTTGCGGGGGTTCCGTCGTGGAACCTGGCGCTGATGCGCCGGGTGCTGGAATACACCGGGAAGCGGAACCTGCTGGAAGTGTGGCCCGATCTGGAAATGTTCGCCCACGGAGGGGTGGAGTTCACGCCTTACCGGCGGACGTTCGAGGAGCTGATCCCCTCGGCGGGGATGCACTACATGGAGACCTACAACGCCTCGGAGGGCTTTTTTGCGCTGGCCGACGACCCGACGCGGGACGACATGCTGCTGATGCTGGACTACGGGACCTTCTTCGAGTTCCGGCACGGCAGCGAGATCGTGCCGCTCGAAGGGGTCGAATGCGGGAAGGTCTACGCCGTGCTGATCACGTCGAACAACGGACTGTGGCGCTACGAGATCGGCGATACGGTGGAGTTCACCTCGACGAATCCCTGCCGGATTCGCTTTGCGGGGCGCACGCGGCAGTATATCAACGTTTTCGGCGAGGAGTTGATCGTCGACAATGCGGAACGGGCGCTTGCGGAGACGTGCCGGAAGACGGGGGCGGTGGTGAGCGAATACACGGTGGCGCCGTGCTACATGTCGCTGCGCGAACGGGGCGCCCACGAGTGGCTGGTGGAGTTCGACCGCGAGCCGGAGAGCCCGGAGGCATTTGCCGCGGCGCTGGACGAGGAGCTGCGGGCCGTCAATTCGGATTACGATGCCAAGCGCCGCACGACGCTCGAACGCCAGCGGGTGATCCGTTTGGATCGGGGTTGTTTCCTGGCCTGGATGCGGGCCCGCGGGAAGAACAAGGTTCCGCGTCTGATGAACGACCGTCGGGTCATCGAGGACGTGAAGGCCTTTGCGGGGATAAAAACGGAGAATTCAAGATGACGGCGACCGGAAACGTTCCGGCGTTCAGATATTTGTCAAGGTATTTTTAATATTCAGTTATTCAGTCGCCATGTACATAGCCATTGCAGGAAATATCGGGAGCGGCAAGACGACGCTGACCCGGATGCTTACGGAGCGCTACGCCGCCAAGTGCTATTTGGAGGAGTGCGACAACCCCTATATCGGCGATTTCTATGAGAACATGAACCGCTGGGCGTTCAACTTGCAGATCTCGTTCCTCGGGAGCCGGATCCAGCAGACGATGGACATGCTCTCGGACAGCCGGTCGGGGGTGATCTTCCAGGACCGCACGATCTACGAGGATGCGCATATCTTCGCCGACAACCTTCATGAAATGGGGCTGATGACGACGCGCGACATCGAGACCTACATGAAGATCTTCCGGCTGGTGACGTCGCTCATTCCGCAGCCCGACCTGCTGATCTACTTGAAGGCGAGCGTCCCGACGCTGATTTCGCAGATCCGCAAACGGGGCCGGGAGTATGAGATGAACATCGACGAACTCTATCTGAAACGCCTGAACGACAAGTATAACCACTGGATCGACACGATCTACGAAGGCGAAGTGTTCGTCGTGGACAAGGACCGCGAGGATTTCGTCTCGGACCCGGCGGTTTTCGAGCGGATCTGTCGCCGTCTCGACGCCCTCAAAGCCCGGGAACAGCGATGATGCTGCCCGAAAAATTTGTCGAACGGGTCCTGCGGGACCTCGGCCCGGAGGAGGGCCGGACCCTGTGTGAGGCGTTGGAGTCGGAGGCTCCGACGTCGGTGCGGCTGCACCCGGCGAAATGCCCGGTGATGGGCCCGGCGAAGAGTTTGTCGGAGCGCCTGTCGGAGGGCCCGTCCGGCTCTGCGGAGGCGTTTGCCGGCGGATTCCCGGAGACGCTTCCGAATCTGACCCCGGCGCGCCGTGTTCCCTGGTGCCGCGAAGGGTGGTACCTCGCCGGGCGCCCCTCGTTCACGTTCGACCCCGATTTCCACGCCGGGGCCTATTACGTGCAGGAGGCCTCGTCGCAGTTCGTGGGACGTCTGTTGTCGGGGTGCAACCTCGAAGGAGCCCGTCTGCTGGACCTCTGTGCAGCTCCGGGCGGCAAGACGACGCTCTACGCCTCGCTGGTCGGACCGCAGGGCCTGGTCGTGGCCAACGAGATCGACCGCCGCCGGGCCGCGGTGCTGGCCGACAACGTCCGCAAGTGGGGTACGGGGAACGTGGTCGTTACGTGCTGCGAGGCCGCGGCGCTGGGCGATTTCGAGGCGTGGTTCGACGTCGTGGCGGTGGATGCCCCCTGCTCGGGCGAGGGGATGTTCCGCAAGGACCCCGCGGCCCGCGGCGAGTGGAGCGAAGCGAACGCGCGGCTCTGCGCGGCACGTCAGGACGGGATCCTGCGCGAAGCGTGGCGGGCCCTCAAACCGGGCGGTACGCTCGTGTACAGCACCTGCACCTTCAACCGCGACGAGGACGAGGGTTCGTTGGAGCGGATGCTGGCCTGGACCGGTGAGGAGGTGTCGGAGGCTGCGCCGGTCGACGTCGAGGCGTCGTGGGGCGTGGTCTGCGGACGGGTCGGGGCGTTCCGGACCTTCCGGTTCTATCCCCACCGGGCGTGCGGCGAGGGATTTTTCGCCGCCGTGGTGCGCAAGTCGGCGGAGGCAGACGGCCGGGTGCGGATTCCCAAAGCGCGCCGGACGGTGCTTGCGCCCGTCGACCGGAAAAGCGCGTCGGAACTGGCCCGCTGGTTGCAGGACCCCGGAGGAATGCGTTTCGGCGTGGCGGGGGATACCAGTTATGCGTGGCCCGCGGCGCAGGCCGAAGCCGTGCAGACGCTCTCCGGAGCGCTGCCCGTGATCTATTCGGGCGTGGCGCTGGGGACGATCTTCAAGGGGGTGTTGAAACCCGATCCGGCGCTGGCCTTTTTCACGGGGCTGGACCGCGGGGCGCTGCCCGTTGCGGAACTGGCCGACGAGGAGGCCGTGCGTTACCTGCGGCGGCAGGAGATCGCGGCGGCAGGTCTGGCCGAAGGAATGAACCTCGTCTGCGTGCGCGGACGAGGCCTGGGCTTTGCCAAACGAATCGGGAACCGGGTGAACAACCTATATCCCAACTCATTGCGAATCATGAAACAATAGATATGGCCGAAAAGATTTTTTATACGATGGGCGAAGTGGCCGAGATGTTCGACGTCAACACGTCGCTGATCCGCCACTGGGAATCGCAGTTCGCGATTCTCCGTCCGAAGCGCAACAAGAAGGGCAACCGGCTCTTCTCGCCGCGGGACGTGGAGAACCTGAAAATGATCTACCACCTGGTCAAGGAGTGCGGCATGACGCTCGAAGGGGCCAAGAAGGCCCTGCGCAACGGCTCCGCGGCGGGATCCGTCGAACGCGACACGGAGCTGATGGAGCGTCTGCAACGGATCCGCTCCCTGCTGGCGGAGGTCCGCGAGGATCTGAAAGCGGGCGACGGCGAACTCCTCGACGAGGAGTCGGATCTGCGGCCGGAACCTGCTGCGGAGAGGACGGCCGGCGTTCCTGCGGATCCCGAAGCTCCGAAGACGCCTGCATCCGCCGAGCCGGAGAAGCCGGTAGCGGAGAAGCCGGCCCGCCGCCGGAGCCGGGCGGTGGTGAAGATCGCCGACGGGGCGGATCTCTCCGGCACCGAACCGGCCGTTGCGCCGGAAGCGGAGGAGCCGAAACTCCCCGGACAGCCGACCCGGCAGACCGGGCGCAAACCCCGCCGCAAGAAGGAGGAGGTCGAGAACAAGGAGCTCTTCGCCTTCTACGAACAGTCGCTCTTCTGAACCGCCGGGGACCGGAGGCCGGGACTGGAAAATTGAGAACGGAAAATGGGGTATGAAGGCGGAGAAGAACCTTGAAAACTATTTGTTGCTATGAAAATCAGAGAAATAACCGACGTTATCGAACGTTTTGCTCCGCTTGGATGGCAGGAATCCTATGACAATGCGGGACTTGTCGTCGGACGTGCGGACGACGAGGTGCACCGGGCGCTGCTGGCCGTGGATGTCACGGAGGAGGTGCTCGACGAAGCCGAGGCCGAAGGGTGCGACCTGGTCATCACGCACCATCCGATCGTCTTCCACGCCTTGAAACGGTTCAATTCGGCCGATCCCGTGCAGCGGTGCGTCGAGCGCGCCATCCGCCGCGGCATCGCCCTCTACGCCTGCCATACGAACCTCGACAGCGCCCCCGGGGGCATGAGCTGGCGGCTGGCCGAGATGCTCGGAATCCGGGACCTGCGCGTGCTGCAACCCGCCGCAACCGGCGAAGGGGTCGGTTTCGGCGTCGTGGGCGAGCTGCCCGAGGCCGTCGCGACGCTCGACTTCCTGCGCTTCGTCCGCGAACGCCTCGGCGTGAAGGCCATCCGCCACAGCGACATCGTGGCGCACGACGTGCGGTGCGTGGCCCTCTGCACCGGAGCCGGAGCCTCGCTCATCCCCGACGCCCGGCGCGCCGGAGCCGGTCTCTACATCACCGCAGACCTTAAATACAACGACTTCATGACCCCCGATAAGGCCCTCACCGTGGCCGATATAGGCCATTTTGAGAGCGAATATTGCGCAATTCAACTTTTATTTGACATTTTGTCGAAAAATTTACGTACCTTTGCGGTTCGCAAGAGTGAGCGCTCGCGCAATCCGGTGAATTATCTCGTGTAAGTATAAACTATACAGTACAATATGGCAACGCAAAAGAAAACCACCGACGTTGATTATTCGATGCAGGAGAAGATTCTGGCTCTCTACGAGTTGCAGAAGATCGACAGCAAGATCGACGAAATCAACAAGGTAAAGGGTGAACTGCCTCTCGAAGTGCAGGATCTCGAAGACGAGATGGCGGGTATGACCACCCGCATCGAGCATGTAAATGCCGAGATCGAAGAGCTCAATTCGCTCATCAAGCAGCGCAAGCGCGAAGTCGATCAGGCCAAAATCATGATCGGCAACTACAAGGAGCAGCAGAACAACGTCCGCAACAACCGCGAGTTCGATGCCATCACCAAGGAGATCGAGTACCAGGAACTCGAAATCGAACTGGCCGAGAAGCGTCTGAAAGAGTATGCCGCAGGAATCAAGGCCAAGAAACTCCAACTCGAAGAGGCCGAAAACCTCTCGAAGGAGCGCGCTGCCGACCTCGCGGCCAAGAAGGCCGAACTCGAAAGCATCGAGGTCGAGACGGCTCCCCAGGTTGCCGAGTACGAGGCACAGCGCGAGCGGGTGCTGGCCAAGATCGATGAACGCCTGCTGGCCGCCTACGAACGCATCCGCCGCAACGTCCGCAACGGACTGGCCGTGGTGACCGTCAAGCGCGATGCCTGCGGAGGCTGCTTCAACCGGATTCCTCCCCAGCGCCAGGTCGACATCCGTCAGGGCAAGAAGATCATCGTCTGCGAATATTGCGGGCGTATCCTGGTCGCCGACCCCGAGGCCGCGCAGGAGTAACCTCCGGCATGGAAGGCGGCGGATTCTCCCCGGCGCACACCCTCTTCCGAAAATGAAAGGACGGGGGCTCTTCCGAAAATGAAAAGTCTGATACCGAAACGGGATTCCGAATGGATGCGGAATCCCGTTTCGGTATCCGATTTTTTTAAGATTTTGAAACTTCTCCGAATGTTAATTTATTAACATCGAAAAGATTTCCGACTTTTCCAAATAATAGTTAACTTTGCCGCGATGGATTTTTCCGACTTAAATTACTGACATGAAAATTGCTATCGCCCAGCTGAACTACACAATCGGTGATATTGACGGGAATACCTCGAAAATCATCGATTCCATCAACAAGGCAAAGGCCCGGCACGCCGATCTGGTGATTTTCGCCGAGCAGGCCGTCAGCGGAACCCCGGCATTCGACCTTCTGCGCAAAACCACCTTCCTCGAACTTTGTGAAGACGCCCTGGTGGAGATCGCCTCCTGTTGCGACGGAATTGCGGCCATCGTCGGACTTCCCATCCTGACCACGAACGGCACGATCAGCGCCGCCGCGCTCATCCAGGATCGCAAGGTCCTGCGTTTCATCGGCAAGAAATACATCTCCGCCCGCCGCGAAATGGGCTTCCTCTCCCCTTCGAAGGGGTATGAATACGCCACCATCAAGGGCCACAAATGCGCGGTCATCGTCGGCGACGACCTCAGCCGCGAACACGACTTCGACAAGTCCGTCGAGACCATCCTCTCGATCAACGCCCGCCGCTACGGCAAGGGCACCATGACCTACCGCTATGAAATGATGCGCAACCTGGCCTTCGTCGAGGGCAAGAACCTCGTGATGGTCAACCAGGTCGGCGGCTCCTCCGAGATCGTCTACGACGGAACCTCCGGGGCGCTCAACAAACGCGGCGAACTGGTGTTGATGATGAAGAACTTCGAGGAGGACTTCCAGATCTTCGATACGGAGGCCGAAGCCACTCCCGTCGCCGTGCCCTCGACCTACAACGACCGCACGCGCCTCGTCTATGAGGCGGCCCGCTGCGGGTTGAAGGACTTCTTCCGCAAGAACAATTACGAAAAGGCCGCCATCGGTCTCTCGGGCGGTATCGACTCGGCCGTCGTCGCCTGCATCGCCGCCGACGCCCTCGGCCCCGAAAACGTCCGCGCCCTGCTGATGCCTTCGCACTTCTCGTCGGACGAATCCGTCGAGGACGCCAAGGAACTGGCCCGGAACCTCGGCATCGAGTACAACGTCATCCCCATCACGGAGATCTACACCAGTGTTGTGGATACGCTCAAACCCGTCATCGGCGGTACGGAGTTCGACGCCACGGAGGAGAATATCCAGACCCGCATCCGCACGGTCCTGCTCATGGCCTTGCAGAACAAGACCGGCTATGTGCTGCTGAACTCCTCGAACAAGAGCGAGAACGCCCTGGGACTCTGCACCCTCTACGGCGATACGGCCGGCGCGTTCAGCCCCACGGGCGACCTCTACAAAAGCGAAATGTACGATGTGGCCCGCTATATCAACCGTATGTACGGCGATATCATCCCGGAGAGCATCCTGGTCAAGGAGCCCTCGTCGGAACTCCACCCCGGGCAGAAGGACAGCGATATCCTTCCGCCCTATGAGGTCGTCGACGCCATCCTTTTCCGGATGATCGAGGAGGGACAGCACCGCGAGGAGATCGTCAATGCCGGCTTCGACTCCGAGGTCGTGGAGAAGATCCACGCCATGATCATGCGCAACGAGAAGAAACGTTACCAATTCCCGCCCGTCCTGCGCCTGTCGTCCTGCTCGTTCGGGCACGAACGGCTCATGCCCCTCACGAACAAATACGGAGATTGAGGCGTGGATACCGGGATCATCGAGCACGAAGGTATCGTGCAGTGCGCTGAAAAGGGTGTCGTTCATGTGAAAATCACCTCCCGGAGCGCCTGCGGAGCCTGCAAGGCCCGTCAGGCCTGCGGAATGGCCGAAACACAGGAGAAGATCGTCGTCGTCCCGACGCCCGAAGCCGGCTGCTATGCGCCCGGAGAGGCGGTCTTTGTCGGCGTGCGGAAAAAGGCCGGGCGCATCGCTGTCCTGTTGGCTTATGGCGGTGCGCTTGTCGTTTTGCTTGCCGCGCTGATCCTCTCCGTCGGGGTCTTCGGTGCCGGGGACGGCATCGGCGTCGCGGTTTCGCTCGCCGCCGTGGTCCTCTATTACGGCGTGCTGTGGCTCTGCCGGCGCAGAATCGAACACACAATTCAATTTACAATAACTAAAATCTGATGGAAGTATTACTTTACACGATCCTGACACTGTGCGTGTTGGGTGTGCTCGCGGCCGTGATCCTCTACTTCGTGGCGCAGAAGTTCCGCGTCGAGGAGGACCCCCGGATCGACGAGGTGGAGAAAATGCTGCCCGGAGCGAACTGCGGTGGCTGCGGTTTCGCCGGTTGTCGCGGCATGGCCGATGCCCTGGTCAAGCACGATGACATCTCCGATCTCTTCTGCCCCGTCGGCGGCGGCGACTGCATGAAGGCCATTGCGGCCTACCTCGGAAAGGCGGCCGCCGAAAAACAGCCCGAAGTCGCTACGGTCCGTTGCGGCGGTACGTGCGAGAAACGCCCCCGCACCAATGAGTACAACGGCACGAAATCCTGCGCCGTAGCCGCCTCGCTCTATGTCGGCGAGACGGGATGTGCGTTCGGATGTCTCGGGTTCGGCGACTGCGTGGCCGCCTGCGCCTTCGATGCCATCCGCATGAACCCCGAAACGGGGCTTCCGGAGGTCGATCCCGACAAGTGTACGGCCTGCGGCGCCTGCGTCAAGGCCTGCCCCAAGATGGTGATCGAGTTGCGCAAGAAGTGGCCCAAGAACCGTGCGGTGTATGTTTCGTGTGTCTCGAAGGACAAGGGCGCCGTCGTGATGAAGGCCTGCAAGGCCGGGTGTATCGGTTGCGGCAAGTGCGAGAAGGTCTGCGCTTTCGGGGCCATTACCGTGGAGAACAACCTCGCCTACATCGACCCGCAGAAGTGCAAACTCTGCCGCAAGTGCGTGAACGAGTGCCCGACGGGAGCCATCAAGCTCGTCGGCATGGATCCGCTGCCGAAGGAGCCGAAGGCTCCGGCCGCCCCGAAGGCCGCTCCGGCCGCTGAAAAGGCAGCTGCAAAGGAGGCCCCGAAGGCCGCTCCGGCCGCAGAAAAGGCTGCTGCAAAGGAGGCTCCGAAGGCTGCTCTGGCCGCAGAAAAGGCTGCTGCAAAGGAGGCTCCGAAGGCTGCTCCGGCCGCAGAAAAGGCTGCTGCAAAGGAGGCTCCGAAGGAGCCCAGTCATGAATCGTAAAAATCGTTAGCGAGATATGAAGACATTTCCAATAGGCGGAGTCCATCCGTCGGCAAATAAATTGAGCTGCGCCAAGCCCATCGAGGTGCTTCCGCTGCCCGAGGCGGTCAACATCCCCCTCGCACAGCACATCGGGGCCCCGGCCGTGGCCAAGGTCGCCAAGGGTGACAAGGTGCTCACCGGGCAGCTCATCGCCGAGGCCGGCAGCTTCATGTCGGCAAACATCCATTCCCCGATTTCGGGTACCGTGACGGCCGTCGACATGGTTCCCAACGGACAGGGGCTGCGGCAGATGATGATCACCATCAAGCGCGAAGGCGACGAGTGGGCCGAAGGAATCGACCGCTCGGACAAACTCGTCCGGGAGTGCAGCCTGTCGGCGCAGGAGATCATCGCCCGCATCAAGGAGGCCGGCATCGTCGGTATGGGCGGCGCCACGTTCCCCACGCATGTGAAACTTTCGATCCCCGCCGGCAAGAAGGCCGAATGCCTGATCATCAACGGCGTGGAGTGCGAGCCCTATCTGACCTCCGACCACCGCATGATGTTGGAGCACGGCGAGGAGATGGTCGTCGGCGTCACGATCCTGATGAAGGCCGTCGGCGTCGAAAAGGCCTACATCGGCATCGAGAACAACAAGCCCGATGCCATTGCACACCTCTCGAAGATCGCCGCACAGTACAAGGGTATCGAAGTCGTTCCCTTGCAGGTCCGCTATCCGCAGGGCGGTGAGAAACAGCTGATCGCCGCCGTCACGGGCCGTCAGGTGCCGCCTCCGCCCGCCCTGCCGATCGACGTCGGCGCCGTGGTCTGCAACGCCTCGACCACCTTCGCCGTCTACCAGGCCGTGCAGAAGGGCATGCCGCTCATCCAGCGCGTCGTCACCATCACCGGCAAGAACCTCCGGGAGCCCAAAAACCTCCTCACGCGCATGGGTACGCCCGTCTCGGCGCTGATCGCAGCCGCCGGCGGCCTGCCCGAAAATGCCGGCAAGGTCATCAACGGCGGCCCGATGATGGGCCGTGCGATGGTCAACCTCGACTCGCCCGTCACGAAGGGCTGCTCGGGTATCACCGTCCTCTCGGAGCGCGACGCCCGCCGTCGCGAGGCTTCGCAGTGCATCAAGTGCGCGAAGTGCGTCTCGGCCTGCCCGATGGGTCTCGAACCCTACTTCCTCTCGAAGATGACCCAGAAGAAGAACTGGGACGAACTCGAAGCCCGCATGATCACCTCCTGCATCGAGTGCGGCTGCTGTCAGTCCACCTGCCCGGCCTACCTGCCGCTGCTGGACTGGGTGCGCCTCGGAAAACAGACCGTCATGGGCCGCATCCGCGCCCGTGCCGCTGCCGCAGCGCCCAAAAAGTAAACGCCGCACGTTAACCCGAAAAGTCAAAATTTTACGATAACACTTATGGCAAACAAACTCATTGTCGCCCCCGCACCGCACGTCCAGACCTCCCAGTCGACGGCCTGCATCATGCGCGACGTGGTGATCGCCCTGATGCCCGCGCTGGTCGTCTCGACCATCGTCTTCGGCTTCGACGTGCTCCGCGTGACGGCCATCTCGGTTGCGGCCTGCGTGGTGTTCGAATTCCTGATCCAGAAATTCTTCGTCAATGGCCCCCTCACCATCTCCAACTGGTCGGCCGTCGTGACCGGCGTCCTGCTGGCCTTCAACCTCCCGGCCTCGATCCCCTGGTGGATCGTCGTCATCGGCGCCTTCGTCGCCATCGCCATCGCCAAGATGACCTTCGGAGGCCTCGGCAAGAACCCCTTCAACCCGGCACTCGTCGGACGTGTCTTCCTGCTGATCGCCTATCCCGTGCAGATGACCACGTGGCCCATGCCCGTTCAGGGGGCCTTCGACGCCCTCTCGGGCGCCACGCCGCTGGCCGCCGTCAAGCACGGGGCCGTCGGACCCGATGCCCTCGGCGTGCAGGACCTCCTGCTCGGCAACATGCCCGGTTCGCTGGGTGAGGTCGCCGCGCTGGCCCTCTTCCTCGGCTTCGTCTACCTGCTCTGGCGCCGCGTCATCACGTGGCACATCCCCGTGACGATCCTCGTCACGATGGCCCTGTTCGCCTTCTTCGTGGCGCTCGGAACAAAGGGAACGGAAAATCCCGCCCTGCTCTGGCAGCTGCCCCTGTTCCATGTGCTGGCCGGAGGCGCCATCCTCGGTTCGGTCTTCATGGCCACCGACTACTCGACCTCGCCCATGACGGTCAAGGGCGGCGTGATCTTCGCCGTCGGAATCGGCGTCGTCACGATGCTCATCCGTCTGTGGGGCGCCTATCCCGAGGGTATGTCGTTCGCCATCCTGATGATGAACGCCTGCGTGCCCCTGATCAACAAGTATGTCAAACCCAAGCGCTTCGGCGTAAAATAGGAGGAGGGAACCATGAAAAGTACACTTGTCAACATGACCGCCGTCCTCTTCGGCATCACCCTCGTGGCTTCGGCCGGCGTCGGTGTCGTCAACATGATTACCGAGGAGCCGATCGCACTGGCCAAGGAGGCCGCTACGAAGAGCGCCCTCACCGAGGTGCTCCCGGCGTTCGAGTCGACCGAGGAGCAGACCCTGACGATCGATGAATTGCCCATTACGGTCTATACCGCCAGAAATGGCGGCGAAGTTGCCGGTTATGCCGTGCAGACCATGACCAAGCAGGGTTTCAACGGCGTCGTCCGCCTGATGGTCGGCTTCACGCCCGACGGAGAGGTCGTCAATGTCAACGTCCTCGAACAGTCCGAGACTCCCGGACTGGGAACCAAAATGGCCGACGAAGGAAATGTCCTGCTGGGCAGCATCCAGGGCCAGAAACTCGAAAACAAGAAACTCGTCGGCGGCAAACTCGCCGTGACGAAGGATGGCGGGGACGTCGATGCACTGACCGCGGCGACGATCTCCTCGCGCGCCTACGTCGATGCCGTGAACCGTGCCTGGATGGCCTACAAGAGCGTAGCGACCGGCGTCGAGGCTACCGACACCGCATCCGGCGCTACGCATACCGTCGCTACACAAACCAACGAGCCTGCGGCTCAGGAAGGAGGACAACATGAATAAACTGAAAATCGCTTTGAGCGGCATCCTCAAAAACAACCCGACGTTCGTGCTGGTGCTCGGCATGTGCCCCACGCTGGGTACCACGACCTCGGCCGAAAACGGCATGGGCATGGGCCTCGCCACGACGGCCGTGCTCATCATGTCGAACCTCGTGATTTCGCTCATCAAGAACCTCATCCCCGACAAGGTCCGCATTCCGGCCTTCATCGTCGTGATCGCCTCGTTCGTCACGATCATCCAGATGCTCATGCAAGCCTTCGTGCCGGCGCTCTACGCCTCGCTCGGCGTCTTCATCCCGCTGATCGTCGTCAACTGCATCATCCTCGGACGCGCCGAAGCCTTCGCATCGAAGAATTCCCCGTTCGATTCGATCCTCGACGGCGTCGGGATCGGCATCGGTTTCACCCTCTCGCTGACGGTCATCGGCGCCGTGCGCGAGATCCTCGGCAGCGGCGCCATCTTCGGGATCAATCTCGGATTCGCCGACTACACGCCGCTGATTTTCGTCCTGGCACCCGGAGCCTTCCTCGTACTGGGATATCTGATGGTTCTGTTTAACAAATTAGCCAAGAAGTAGTCATGGAGATCTCCTATTTCGCAATCATTATCGGCGCCATCTTCGTCAACAACGTCGTCCTGGCCCAGTTCCTCGGCATCTGCCCCTTCCTGGGCGTGTCGTCGAAGGTCGAGACCTCGATGGGCATGGGCGCTGCCGTCACGTTCGTCATGGCGCTCACGGCCCTCGTTGCATGGCCCATTCAGACCTACATCCTCGTTCCGCTGCACATCGAGTACATGCAGACCATCGTCTTCATCCTCGTCATCGCGGCGCTCGTGCAGATGGTCGAGATCATGCTCAAAAAACTCTCTCCGTCGCTCTATCAGGCGCTCGGCATCTTCCTTCCGCTGATCACGACGAACTGCGCCGTGCTGGGTGTGGCGATCCTCATGATCCAGAAGGAGTTCGATCTCCTGCAAAGCGTTACCTATTCGGTGGCGACGGCCCTGGGATTCGCGCTGGCGCTGATTCTCTTCGCCGGCATCCGCGAACGCCTCGACTTCGAGGATGTGCCCAAGGCCTTCAAGGGTATTCCCATCGCGCTCGTTACGGCCGGTATCCTGGCCATGGCCTTCATGGGATTCTCCGGACTGGTATAGAGACGGAACGCGGCCGGAGCCGATTCTCCGGTTTGTTGCGGTTCGGTCCGAACGTCGCTCTGCATGCAGGGCCGTTCGGGCCGAATTTTGTAAAAAAACAGTTCCGTTTCTTCGTTTCTTGCCTGCAATTTCCTATTTTTGCACTATTCTAAAATCCCAAACCCTTAAAAATTCTGAAACACCATGGGGGATACCATAAAACTTCACGACAAGGAGTTCAAAATCATGATCCCGGCCGCTGAAATAGACCGCGCCGTCGAGGCCGTGGCCCAACGGATCAACCACGATTACGCCGACAAGGAGACGCCCCTGTTTCTCGGTATCCTGAACGGATCGTTCATGTTCATGAGCGACCTGATCAAGAAAATCGAATTCCAGAACGAACTTTCGTTCGTGAAACTCTCCTCCTACGAGGGTACCGAGTCCTCCGGAACGGTCCGCAGCCTCATCGGACTCAACGGCTCGATCGAGGGGCGCCATGTGATCGTCGTCGAGGACATCGTCGACACGGGCGAGTCCATCGACCACATGATCCGCGACCTCGAAGCCCGCAAGCCCGCCTCCATCGAGGTCTGCACGCTCTTCTTCAAGCCCGGCTCCTACCGCAAGACGCGCCCCATCAAGTACCGCGCCATGGAGATCGGCAACGAATTCATCGTCGGATACGGCCTCGACTACGACCAGCTGGGCCGCAGTCTGAAAGATATTTACGTCGTCACGGAATAGATGGCCCTTACGATCGATCCCGCACTCTTCGACGGCGGGCGGCTGCTGCCGCTCGTCGAGGACTTCTACACCATTCAGGGCGAGGGATTCCATGCCGGGAAACCCGCCTATTTCATCCGTCTCGGAGGTTGCGACGTCGGGTGCCGCTGGTGCGACGCCAAATACACGTGGAATCCGAAACTCTATCCCCCGACCGACGTGCAGACGGTGATCGACCGCGCTACGTCGTGCCCCGCGCAGGCCATCGTCATCACGGGCGGCGAGCCGCTGCTCTATCCGTTGGGCGTGCTGACCGAGACGCTCCGCGCCCGGGGGCTCGAAATCTTCCTCGAAACGTCGGGGTCCCATCCGTTCAGCGGCGTATTCGACTGGGTATGCCTTTCGCCCAAACGGCAGCAGCCCCCGTTGGAAGAGGCCTTCGGACGGGCCGATGAGTTGAAGGTCATCGTCGAGGGGGAGGCGGATCTGGAATGGGCCGAGCGGAATGCCGCCCGGGTGCGGAAACACTGTCTGCTCTATCTGCAACCCGAATGGAGCGTCGCCGAACGGGTGATGCCCCTGCTGGTCGAGTATGCCAAGGCGCATCCCCGCTGGAACATCTCCATCCAGACCCACAAGTACATGCACATTCCGTAAATGAAGATTCAGCCCGGACGCCGCTTCTGGATCGCCCTGACGGCGATCATCGTCGTGTTCTCGGTCTTCGTGATCGGGCGCAACGCCCTGCATGCCGTCAAGATCAAGCGGCAGATCAACGCCCTGAACCGCGAGCGCGACTTCTATGTCGGGAAGATCGCCCGGGACAGCACCCTGCTCGAACGGCTGCGTTACGACGACTACCTCGAAGAGTATGCCCGCGAGCATTACCGCATGCAGCGGCGCGACGAGCACGTCTACATCCTCGAAGAGTAGGGCGGCGGAGTGCGACAGGAAAAGCCCTCTCACCTTGCGGGTGGGAGGGCTTTTTGGTGTGCGGAGGACTTTGTGCTGCGGAGGGCGGAGAGCGGCTGCCCCGCGGAAACGGAACCGTGGCGCCTTCGCGGCCCCTGCCGAATGCCCTGCCGGATCAATAGTGGGTGAATCCCTGCCAGTCCAGCTGGACGGGACTGCCCGCTTGCAGCCAGGTCAGGCCCGCGCGTTCCGTGATGCGCCCGATCCGGTGGAGCGGGGTGCCGAAACGGGCGCGGAACTCCTCTTCCAGCTGTCGGGTCGCCGTCGGGGCCGCCGTGAAGAGCAGTTTGTAGTCCTCGCCGCCGCATGCCGCCGTCCGCAGGTCCGAACCGGCGGCTACGGGAATGCGTTCGAGTTCCACCTCCGCGCCGCAGACCGATTCGTCGAGTATGTGGCGCAGGTCCGAAGCCAGTCCGTCCGAAAGATCCATCATGGCGTGCACCTCGGAGCGTGCGCCGAGCCAGATCCCCTCGTCGACCTGCGGCTGCGGGTTGCGGTGTATGCGGGCCGGCGGGGTGTCGGGGTGTCCCGCCAGCAGGTCCCGAAGTCCGGCGCCCGAAGCCCCCAGCTCCCCGGCTACGAAGAGCGCATCGCCCGGGCGGGCGTCGCGGCGGCGTTTGAGGTGCGTGAGCGGGCTGCGGCCGATCGCCGTGACGTTGATCGTAACGCCCGACTCCGAACGGGTCGTGTCGCCCCCGACGAGCGGTGTCCCGAAGCGTGCCGACAACTCCCGGTAACCCTCCATGAACTCCTCGGCCCACACTCCGGAGGCGTCGGGCGGCAGGGCGATCGACAGCAGCGTCGCGACGGGGCGCGCCCCCATCGCCGCCACGTCGCTCAAATTGACGGCAAGGGATTTGCCGCCCAGCTCCCGGGCCGAGGTTGCGTGGCGCAGGAAGTGAACCCCCTCGGTGAGGAGATCCGACGTGAAAACCAGCGCCTCCCCGCCCAACGGAAGCACGGCGCAGTCGTCGCCGATACCCTCGAATCCCTGATCGGGAAGATCGGCAAAACGCCGGCGTATGTGGTCGATGAATCCGAACTCGGTCATGTTTTTGATCTGCCTTGCCGCAAAGATACCGATTTTTCGGCGAAAATGACTACCTTTGTCCCCTGAAACAGCGATGCGCTGTCCGGTTACCCGGAATATAAATTTGATTGACCATGAAAATCCTGATTCTCAACGGCCCGAACCTGAACTTGCAGGGTCGGCGCAATCCCGAAATCTACGGAACCCGCACCTTCGAAGAGCTCTTCGGGGAGTTGAAGTCGCGCTTCCCGGGAGTCGGACTCGACTATTTCCAGTCGAATCACGAGGGCGTGCTCATCGACACGATCCAGCAGGCCGAGGGCCGTTACGACGGAATCGTGCTCAACGCCGGAGGCTATACCCATACGTCGGTCGCCCTGCGCGACGCCGTGGCGGCGGTCTCCGTGCCGGTCGTCGAGGTCCACATCTCCTCGATCCTCGCCCGCGAGGGATTCCGCCATACGTCGATGCTCGCACCCGTCGTCCGGGGGTCGATCATGGGCTTCGGTCTCGACTCCTACCGGCTGGGCGTCGAGGCGCTGCTGAATCCCGTCCGATAGCCGGGACCGCTGAATGTATCTGATAACGAAAAACGAGAGCTTTATGTATCGCATGAAAAAAACCAAGATCGTCGCCACGATGTCGGATTTCCGCTGCACCGAGGAGTTCGTGCAGAAACTCTTCGATGCCGGGATGGACGTCATCCGCGTGAACTCGGCACACGTCTCCGAGGAGGGGGCCACGAAGATCGTCGAGACCGTCCATCGGGTCAATCCCGCCATCCCGATCATGATCGACACCAAGGGCCCCGAGATCCGTGTGACGACCATCGCCGACGAATATGGCAACAGCATCAATTTCCGGGCCGGCGACCGGGTCGCCGTGCGCGGCTCCGACGGCTCCGACCTCACCACCCGGAAGGTCGTCTACATGAACGTCCCCACCATTGTCCGCGACATCCCCGTCGGAGCCCGGATGCTGATCGCCGACGGCGAGTTGGAGATCCGCGTCGTCGGGAAGTCCGACACGGAGCTCGACTGTGAATTCCTCGTCGGCGGCGCCATGCGTTCGCGCAAGAGCGTCAACGTCCCCGGCGTCTCGATCGACCTCCCTTCGGTGACCGAGAAGGACCGCCGCTTCATCGAGTGGGCCGTGCGCAACGACGTCGACTTCATCGCCCATTCGTTCGTCCGCTCGGCCCGCGACGTCAAGGCCGTGCAGGAGATCCTCGACGCCCACGGCAGCAAGATCAAGATCATCTCCAAGATCGAGAACCAGGAGGGGCTCGACAACATCGACGAGATCATCGAGGCTTCGTACGGCATCATGGTGGCCCGCGGCGACCTCGGGGTGGAACTCCCCGCCGAGGCGATCCCCAATGCCCAGCGGCGCATCGTCGAGAAGTGCATCTGCGCCAAGCGTCCCGTGATCATCGCCACGCAGATGCTCTATTCGATGGTCAAGTCGCCCCGGCCGACGCGCGCCGAGGTCAGCGACGTCGCCAGCGCCATCTACGAGCGCGTCGACGCCGTGATGTTGAGCGACGAGACCGCCATGGGCGACTATCCCGTCGAGGCGGTCGAGACCATGGCCCGCGTGGCCCGCGCCATCGAACGCGACGAAGAGCACTTCCAGCCCATGATCGACATGAACATGGTCTCGGTGAACCACGAAATCACCGCCCAGCTGGCGCGTTCCGCCGTGCGGGCGTCGACGAACCTCCCGATCAAGTACGTCGTCCTCGACACCAAGACCGGCCGTACGGGCCGTTATCTGGCGGCCTTCCGCGGCCGGAAAACCGTCATGGCCGTCTGCTACCAGCTCCATGCGCAGCGTATCCTCGCCCTCTCCTACGGCGTGGTGCCGATCCTCCGCAACCAGGAGCTCGCCGACAAGTACCATTTCCTGGTCGATGCCCTGGAATTCATCGACCAGTATCGCAAACTCGACGATGAGGACCTGCTGGCCATCGTCGGCGGCAGCTTCGGCCCCGACGGCGGCGCCTCCTACGTCGAAATCGCCAACGTCCGCAATATCCGTCTGCGCAACGAGATGATCGCGGCACAGCACCGGTAGACGTTGGCCGGAGAGCTCAAAGCGAAAGTCGCCCGGGGCGTGGCGTGGAGCATGGCCGAGAAATTCGGCTCGATGCTCCTCACCATGGCCGTGCGGTTCGTGATCCTGCGGCTGCTCACCCGGGAGATCCTCGGCTTCATGTCCATTCCGTCGGCCGTGGTCACCGTCCTGCTCGTGATCGTCGACGGCGGCTTCTCGCAGAGCCTTGTCCGTCACCGCAATCCGGGCCCTTGCGACTACAAGTCGGTCTTCCTCTTCAACATCCTCGTCGCGACGGCCCTCTATCTCCTGCTCGTCGCAACCATGCCGTTCGTCGCCCGCTGGTACGACATGCCCGAAATCGCCCGCATCACGCCGGTCTTTTTCCTGCTTCTGCCGCTCAACGCCCTGTGCACCGTCCAGAACGCCATCTTCACCCGTCAGTTCCGTTTCGAACTCCTCTCGAAGGTGACCTTCTTCTCGTCGCTCGTCGGCGGGCTCGCGGCCATTGCCCTGGCCCTGGCCGGGTGGGGGATTTGGAGCCTTGTGGCCGAGCGCGTGCTGGCGGCGGCGGTCAGGGCCGCGCTGCTGTGGTGGCTCAGCGAGTGGCGCCCCCGCGGGGCATGCGGCATCGCGCCCATCCGCGAAATGGCCCCCTTCGGATACAGCCTCATGGCCACCGACCTGATCTCGAACTTTTACGGCAAGATCCCCCAGTTTTTCCTCGGGAAACTCTATTCGCCCGCAACCCTCGGCTCCTTCGACCAGGCCGTGAAGCTCAAGGACATGCCCGCAACCACCGGCATGCAGGCCATTCAGAACGTCACCTTCCCGGCGCTGGCGAAGATCCGCGACGACGCTCCGAAGTTCGCCGAAAGCTACCGTCAGGTCGTCATGGTCGTCGCCTACGTGATGTTCCCCCTCATGCTCGGCATGTCGGCCGTGGCGCACGACATGTTCGCCGTTCTGCTCGGCCGGGAATGGATGCCCACGGTGCCCTATTTCGAGGTCGTCTGCCTCTCCGGCATCTTCTATACCGTCGGGCTTGTCGCCAGCAACGTCCTGAAGGCTCAATGCCGGGGACCGCTGATCGTGCGGCTCGAAATCGTCAAGAAGATCCTCATGACCGTGGTCTTCGCTGTGACGATCCCCCACAGCGTGATGGCCGTCGTCTGGGGGCTGGTCGTGATCGCCGCCTGCGAAATGGCCGTGAACTTCGGGGCCGCACGCCGCTTTACCACGCTGTCCATCCGCCGGATCCTCGTTACGCTGCTGCCCGTCGCGCTGGTCTCCGCCGCCATGTATGCCGCCGTACGCGCGACGGCCCTCTGGCTGCCCGGGAATGACATCCTGCGTCTGCTGGCCGAAGTATCCGTCGGGGTGCTCGTCTATGTCGGGCTCTCGTGGGGCTGCCGGCTCGAAGCCTTCCGCGAGGTCTGCGCCATCGTAAAAAAACAGATCGCCCGCAAGTAGGCGATCTGTCGTCGGGGATTTCGTTGCTCCCTCTTTTCCCTCTCTGCCCCTCCCCGGGCGGAGGCGTCATTTGTAGACCTTCGGTGTGATGACTCCCCGGAGTACCACCAGCGCATTCTGTACCAATGCTTCGAGTTCGTTCTCCCCGGCATAGACCGTGACCGGGGCGATGAAGCCGCAATGGCGGCGAATATACTCCACGACCGGTTCGTTGTAGGCGATGCCGCCCGTCAGCAGAATGCCCTCCACCCGGCCTTCGAGCGCCGCGGCCATTGCACCGATCTGCTTCGAGACGTTGTAGCACATGGCATCCAGCACCTTCCGGGCCCGCTGGTCGCCCTGTGCGATACGCTCCATCACCTGCATGACGGAGTTCGTCCCCAGATAGGCGACCAGTCCGCCCTTGCTCGACACGTACTTCAACAGCTCCTCCTTCGTGTACTGGCCCGAAAAACATACCTTGATCAGATCGCTCGACGGGATGCTTCCGGCACGGTCCGGAGCGAAGGGCCCGTCGCCGTCCAGTGCATTGTTCACGTCGACGATCCTTCCCCGGCGGTGCGCCGCCACCGAGATGCCGCCGCCCATGTGCGCCACGATCAGGTTCGTCTCTTCGTAGACCTTTCCGGTCTTTTCGCAGTGCAGCCGTGCGATGGCCTTCTGGTTCAGGGCGTGGAACACCGACTTGCGCGGACACATCGGCATGCCCGTGATGCGCGCCCGGTCGTCCATTTCGTCCACCACCGGCGGGTCGGCGATATAGGCCTTCACTTTGGCCATGTGTGCGATCTGCGCCGCAAGCAGCCCGCCCAGGTTGCAGGCGTGCTTCATCACGGCGTTGCGCAGGTCGTAGCGCATCCGCGAATTCACTTCGTAGACTCCCGCCGGGATGGGGCGGATCAGTCCGCCGCGGCCGATGACGGCCGAGAGCTCCCGGAGCGGAAAGTTCGCTTCGCGCAGCGCCGAGAGAATCAGTCCCCGGCGCCAGTCCAGTTGGTCGATTACGTCGGTAAAGCGTTGCAGCTCCTCGGTGGAGTGCCGCAGGGTCAGATCCAACAAAGGCCGCTCCTCGTCATAGAGGGCGACCTTCGTGGATGTTGAGCCGGGATTTATCGCTAAAATCTTGTAGCCCATAAAGTTCTCGGTTCAGCAGGTTAGGTTGGTTGGTTGTGTGGTTTCGGGCTGCGTCTTATTTTCTTACGGCCAGGCAGGCCAGGGCGATCGAGAAGAGCTTCGTGCGGCTCGTATCGCCGCGCGACGTCAGCACGCACGGTACGTTCGTGCCCATCACCATGGCGGCCAGCTCTCCGCCGCACAGGTGCGTCGTGCTCTTGAAGAAGACGTTGGCCGATTCCAGGTTCGGGAAGAGCAGGCAGTCCGGGTCGCCGGCCACCGACGAACCCTTCACCTTCTTGTGTTCGGCAACCTCCTTGTAGAGCGCCACGTCCAGCGACAGCGGTCCGTCGACGATCACGTTGCCCAGCTGTCCGCGGTCGCCCATCTTCGCCAGAAGGGCTCCGTCCGTCGAGGAGATCACGTTCGGAAGAACCTGTTCCGACGGGGCGATGCAGGCGATCTTCGGCGTCGTGATGCCCAGCAGGTTGGCCGTCTGCGCCAGATAGCCGATCTGTTTCATCTTCTGCTTGAAGTCCGGCAGCGGGATCACCGCCACGTCCGAGATGATCAGCAGTTTGTGGTAGCACGGCATCTCCACGATCGAGACGTGGCTCAACACGCCCTTCGGCGGGAAGAGACCCGCATCCTTGTTCAGAATGCCGCGCATGTACTTGTCCGTCGAGACCAGACCCTTCATCAGCACGTCGGCATTCCCTGCGACGACGGCCGCTACGGCCTGCTGTACGCACTTCACGTCGTTCGGTTCGTCGACGATGTTGAAGGCCTTGATGTCGATGTTGTTCTCCGCGCAGACCTGCTCGATCACTTTCTTGTCGCCGTAGAGCGTCGGCTCCACGAGCCCTTCCTTATAGGCGTTGTAAACCGCTTCCAGCGTGTGCGAATCCTGTCCGTAAGCTACGGCCAGACGTCTTTTGCCCCGTTTTCTCGCCTCTTCGACGATTTCGGTAAGATGCTGAATCATAATTATCAGGTTTTGGTTGTTCGTGTTTGTTTCCGTTGGTTTGGTGTCGGAGTCGGTGGACTATTTCACCAGGTTGTAGGTGTCGGTGGCGATCATCAGCTCCTCGTCGGTGGCGATTACGGCGACCTTCACCTTCGAGTCGGCCTTCGAGAGCAGTTTGTCCACGCCGCGGGCGCCCCGGTTGGCCTCCGTGTCGAACTTCACACCCATGAATTCCAGGCCCGTGCAGACCGATTCGCGCATGTCGCTCGAATTCTCGCCCACGCCGCCCGTGAAGACGATCAGATCCACGCCGCCCATCTCTGCGGCGTATTCGCCCACGAATTTCTTGATCCGGCGGTAGTACATGTCGCGCGCCAGAATCGCACGCGGGTTGCCCTCATCGTAGGCGCGGTCGATATCGCGCATGTCGCTCGAAATGTCCGTCAAGCCCTGAACGCCCGACTTCTTGTTCATCATCGTTTCCAGTTCGGCATAGCTCATGCCCTCCTTCGCGCCGATGAAGGTGATGGCGCTGGCGTCCACCTGCCCGCAGCGCGTGCCCATGACCAGGCCGTCGAGCGGCGAGAAGCCCATCGACGTGTCGAACGACTTGCCGTTCAGCACGGCCGTCACCGATCCTCCGTTGCCGATGTGGCAGGTGATGATCTTCGCGTTCTCGAAGTCCAGTCCGGCCAGTCTGGCGCCCACGCGCGCCACATACTTGTGGCTCGTGCCGTGGAAGCCGTACTTGCGCACGCGGTATTTTTCATAGTATTCGTACGGCAGGGCGTACATGTAGTTCACGGCGGGGATCGTTTGGTGGAACGACGTGTCGAAGACCGTCACCTGCGGCGTGCCCGGGAGCACCGTCTCCACGGCGTTGATACCTTCCAGGCTGGCCGGGTTGTGCAGCGGCGCGATCTGGCACAGCGAACGGATCTTCTCCTTCACATCCTCGGTCACCAGGCAGCTCTCCGGGAAGTATTCGCCGCCGTGTGCCACGCGGTGGCCGACGGCCTTCACCTCGTCGAGCGACGAGATCACGCCGTGTGCGGGGTCCGTCAGGGCGTCGAGAACCAGCTTGATGCCCGTCGTGTGGTCGGGGATCGGCTGGTGCACCTCGAACGGCGTCTTGCCGACGGGTTTGTGCGTCAGGTCGCCCTCCGGCAGGCCGATGCGTTCCACGAGTCCTTTGGCGAGCAGTTTGCCCGAAGCGTCCGTCATGTCGATCACCTGGTATTTGATCGACGACGATCCGCAGTTCAATACGAGAATTACCATAATGTATCAGTTGTTAAAGTTTATATGTTTGCATTCCTCGGCCCTCTCTCGGCCCCTCTCCCCGGCCTCTCCCTCGCATCCTTCTGCTGTTGCCGGGCTGATCTCCCCCCCCCTTGCTCTAACCCTTCATTTGCGACCCCAGGTGCATGCCCAGCGTCGTGAAGGCGAGGCATACGCCCACGCTCAAAACGACATAACCCGCCGCCGGTCCGTAATCTCCGGCCCGGAGCAGGCGCACGGTGTCCGCCGAGAAGGTCGAGAAGGTCGTGAATCCTCCGCAGAAGCCCGTGATGAGCAGCCATCCCGCCGTCGACGACGTGAGCGTCTGCATCAGGAACCCGATCAGCAGCGATCCGGCCGCATTGACCGTGAACGTCCCCGCCGGAAACCCCAACAGCGTCTGCCCGCCCAGCATCCATGCCGAAATCACGTATCGGACGATACTTCCGGCCGCGCCTCCGAGCCCTACGCAGAAAAGTTCACGAACCATAAGTTAAAAATAGGTATTATTTTACAGACGTGCAAATTTAAGGGCGAAATGATTACGAATCGTTTCATTTTTTGCCCGAACAGACGGATTTTTTATCACTTTGTTCAACCTTCGCGCGTCTGCCCGTCGCCCGAGACGATGTACTTGTAGGTCGTCAGCTCCGGAAGCCCCATCGGACCGCGGGCGTGGAGTTTCTGCGTCGAGATCCCTACCTCGGCGCCGAATCCGAACTGTCCGCCGTCGGTGAAGGCCGTCGAGACGTTCACGTAGACGCACGCCGCATCGACCCGCCGCGTGAAGGCATCGGCCGCCGCCGGGTCCTCGGTGACGATCGCCTCGCTGTGGCGCGACGAGTAGCGGGCGATGTGGGCCAGCGCCTCGTCGAGCGACGACACGCTCTTCACCGCCAGTTTGTAGTCCAGAAACTCCGTGCCGTAGTGCTCCTCCGCAGCCGGGACGAGCAGTCCGGCAGGGTAGTGGCCCGTCAGGGCGCCGAAGGCGTCGGCATCGGCGTAGATCGTGACCCGGTGCTCGGCCAGCGGGGTGCACAGTGCGGCGAGGTCGCCGAGCCGCGCGCGGTGGATGACGAGGCAGTCCAGGGCGTTGCAGACGCTCACGCGCCGCGTCTTGGCGTTGCAGATCACCGCGCGGCCCTTGTCGAGGTCGCCTGCGGCGTCGAAGTAGGTGTGCACGATCCCCGCGCCGGTCTCGATTACCGGGATCCGGGCATGCTCCCGCACGAAGCGGATCAGCCCCGCACCGCCGCGTGGAATCACCACGTCGACGTAGCCCACGGCGTTCAGCAGTTCGCCCACCGCCGCGTGGTCCGAAGGCAGCAGCGTGAAGGCCGCCTCGTCGATCCCTTCGCGGCGCAGCGCTTCGTGGAGGATCTCCGCAAGCGCTTCGTTCGAGCGGCGGGCGTCGCTGCCGCCCTTCAATACGCAGGCGTTGCCGGTCTTCATGCAGAGCGAGAAGATGTCGGCCGTGACGTTGGGCCGCGCCTCGCAGACCATTCCCACGACCCCGAACGGGACGCGCACCTTGCGGATCGTCATGCCGTTCGGACGTTGCCAGGCGGCGATCGTCTCGCCCTGCGGCGAGGGAAGCCCCGCGACGGACTCCATGTCCGACGCGATGGCGGCGATGCGTTGGGGCGTCAGCCGCAGGCGGTCGCACAGCGGCGAGGAGGGATCCATCGCCGCAAGGTCGGCGGCATTGGCCGCGAGGATGGTGTCGGTATGGGTGCGGAGCAGTCCGGCTGCCGTGCGGACGGCCTGCGAAAGCCGTTCGGCGGGTGTGTCGGCCAGAGCGGCGCCGGCCCGGCGGGCTGCCTCGAACAAGGCTCGGTAGTTTGTTTCCATGGGTCTATTCCAGATAAAGATAGTCACAGTGAATCAGCGGTTTGAGGCCTTTCCGGCCCAGGTTGCGGCGTGCCGTGGCGCTGTCGCACGCGATGCGTCCCACGCCTAACAGGGACCCTTCGGGCGAGAGGATCCGCACGATGTCGTCGCGTTCGAACTCCCCCTCGACCGCCGTGACGCCCACGGCCAGCACGCTCGCCGCCTTGCTGCGGCTCACCGCCTCGGCGGCTCCGGCATCGAGACGCAGCGCCCCTTTGGCGAAACCCTCGCTGCTGGCGATCCACTTCTTGACGCCCGAGGCGGCTTTCGGCGCCGCTTCGAAGCGTGTGCAGACTACGTCGCGGTCGGTCAGCACGAGGTCCGTGAGGATCTCGTCGCGCCGCCCGTTGGCGATCACCACCTCGATTCCCTCGCCGGCCACGCGGCTCGAAATCCGGCTCTTGGAGGTCATGCCGCCGCGGCCGCGCGACGAGCGCGTCGTGTCGATGTATTGCGAGAGATCGCGGCCCGGAGCCACGCGGCGGATTACCTGTGAGGCAGGGTCTGCGGGCGATCCGTCGTAGATGCCGTCGATGTTGCTCAAAATCAGCAGCGCGTCGACCCCCATCATCGCCGCCACGAGCCCCGACAGTTCGTCGTTGTCGGTGAACATTAATTCCGTCACGGAGATCGTGTCGTTCTCGTTCACGATCGGGATCACCCGCGCCGAGAGCATCGCCTCCATGCAGTTGCGCTGGTTGAGGTACTGGCGGCGCGTCGAGAGGCTCTCCTTCGTGGTGAGTACCTGTCCGCAGGCGATGCCGTATTCGTGGAAGAGGTCGTAGTAGCGGTTCAGGAGTTTCACCTGCCCGACGGCCGAGTAGAGCTGGCGGGCCGAAACCGTGTCGATGCGCCCGACGCGCGATTCGAGCAGGCTGCGCCCCGAAGCCACGGCTCCCGACGAGACGAGAATCACCTCCACGCCGGCACGGTGCAGGCGGGCGATCTGGTCCACGAGCGCCGAGATGCGCGTCGTGTCGGGGTGTCCGTCGTCGCGCGTCAGCACGTTGCTGCCGATCTTGATGACGATGCGGCGGTATTTTCCGTTGTGTGTCATATCTTAACCTTTCTAACCTGTTCGTTGTCCGGGACCGGCCGTTTCCGGGCATGTCCGAAGCTGATGCCGGGCGGATGCTCCGGGCCGTTTCTCCTTTCGGATTGTGCTGCGGCGGGATGCTCCGGGGCCGGCTCCTGTCTGGACGCTGCTTCCGGCGGGTTGCACGTGTCGCTTCCGGCCCCCCCCCGCGTGCTACGGCTCGTACTTGTAGCCCACGCCCTTGACCGTGACGATCCGCTCGTCGCCGATCTTCTGGCGCAGCTTCCGGATGTGCACGTCGATCGTGCGGTCGCCCACGACCACCTCCGTGCCCCAGATCTTCGCGTAGATCTCCTCCCGCGGGATCAGCTTCCCGGGCGACGAGCACAGCAGGTCCAGCAGTGCGAACTCCTTGCGCGGAAGGCTGATCTCCTCGCCGTCGCGGAGCACCATGTACCGCTCGCGGTCGACCGTGATGCCCGTCGAGGGGGCTTTCTCCGGGGCCGGATCGGCGTCGATCCGTTTCAGGATGGCCTGCACGCGGCTCACCAGCAGCTTCATCTTGATCGGCTTGGTGAGGTAGTCGTCGGCCCCCACGCCGAAGCCTGTCAGCTGCTGCTCCTCCTCGCCCAGCGCCGAGAGGAAGACCACCATCGTGTCTTTCAGAACCGGGTCCTCCCGGATTGCCCGGCAGGTCTGCGCCCCGTCCATCACCGGCATCATCATGTCCAGCAGAATCAGGTGCGGACGACATGCCGCGGCTGCTTGCAGCGCCTCGGCGCCGTTCTGGGCCGTGAAGACCTCGTATCCCTCGCGCACGAGGTTGTATCGGACGAATTCCAGAATGTCGACTTCGTCGTCGACCAGCAGGATGCGGTGGCTCATGGTTGCGGCGGTTGCAGGTTCGATGCTCCGGATGGTTCGGCGCCATTCGGATAACTTTGCGAAGATACGAATTTTCCCCCGAATTCGTGCATCTTTTTGCCGCTCTTTGCGTCGGAGCCCCGTGCTTTCGGAATTCGCATGCAGGGGCTTGCAGGTTTTCGCGATTTCTCTTTCGGGTTCCGCATAAAATGGTTATATTTGCGGGATTTATGTGCCCACCGCGTGGTGGGGAACCAAAAACTCTACTGTGATGGCTACTGAAAAACCGACACTTCCTGCTCCCGAAGAGCTTGTCAACCCCGTGGTTGAGGATGCGCAGGCGGCTCCCGCCGAGACCGCCGGACTCTCCGAATCCGAAACGAACGCCGCCGAAAACGCCCCCGAAACGGACGCTCCGACGACGGAGACCTCCGTATCCGCCGGGGCGACGTCCGATGCGGCGCCTGCGGGCGAAATCTCCGAAGCGGCCCCGGAGGCCGGGGAGACTCCGGCCGTGTCTGCCGGAGAGGAGCCTGCGAATGCGGAAACGGCGGAAGAGCCGGTTGCAGCCCCTGCGGAAATTGCTGCGGAGACGGCGGCCGTCACGGAAGAACCTGCTGCCGGGGTGAAGACCCCGCAGGCCGAAGCGGCCGTCGCAGAGCCCGCACCGCGCACCCGGCGTGCCCGGATCGCCGTTGCGGCGCCCGTCGCCGATCCCGACTCCGAGGAGGACGAGAACGCTTCGGCTGTCGAGCAGGTGGATTTCGCCGATGAGGAGGCCGCACTGGCCGCCCACGACGCCGGACTCGAACTCGAAGGCGAGACCGACGAGGAGGCCGAAGCCGAACAGCTCGCCGAGTCCGAAAAGAACTCCTCCGAGGAGAAGTTCGTCGGCAGGGGCAAGGAGGAGCTGGTCGCCATGTTCGCGCAGATGCTCGAAGAGCAGCCCGTGCAGTCGATCCGCCGTGACGTCGAGGCGCTGAAAATCGCCTTCTACCGCGTCCGCCGCGCCGAGGTCGAGGCCGCACGCCGCCGGTTCATCGAGGAGGGCGGCGCCGAGGAGGATTTCGCTCCCGCGGTGGACGGCGCCGAAGTGCAGCTCAAAGAGCTCTTCAAGGAGTACCGCCGCCGTCGCGACGAATTCATCGCCAATCTCGAAGCCGAGAAGGAGGCCAATCTCAAAGTCAAGCAGCAGATCATCGAGGAACTCAAAGAGTTGGTCAACTCCGACGAGACGCTCAACCATACGTTCAACAAGTTCCGCGAACTCCAACAACGCTGGCGCGATACGGGACTCGTTCCCCAGCAGTATATCAAGGATCTGTGGGAGACCTACAACCTCCATGTCGAGAACTTCTACAACTTCATCAAGATCAACAAGGAACTCCGGGATCTCGATTTGAAGAAGAACTACGAGCAGAAGGTGGCCCTCTGCGAACAGGCCGAGGCGCTGCTGCTCGAACCCTCCGTGGTCGAGGCCTTCCACAAGTTGCAGAAGCTCCACGACGAGTGGCGCGAGACGGGCCCTGTCGCCAATGAGTACAAGGAGGCGCTCTGGGAGCGTTTCAAGGCTGCGTCGAGCCGGATCAACAAACTGCATCAGGAGCACTTCGAGGCCCTGAAAGCCGAACAGCTGAAAAACCTCGAACTCAAAACCGGACTCTGCGAGGCCGCCGAGGAGCTCGTGGCGCAGCCCCTCACCACCCGCAAGGAGTGGAACCGCGCCAGCGACAAGCTGCTCGAAATCCAGAAGACCTGGAAGTCCATCGGCTTCGCACCCAAGAAGGACAACAACCGCATCTACGAACGCTTCCGCACGGCCTGCGACCGTTTCTTCGAAGCCAAACGGCAGTTCTATGCCGCTTTGAAGGTCGAGATGGAGCACAACCTCCAACTGAAAAACGAGATCTGCGAGGCCGCCGAGTCGCTCTCGGGCAGCGAGGAGTGGAAGAAGACGACCGATGAGCTCATCGCCCTGCAAGCCCGCTGGAAACAGATCGGAGCCGTGTCGCGGCGCCACTCCGATGCCGTATGGAAGCGTTTCCGCGCCGCCTGCGACAAGTTCTTCGAGCGCAAGGCCGCCCATTTCGCCGCCGTGGACGGCGAGTATGAGGAGAACCTCCGCCGGAAACTCGCCCTGCTCGACGAAATGGCCGCAGCCGATGTCCGCACCGGCGGTTACGAGGTGATCCGCGACTTCCAGCGCCGGTGGAGCGAGATCGGATTTGTGCCCATCAAGCAGAAGGAGACCATCCAGAAGAAGTACAAGGCGGCTGTCGACGAACTCTTCAACGTCCTGCGCGGTACGGAACGCGACCGCTCGATGGGCCGCTTCCGCGAGAAGATCTCCTCGATGAAGGGCTCCGGCGACCGCCGGCTCCGCTCCGAGCGCGAACGCCTCTACAACAAGGTCCGCCAGTTGGAGCAGGAGATTGCCCTGCTGGAAAACAACATCGGCTTCTTCGCCAAGTCGAAGAACGCCGAGTCGCTCGTGGCCGACGTGCGCGCCAAGATCGACCGTGCCCGCGAGGAGATGGCCGCAGCCATCGAGAAGGTGAAGCTCATCGACCGTCAGGAGTCCGATGAAAAGGAGAACGCCTGACGGAAACCGCGGGTGGGGAAGAATGACAGGGAGAGAACGACAGGGGGAGAATGACAGAGGGAGAATGAACAGGGAGAATGAACAGGGAGAGAATGACAGGGAGAGAATGACAGGGAGAGAACGACAGAGGGAGAATGAACAGGGAGAACGAACAGATACATTATAGAGACTGATTCTAAAAAACAGAAAAAAGGAATGAAATCTACCAGACCCAAGTACATATTCGTTACGGGCGGTGTCGCGTCGTCGCTCGGGAAGGGTATTATTTCCGCTTCGATCGCGCGGCTGTTGCAGGCGCGGGGCTATTCGGTGACCATCCAGAAGCTCGACCCCTACATCAACGTCGATCCCGGGACGCTCAACCCCTATGAGCACGGCGAGTGCTACGTCACCGAAGACGGTGCCGAAACCGACCTCGACCTCGGGCACTACGAGCGTTTTACGAACCATCCCACCTCGAAGGCCAACAACGTCACCACGGGACGCATCTACAAGAGTGTCATCGAGAAGGAGCGCAAGGGCGAGTACCTCGGAAAAACCGTTCAGGTAATCCCCCACATCACCGACGAGATCAAACGCCGCATCCAGCTGCTGGGTCAGACCAAGAAATACGACGTCATCATCACCGAAATCGGCGGTACGGTCGGCGACATCGAATCGCAGCCCTTCATCGAGTCGGTGCGCCAGCTCCGCTACTCGCTCGGCTACAAGAATACGGCCCTCGTCCACCTGACGCTGATCCCCTATATGGCCGCGTCGGGCGAGATGAAGACCAAACCCACGCAGCACTCCGTCAAGGCGCTGCTCGAAAACGGTCTGCAACCCGACATCCTCGTGCTGCGCGCCGAGCATTCGCTCACCACGGCCCTCAAACGCAAGGTCGCGCTCTTCTGCAATGTCGACGCCAACGCCGTCATGGAGTCCATCGACGTCCCGACGATCTACGAGGTCCCCTTGAAGATGCACGAACAGCACCTCGACGAGGTGGTCCTCGACAAGCTGAACCTCCCGGCCGACAAGGAACCCGACATGACCGCATGGAGCGCCTTCGTCGACAAGATCAAACACCCCGCCAACAAGATCGACATCGCCCTCGTCGGCAAATATACCGAACTCCACGACGCCTACAAGTCGATCAGCGAGTCGTTCATCCACGCCGGGGCGGTCAACGACTGCAAGGTCAAGCTGCACTACGTCAACTCCGAGAAGATCACTGCCGAGAATGTCGCCGCACAGCTCGGCAAGATGGCCGGCATCCTGGTCGCTCCGGGATTCGGGAACCGCGGTATCGAGGGCAAGATCGAAGCCGTGCGTTTCGCGCGTGAGAACGGCATTCCCTTCCTCGGCATCTGCCTCGGCATGCAGTGCGCCGTGATCGAGTTCGCGCGCAACGTGCTCGGCCTCGCCGACGCCAATTCCAGCGAGATGGAGCAGACGGCAAATCCCGTCATCGACCTCATGGAGGAGCAGAAGGGCGTTACCGCCAAAGGCGGTACGATGCGTCTGGGAGCCTATCCCTGTACGCTCAAAAAGGGATCGAAGGTCGCCGCGGCCTACGGGAAACTCAACATCTCGGAGCGCCACCGCCACCGTTACGAGTTCAACAACGACTATCTGGAACAGTTCGAGGCCGCAGGCATGAAGGCCGTGGGCGTGAACCCCGACACGAACCTCGTCGAGGTGATCGAGATCGAGAACCATCCCTGGTTCGTCGGAACGCAGTACCACCCCGAGTACAAGAGCACCGTGTTGAGCCCGTCGCCGCTGTTCGTGGCCTTCGTCAAGGCAGCCATGGAGCACAACGGAAAATAGAGTGTCCGGCGTCTCCCGCAGACTGATTACTCATTGAATACAAGTTATATTGTTTGATGGATAAAAAATCGATTCTCGGTATTGCCATTGTGGCGGTTCTCTTCATCGGATTCGCCTATTTCAGCAATAAGGAACAAAAGAAATTTCAAGAGCAGAAGGCCATTTACGACGCCTATATGGACTCCGTGGCGAGGGCTGCGCGTCCGGTGGCGGAGGTTGACTCGCTGGCGTCGGATGCGGTGCTGGCCGATCCGGCCGATGCCGACTCGCTGGCTTCGGTGGCCCGTCAGCGCCAGGTCGAAACCCTGGGCGAGACGCTGACGGCTGCCCGGGAGGCCGATCCCGAGTACTTTACGGTCGAGAACGACGTGATGACGGTGACCTTCTCGACGCTCGGCGGCCAGATTGTCGACGTGACGCTCAAAGACTACACCCGATACGCCCCGCGCGGCGAACGGAACCAGCTCGTCCAGCTCATGGATCCGGCGTCGGCACGCTTCAACCTCTCGTTCTTCGTCAAGAACGGCCTGCGCAACGTCCCCGTCAACACGATGGAGTACGTCTTCACGGCCGAGCCCGTCGCGACGCTGGACGACGGCGTGAAGCAGGTCGTGATGCGTCTGCCGGTCTCCGGCGACGCCGCGTTGGAGTACCGCTACCTGATCCACGACTCGAAGACCCCGCAGCAGGACTACCTGGTCGATTTCGACGTGCGGATGGTGAACATGGCCCGCGAGATGGCCAACCAGACCCAGATCCAGATCGACTGGTCGAACACCTCCTTCCAGAACGAAAAGGGCTTCAAGAACGAAAACATGTACACCACGCTGGCCTACCGTTTCCCGGGCGAAAGCTCGATCGAGGAGCTGGGCATGAGCGAGGAGTCCAAGTCGAAGGAGGTCTCCACGCAGGTCAACTGGGTGGCTTTCAAGCAGCAGTTCTTCTCGTCGGTCTTCATCGCCCCGGAGAACGTTGCCTATGCCAACATGCGCTTCGATACGGCTGCGCCGGAGTCGTCGCTGCTCAAATCCTTCTCCGCACAGATGGCCGTGCCCTACACGCCGCAGACCGAAAAGTATGACTTCGCCTTCTACTTCGGTCCCAACAAGTACTCGATCCTCAAAAAGGTCGAGTTCCCGGCCGGCGACGACATCCACCTCGAACGCCTCGTGCCGCTCGGGTGGGGGATCTTCGGATGGGTCAACCGCTGGTGCGTGATTCCGGTCTTCGATTTCCTGCGCAACTACATATCCAGCTTCGGCATCATCATCCTGATTCTGGTGATCCTGGTCAAGCTGGTGATCTCGCCCCTGACCTACAAGAGCTACGTCTCGATGGCCAAGATGCGGCTGATCAAGCCCCAGGTCGACGAGCTCAACAAGAAATATCCCAAGCAGGAGGATGCCATGAAGCGCCAGCAGGCCACGATGGAGCTCTACAAGAAGGCCGGCATCAATCCGATGGGCGGCTGCATCCCGATGCTGATCCAGCTGCCGATCCTGATCGCCATGTTCCGCTTCTTCCCGGCGTCGATCGAGCTGCGCGGACAGTCGTTCCTCTGGGCCGACGACCTCTCGTCGTACGACAGCGTGCTGAACCTGCCCTTCTCGATCCCCTTCTACGGTGACCATGTCTCGCTGTTCGCCCTGCTGATGGCCGTGTCGCTGTTCGGCTACTCGTGGTTCAGCTACCAGCAGACCTCCTCGTCGCAACCCCAGATGGCCGGCATGAAGTTCATGATGGTCTATCTGATGCCGATCATGATGCTCCTCTGGTTCAACAGCTATTCGAGCGGTCTGTGCTACTACTACCTCCTCTCGAACCTCTTCACCATCGGGCAGACGCTCGTCATCCGGCGCATGGTCGACGACGAGAAGATCCACGCCATCATGCAGGCCAATGCCGCCCGGAAGTCGAAGGGCAAGAAGTCGAAATTCCAGCAGCGCTACGAGGAGCTGCTCCGGCAGCAGGAGGCCCAGCAGCGCGCCAAACGCAAGTAGCGGTCGCGAAGCCGCGGCGCCGGAAGCCGTGGAGCCGCGAAACGATGCTGAATCTTGCGGATCGGTTCCGGCTGTCGGACCGGTCGATACGGAAAATCCCCACCCTTGCAAGGGTGGGGATTTTCCGTTCGCGGGGACGGGTGCCGCGCAGCTTATTCGCCGAAACCGATCGAGAAGAAAGTCAACGCATCGGGCAGCACCTTCTGCCAGTAGCGCCACGAGTGGCCGCCGTCCCGCATCCGGTATTGGATCGGAACGTTGCGTTCGCGCATCAGCGCGTAGAAGTCCAGGTTGCAGCGCCACAGAAAATCGTCATCACCGCAGTCCACCCACCAGCGGACCGTGCGCACGGCTTCCAACTCGGCGTCGGACATCCCCCGCAGCCGTGCGACCGGGGAGTTCTCCACGACGGAACGCTGGAAGTCGTTGTCGTAGTTGCGCGGACTCGGGAAGATGTCCAGCAGCCCGCTCATCGTGCAGGCCGATCCGAAGAGCTCCGGATGCCGCAGGGCATAGACCGCCGTGCCGCCCCCGCCCATCGAAAGCCCCGCAATGGCGCGGTGCCGTTTGTCTCCGAGTATCCGGTAGCGCTGCTCCATCTCCGGCAGAAGTTCCTCGAAGAAGAAGCGTTCGTAGGGCCAGCCCGGCACGTCGAAATATCCCATGTGGATGCCCGTGTGGTTCTCGCCCTCGCCCGAGGCGTCGGGCATGACGATCACCATCGGCGCGGCCAGCCCCGCGGCGAATGCCTCGTCGGCGATCTGCTGCATGTTGCCCTTCTCGACCCATGCCGTATGGGTGTCGCTGGCGCCGTGCAGCAGGTAGAGCACCGGGTAGCGGCGCGTCGTGTCGCGGTCGTAGCCGTCGGGCAGATAGACCGTACAGCTCTTGTCGGCGTTGAGCAGCTCGCTGTGGAGCGTGACGGTTTCCAGACGGCTCCGGGCCGTCAGCGGGGCGGCAAGGCACAGCGTTGCCGCAAGGATCAGCAGGTGTTTCATGGGTTGGTGTGTGTTGGGTCGGTAGCAGTCGGTGTCCCGCAGGTCGGCCGCCGGAATGCCGGGGTTTTCGTGGTGCCGCACGGGTCGGCCGCCGGAATGCCGGGGTTTTCGTGGTGCCGCGGCGGGGCTTGGGCGGTCGGCGCCTATTCGACGTAGAGGACCAGCCCTTTGAGGTATTCGCCCTCGGGATGGTAGATGTTGATCGGGTGGTCGGCGGGCTGCGTCAGCTGGTGCAGGATCCGCACCTTCCGGCCGGCGATTGCCGCTGCCGAGAAGACCGTCGTGCGGAACAACTCCTTCGATACGGCCTGCGAGCACGAGAAGGTGAAGAGGATCCCGCCCGGGCGGATCTGCGACAGCGCGCGGGCGTTGAGCCGCCGGTAGCCCTGCATGGCGTTGCTCAACACCTTGTGGTGCTTGGCGAAGGCCGGCGGGTCGAGGATGATCAGGTCGTAGCGGTCGCCGATCTCTTTCAGGTACTCCACGGCGTCGGCCGCGATCTCCGTATGGTTCGCCGTATCGCCGAAATTCAGTTTCATGTTCTCCGTGGCCAGCTCCACGGCGCGCTCCGAGGAGTCCACCGAGACGACCTCCTTTGCGCCGCCCGAGAGGGCGTAGACCGAGAAGCCGCCCGTATAGCAGAACGTATTGAGCACCGTGCGCCCTGCGGCGTAGCGTTTCACCAGTTCGCGGTTCTCCCGCTGGTCGAGGAAGAAGCCCGTCTTCTGCCCCTCCTCCCAGTTGACGAGAAACCTCTCCCCGTGTTCGAGGATCACTTGCGAGGCGCGCTCCGCATGGCCCCGGAGGTAGCCGTCCACGGCCCCCAGGTCGGCCTTGTAGGGGAGCGTCTGCGACGACTTGTCGTAGATCGCCGTCAGCCGTTCGCCGTAGGTCGCACGCAGCGCCGCGGCGATCTCCTGCCGCGAGCGGTACATCCCCACCGAGTGGCACTGGATGACGGCCGTCGTGCCGTAGATGTCCACCACCAGTCCCGGCAGCGAATCCCCTTCGCCGTGCACGAGCCGATAGCAGGTCGTTGCCGGGTCGTCCGTAAGCCCCAGCGTGCGGCGCACGTCGTGGGCCACGGCGATGCGCCGGTTCCACCACGCCTGGTCGATCGCTTCGCGCTCGAACGACAGCACACGGACGGCGATCGAGCCGATCTGGTAGTGTCCCTGGGCGATGAAATCCCCCGAACGGCTGTACACCTCGACGAGCGCACCCTCGGCGAAGTCCGACTCCTCCTCGGCCCGGATGTGGTCGATGGCCCCCGAGAAGATCCACGGGTGGCGGCGCAGGAGCGACTCCTCCTTGCCTTTGCGAAGAATGATTTGCGGTATCATGGGCGTAGCGGTTTTTGCGGGGTGCGGAGCAGGCGTTCGTAGATGCGGATGCAGACCCAGGCATCCGTCGCGGCGTAGAGCTGCTGCTTGTCGGTGAGCGTCGCGGCCTCCCAGTTGCTCAATCGCTGGGCCTTCGAGACGCGTTGTCCCAGCACGATGGCCGAGAGTTTGCGCAGGCTCTTCTCTTCGATGCCCCATTGCGGGGCGATGGCTTGCAGGTCGACGAACCCCGCGTCGCGGAAGTGCCGGATCTGGCGCAGCGACCGGAGGTCGCCGGCGACGTCCGCACCGATTTTCCGGATCTTCGGATCTTCGAGCAGCCGCAGGATCGGGCGCCCCAGCGGGATCCGGTTCAGCCGGAACAGGAAGCAGACCGTCGGCGTCGAGAGTTGCAGCAACGACACGCGGAACGTAACTCCCGGACGGAACGACGGGCGGGTTTCGGTGTCGAATCCGATGACGGGCTCCGACGCGAGGGCCTTGCAGGCCTCGGCGATGTCGCGCTCGTGGTCGACGATGCGGATTTCGCCCCCGAACTCGATGGCCGGCAGAGCGGCCGCCTCTTCGTTGCTGATTTTGTCCGTAAAGTTGTTGACTGTGGTCATCCCGATGTGAATGTTCCTGCAAAATTACGGAATAATTTTCAATATCCCGCCCTTGTCGCCGACGATTTTGCCCTCTTCGAGCAATTCGCGGACGACGCGGGCCAGCCGTTCCGGCGTACAGGAACATCCGGCGGCAAGTTCCCGCGGATCGGCCGGCGAGGCGGCCAGACGCCGCAGCACCGTATTCCGGAGGTCGAGGTCGGATTCCTTCTTCGGGGCGGCTTCCGCCGGCTGCGGGGCCGCATCCGACGCATGTTCTGCCGCCCGTGCGGCCCGTTTCCGGGCCAGGCACACGTCGCAGATCCCGCACGGTGTCGGCGTCTCGCTCCCGAAGTAGCGTTCCAGCACCGTACTCCGGCACTCCTCCTCGTTGGCGGCGTAGGCGAGCATCCGCTCGAAGCGCTCGCGCATCAGCTCCTGACGTCGGCGGTAGGTCTCCGGCGCAATGTAGAGGTCGGCGCGCGGCAGCCGCTCCTCGTTCATGAAGAGGATCGGCGAGCGGTTCGACGGGATGTAGCGGATCACGCGCAGCTGCCAGAGCTGTTTGAGCAGCTCCTTCACACGCTCCACCGAGTAGCCGCTCCACGTTGCGAGTTCTCCTTCGTCGATGGGGCGGAAATCGGAGAAAACGCCGTTGTAGAGCCGCAGCAGCGTGCGGATGAAGTGGTCCAGATCGTCGCGTTTCACGCGCAGCTTGTAGAGCTCGTCGCGGCTCACGCAGAACATCACCCGCGCCGGATTGTCCTGTGCGTCGGTGAGCGTCATGTAGCCGTTCTGTTGGAGCAGTTTCAGGGCGCTCTGCACGCTCCCCGGATAGAGGTGCTCGCGGGCGCAGAAGTCCGAAAGGTTGAACAGGTAGGCATTCTCGCCCCCTTCGCCGATTCCGATTTGCAGGTAGGAGCAGATCCGTTCGTAGATCTCCTTGACCCGGTCCAGCGGCGGGAACTCCTGTTCGAAGCGACGCACGATGCGCCCCTCGTCGTCGGAGGCCACCAGCAGCAGCGCATAGGCCCGTTTTCCGTCGCGCCCGGCACGGCCCGCCTCCTGGTAGTAGCTTTCCAGCGAGTCGCACATCGTGTAGTGCACCACGAACCGCACGTCGGGCTTGTCGATCCCCATGCCGAAGGCGTTCGTCGCCGCCATCACCCGCACCTTGCCCGTGAGCCACTCCTCCTGGCGCAGCGCACGTTCGGCGTGTCCCAGACCGCCGTGGTAGGCCGCCGCCGGGATCCCCTCCGAGCGCAGAAACTCGGCAAGCTGTTCGGCGCCGTCGCGCGTCCGCGTGTAGACGATGCCCGATCCGGGGACGTTGTGCAGCAGGCGCAGCAGCTGCCCCTCCTTGTCGTCCGTGTGGCGGACGCTGTACGAGAGGTTGGGGCGTGCGAAACTGCTCCGCACGATATGCGGCTCGGGGAATTTCAGGTGGCGCATGATATCCTCGGCCACGGGCTGCGTCGCCGAGGCCGTGAGCGCCAGCACCGGGACCCCCGGCAGGCGTTCGCGCAGCTCCGCGATCCGCAGGTACGAGGGCCGGAAGTCGTAGCCCCACTGCGAGATGCAGTGCGCCTCGTCGACGGCGATCAGCGAGACGTTCATCCGCACGACCCGCAGCCGGAAGGCTTCGGTCGCCAGCCGCTCGGGCGCCACGTAGAGGAACTTCACGTCGCCGTAGACGCAGTTGTCCAGTGCGATGTCGATCTGCCGCGTCGAGAGCCCCGAGTGGATTGCCGTGGCCCGGATGCCGAGCCGCCGCAGCCGGTCGACCTGGTCCTTCATCAGGGCGATGAGCGGCGTGACGACGATGCACAACCCGTCGCGGGCCATCGTCGGGACCTGGTAGGTCAGCGACTTCCCGCCGCCGGTCGGCATCAGCGCCAGCGTGTCGCGTCCGTCGAGCACCGCGCGGATGATCTCCTCCTGCGTGGAGCGGAACGTCGTGAAGCCCCACCAGCGGCGCAGCACCTCGTAAATATGCCCGTTTGCGGATTCCATATCCACAAAGGTAGGAAAATTTGGGCGGTTCGGAGAATTTTTCCTATTTTTGCACCGACCGCAGCATTCGGATCATGAGAATACGTCGGGAATACAGCGTGCGCGAGCTGGCCGGGGAACACGTCGTCGTGGTTCCCGCACCCGAGGGTGCCGGTCTCACGCGGATCCTTGCACTCAATGCCTCGGCGCTCTACCTGTGGGAGGAGTTGCAGGGGCGGGATTTCTCGCCCGAAGAGGCCGCACGGCTCCTCATGGCACGCTACGACGTCGCGCCCGATGTCGCGTGCGACGACGCCCGGCAATGGATCGAACGGCTGACGGATTGCGGAATCATCGAACCATGACGTGGAAACGCTGCATAGCTCTGGTGCTCTGTGCACTCTACCTCTCGGCTACGGTCGGGACGGCGCTGGCGTCGTTGACCTGCAAGTGTCCGGGCATGAAGGCCCCGGTTGCGCATCTCTGCACCGGGCACTGCCATGCCGGGCCGGAGACCGGAATGGTGTCCGGAGCGGAGACTTCGTGGAAAAACAACGCTGTCTCCGGGGCGGAAAGCCGCACGGTGGAGGATCGCACGGAGGAACCGGAGGCCTGTTGCGACGTTTGCCCCGGGTGTGCGCTGCGTGCCTGCTGCGGGTGTGATCTCCACTCCATCGAAATCAATCTCTACACGGCGTCGCACTCCGACGACAGCGAGAAATACGTCCGTTGCATCGTCGCGGAGCTCCCGCCCTCGATGGCGGCCGAATGCGTTCAGCCCCTCTCTTTTGCTGTCTCATCCGGAAACGAAATCCTGCGCAAACAGCCGCTTCCGCAGGACGTTGTTCTGTCGATCCGGGGGTTGAGAGCCCCGCCGGCTCTGGCGTAGCGTTCCGGGCCGCTCCGAAACCTTTGCTTGCCCCGCTGTGGCGGGGTCTGAATGGAGCCTTCCCCCGTTTTGTATCTCGCCCTTGTTTTCGTTGAATGACCGGTTGCATACGGTCGCTCTTCTGGACAAAATGAACAGCAGCCACTGTGAAGCAATTCTTTTGAAGCACGGTATTCGTCCGACGGCCGTCCGTATCCTCTTGCTCGAAGTCATGGAACGCTTCGAGCATACGTTCAGTCTCGCCGACCTCGAAACGGAAGCCGATACGCTCGACAAATCCTCGATCTTCCGATCGCTGGCTCTCTTTGCCGAGCACCATCTGCTGCATGTCGTCGAAGACGGCAGCGGCGCCACGAAGTATTGCCTCTGTCACAACGATCACGCATGTCGGATCGAGGAGCTGCACTGCCATTTCCATTGCGAGGTCTGCGGGAAGACTTTCTGCCTGGACGATGTCCATGTCCCCGTGATTCATTATCCCGCTGGATATGAAGTCCGGGAAATCAACTATCTGGTCAAGGGACGTTGTCCCGCCTGCCGCTCAAAGAACTGAATCTTCGGATTCCACCATGCGCTTTTGCAATCGGGTTGCAATTGCGGTGCGTTATCTTTGCCGGCGAAACAAAACCGAACATTTCATGGAAAAACTGCATTGTATGATGGCGTTCTGCGCCATCCTGCTGGGGCTCGGAAGCTCCCGTGCCCAGGACCTGCGCGGCGTGGTGCGCGATGCCGACAACCAGCCGCTCGTCGGTGCCTCGGTCTACTGGGCCGGCACGACCATCGGCGCAAGCACCGATGCCGAAGGGGCCTTCCTGCTCCACCGCGTCAAGGGGTATGACCGTCTCGTGGCGTCGTACCTCGGTTATGTCAACGACACGATCCGCGTCGAGACCGGCGCCGAACGTCTCGAATTCGCCCTCCGCGCCGAAGGCGTCGCGTTGGAGGATGTCGTCGTCGAGGGCAACCTCCAGGGCAACTTCGTCAAGCGCGACGGAATCATGAAGGGCGAGATGATCTCCTTCGCGGGCCTCTGCAAGATGGCCTGCTGCAACCTCGCCGAGTCGTTCGAAAACTCCGCGTCGGTGACCGTCGGGTACAGCGACGCCATCTCCGGGGCCCGGCAGATCAAGATGCTCGGACTGGCCGGAACCTACACCCAGATCCTCGACGAGAACCGCCCGATCATGCACGGATTGAGCGCCCCCTACGGGTTGAGCTATACGCCCGGCATGTGGCTCAACTCGATCCAGGTCTCGAAGGGCGTCGCCTCCGTCACCGCCGGGCATGAGGCCATCACCGGGCAGATCAACCTCGAACACCGCAAGCCTACCGATGAGGAGCGGCTCTTCCTGAACCTCTACCTCGACGACGAACTGCGCCCCGAGGTGAACCTCTCGTCGGCATTCCCCGTGACGAAGGACAAGAAACTCACGAGCGTCGTCCTGCTCCACGGCTCGATGGACACCGACGTGCGCCGGATGGACCACAACGACGACGGGTTCCGCGACCTGCCCCTCTCGGACCAGATCAACGTGGCGAACAAGTGGCTCTATGCCGCCGACAACGGCACGCAGATCCGCTGGGGATGGAAGTTCGTGCAGGAGAACCGTCTCGGCGGCATGCTCGGCTACAAGAACACGGCGGCCATGCGCGACGCCATGCGCGACGACTGGGACTGGACGCAGATCGATGAGAAAATGCCCCTCTACGGGTCGCACATCCGCAACCGCAACGCCAACGCCTACTTCAAGGTCGGCATGCCCGTGGGACCGGCCGTCTACGACGCCGACGAGCAGGACGAGATGCGTTCGAACCTCGCCTTCGTGGCCGATTACGACCATTTCAGCGAGGATGCCTACTTCGGACTGAACGATTACGACGGAAGCCAGAACTCCGTGGCGCTGAATCTGATGTACAACCATTACTTCACCTACCGCTCGTCGCTGATCTTCGGCGTGCAGGCCCATCTGGACTATTACCAGGAGGGGCTGTTGAACCGTACGCCCTGGATCGCGGATTTGCAGGAGGGCGATTTCGACCTCGACCGCAACGAGCGCGAAGCCGGCGCCTATGCTGAGTACACCTATGCCGTCAAGGAGAAGTTTTCGATCGTGGCGGGCATCCGCGGCGACTACAACGACTGGTGCGACCGCTTCTTCGTCACGCCCCGCGGCCACTTGAAGTGGAACATCTCCCCCTCGACCACCTTCCGCGCCTCGGCCGGGCTGGGATACCGCATGACGAACCTTATCACGGACAACATCGGCGTGCTGGCTACGGGCCGTGCGATCCGTCCGGTGACATTCGGTGACGGCGGGCTGCCCGTCGATGCGGATTTCCGCGATGTGGACCGCATGGAGAAGGCCCTCACTTTCGGCGGAAGCCTCACGCAGACCTTCGGGCTCGTGGAGCCGGGCGACGCGACGATCAGCGTCGACTACTTCCGCACGCAGTTCTATAATTCGGTGGTCGCCGATCAGGAGATGTATGCCTACCGCATCGTCTTCTACAACTCCGACGGGCGCTCCTTCACCGATACCTATCAGATCGACTTCTCGTGGTCGCCCGTCGAGCGGCTCGACATCTTCGCCACGTTCCGCTACACGGACAGCGAGATGACCGTCCGGCGTGCGGACGGCACGTCGGCACGGGTCGAACGGCCGCTGGTCAGCCAGTACAAGACGCTGCTCAACATCCAGTATGCCACGAAGTTCCGCCGCTGGACGTTCGATGCCACGGCGCAGCTGAACGGCCCGGCCCGCGTTCCCCGCTTTGTCGATAATGGTACCGGAACGCTTCTTCCTGATTATGAGAATTATTCGCCGCGCTACCCGATGTTCTACGCACAGGTGAGCCGCAAGCTGGGCAAGTTCGATCTCTACGTCGGCTGCGAGAACATCGCCGACTACATCCAGAAGGATCCGATCCTCAATGCGCAGAATCCCTACTCGGCGGCCTTCAACTCGATGAACGTCTGGGGACCTCTGATGGGCCGCAAGTTTTATATCGGGATGCGGCTCAACATTTATTAAAACAGGAAATTACCTTAAAACAACGGAATAGATGAAAAAACTGCTGATGGTATGCCTGGCGCTCGTGATGGGCGCGGGCATCGCAACGGCGGCAAAGCCCGCCCAGAAAAAGATCGTCACGACGGTCTTCGCAACCGACATCGACTGCGAACACTGCGTGCAGAAGATCATGAACAACGTCCCCTCGCTCGGCAAGGGTATCAAGGACGTGCAGGTCGACCTGCCGCAAAAGGAGGTGACCGTCGTCTACGACGCTGCGAAGAACAGCGACGAGAACATCGTCAAGGGCTTCGCGTCGCTCAAAGTCAAGGCCGAACCCAAGAGCGTCAAGGAGTCCGGCACCGGGAAATAGCCGGAACGGAGCGGGCCGGGGTTTTGTGCTTCCGGCCCCGAAGGGTTGTTATCGAAAGCCTGAGGGCCCCCATGCGGGAGCCCTCCGGTTTTTATTGACAGCTCATGTCGAGACGGACCGATGCCTTCCGGTCGGTGGAGGGTGCGCTTTTTTGCCGCGGAGCACATCCTGCCACCTCGCGGCGGGTCACTCCATCGGCCGGATGCGGACCTCGGTGATGCCTTCCAGCTCGCGGGCCAGACGTTCGATGTCGGTCTTCTCCTCCACCTCCCCGTAGTGGTAGGGGTAGAAGATCGCCGGCCGCAGGATCTTCACCGCCTCGACAGCCTGGTCGACGGTCATCGTGTAGGGCTGGTTCACCGCCAGAAACGCGATATCGATGTTTTTCAGGCTCTTCATCTCCGGTGTCGGCTCCGTGTCGCCCGAGACGTAGATCCGCGTGCCGCCGATCGTCAGCACGTAGCCGCAATCCTCCCGGTCCTTCGGATGGAATTGCAGGTGTCCCGGCGTCGTATTGTAGGCCGCCACCGCCTCTACCTTCACGTAGTCGCGCGGCAGGGCCACGCTTCCCGGACGCATCGTGTGGCAGTTCATCTCGAAGGCTTCGGCCGATGTCCGGTCGCAGACGATCTCCGTGTCCGGGGTCAGGATCTGCTCGACGGCGGCGATGTCCAGGTGGTCGTAGTGCGAGTGGGTGATCAGCACCACGTCCGCCTTCGGCAGTGCGGAGTAGTCGGCATTGGCGCTGACCGGATCGACGTAGATCCTCTTCCCGCCGACGCTCAACGACAACGAAGCGTGTTTGAAGAAGTGAAGCGTGATTTCGGTCCCGTCGCGTGCGGTGAGCGTGTCGGACGGGTATTCGGGGGCCTTTGCGTGGCCGCACCCGAAAAGGGATAACAGTGACATAAGCGTTATGAAGTGTGTTTTCATGGTTGTTCGATTCGGAATCCGACGATCCGGGTCCGGTTGCTCAACAACCGCAATCCGAAGTAGCCGTCCCCTTCGCCGGGGGCGAGTTTGCGGGAGAAGAGCTCCTCGCCGTTCACGGAGTAGGACGTACGGTCGCCGGTGACGGCGATCTCGATTCGCAGCGGGCGGTTGGCGACCAGCAGATGTCCGGCATCGGTGTATTCGCCGATGAGCGGTTTCACCTCGTCGGCCGGGGCTCCGAAGCGCTGCCCGTAATAGCGGCGGAAGCGTGTCGTGCTGTTCTCGTTCCCGCCATAACCCACATAGAGAAGGTCCAGCGAGTTGTAGCGTGCAAAGATCCCGCCCCGCCACTCCGACCGGGCAAAGAAATCCTCCGCATGCTCCGGGTCCGACGCCGCCCAGAAGCAGTTCAGGTCCGCCAGCCGGTCGTGCGGGCCGCCCTCCACGAGCACCGTGGCCTCATAGACGATCCGATAGCTGCCCCGCAGCGGCGTTGCGTACCACAGGGTCAGACCTGCCGGAGCCGTGATTTCCAGCGTGTCTCCACGCTCGGCCAGCGTTGCGCCGCCCGTTTCGTCCTCGGCGATCCAGGTCGCGGAGCCGCCGCATCCGACCGTCAAAACGGCTGATAGGAGTATTGCGAATCGTTTCATCGTGGAATAAAGATACGATTTTATCGCGAAATGTCCAAATTCCCGGGCCGTCCGCGAAAAAAATCGTACCTTTGGGCGCCGATTCCGAATTTTTTTCTGCCCGGATGCAGTAATTCGGAATGTGGCGCATTTATAGGGAGAAATCAATTGACAACATCGTATGAATAGAGTTTTTGCTACACTGATGCTCGCGGCCCTCACGCTTTCGAGCTGTATCAAGGAGAACGATTCCTACAAGGATATGCAGCAGGTGTATCCGGGAATGAATATCTATAACTGCGCCACCATGCAGAACCGAATCGCCATGGTGCCGGCCAATGCCGCTATGCGGGTCGCCATCCTGGCCGCCGAGGTCGCCAAGCAGCAGGCCGAGGCCGGAGAGGATGCCGCGGAGATTACGTTGGAGAACGTGAAGACTTCCGACGGCCGGGTGCTTTCCCTGCTCTTCAACTCCACGACCCAGATCGAGGAGGTCGCGGACGGATATGAACTCACGTTCAAGAAGGACAGCAAAATGCCCGACGACTTCTATTGGGAGGGTTCGCTGCTGATCGAAACCGGCGGCGCTCCCCAGTTGACCAGCGGGGCCGTATGGAGTGTCCAGATCCAGCCCGACTTCAAACTGTATGAATACTCCTACAACGGGGAGGCGCAGATCAACCTGGAAGGCGGAACGACCTCGATCGTCGCCAATCAGGACGGCTCCTGCACGATCCAGTTCTCCCATATCGCCCTGTCCGTCGAAGAGAGCGAATCGGGCGCTTCGGACTGGTCTTCCACCTCGACCGGTTTTGTCATCCGTCCCGCCGATGAGAATGTGACGCTGGCTTACTCCTCCTGCAAGGGGAAGGTCTTCGAGGTGAGCGGTGCCGCATCCGGAGATTCGTTCTATTCCAACCAGTTCGGAACGGATCCCCTCGGTTTGTCGTACAGCGTTTCGGAAGCCTCCTACATCGGGTTGCAGATCGTCAATGGCACGGAAGAGGCCGAGTTGACCTCGCCGCTCGATTACAGCGTTTCGTCGTTCCCCGCCCCGGATGTCCGTTGTGTCTGGACCAACGGCCAGTATCGGATCTATTACAACGGCTACGTCTATCCGAAGGAGTAACCTGCCGGTTGCCCTGTCGGCATTTGCGGAAAAAGCGGCGGCACTTTGTGGTGCCGCCGCTTTTTTGCCTGTGTCGGGATGCGTTGCCGGGGGATTCTGCGATGGGGCCCCTCGCTTTTCCGCCGCTTATTTCCGGCTGTCGAGCCGCAGAACAGAGGGAATGCAGAAGGCGATCACGCCCAGCAGGCAGATGAAACTGCCGGCAATCACGAAGGTGGTCGTCAGCCCCACGCGCTGGGCGAGGAATCCCGTGCTCAACAGCCCGATGATCGACGGCAGGAGTCCGAAGCTGCGGTAGAGCGACAGCACCCGCCCCAGGAGTCCCGCTTCGATCCGTGTTTGGAGTACCGAGACGAACGAGGCGTTGAAGACGCTGCTCGAAACACCCGCGGCGGCCGTGAAGGCGGCGAAGAGACAGAAGGCCGTCGGCGGCAGCAGCCCCGACAGCAGGAAGGAGGCCCCGACGGTCAGATACATCAGGTTGATCAGCACGATGCGGTTGATGCGGTAGTTGCGGGCGCCCATGATGGCGCCGCCGGCCAGCGCTCCGATGCCCCAGATGATCTCGACGAAGCTCATCTCGCCGGTCCCGCCGCCGAAGTGGTTGAGCGTCATCAGCGGGAAGAGCACCCCCACGGGCATGATGAAGAACCACACGGCGATGGCCAGTCCGAAGAAGCATCCCAGTCCCGGTTGGTTGTGCATGGCCGCGAACCCTTCGCGGAATTCCTGCAACAGGTTCGGGCGGCGGTCCGGGCGTTCGGGGTTCGGGATGCGGACGAAGGCCAGCGTGGTGCAGGCGACGACGGCCCCGAGGACGTCCAGCAGCAGGATGTTGCCGATCGACGTGAAGGCCAGCAGCAGAGCTCCCAGGGCCGGGCCCGCGATGTCGGACAGCGACGAGATCACCTGATTGACGCCGGCGATGCGCGTAAGTTGCGATTGCGGGGCCAGCAACGGCACCGAGGCCTGCATGGCCGGAACGTGGAAGGCCGAACCCACGGAGCGGCAGGCCAGCAGCAGGTAGACGTGCCACAGTTCGGCGATGTCGAGCCAAAAGAGCACGGCGAGCCCCAGCGTGCAGAGGGCAATGAAACTGTCGGCGAGGATCATCGTGCGCTTGCGGTCCCAGCGGTCGACATAGACCCCGACGAAGAGCCCCAGCACGGCCTGCGGAAGCATCCCGGCGATGGCCGACAGGGTCAGCACCTCGGCCGAACGGGTCTCGATGCTCATCCAGAAGATGATCGCATAGGCGACGACCGAACTGCTGAGGATCGAGATCAGCTGTCCGCTCCAAATGATGGCGAATGTCCGTTTCCAGTTCTGCATGCAGGTCGTGGCGGGGAGGAGTGGTTCGGCGTTTTCGGTTGCTGTGATTCCGGGGTTTGTCGGTTCCTGTGGGCCGGTCGGGCCGGATTTGCCGGTCCGGTTTGTCGGGACCGGGTGCCGGGGTGGTGGAAAAAACGGCGGGCATCCCAGAGGGAGCCCGCCGTGCCAACCCTCGCGTGAAGGGTTATTTAACTGCGTTAACTATTGCCTCGAATGCCTTCGGCTCGTTCATTGCCAGGTCGGCCAGCACCTTGCGGTTCAGGGCGATTCCTTTGGCGTTGAGTTTGCCGATGAATTGCGAATAGGTCATTCCCTGCGCGCGGACCGCGGCGTTGATACGCATGATCCACAGCGAACGGAATGTCCGCTTTTTGAGCTGGCGGTGTGCATAGGCATAGCACAAGCCCTTTTCGACCGTATTTTTCGCTACGGTCCAAACGTTTCCCCTTGATCCAAAGTTGCCTTTGGCAAGTTTCAAAACTTTCTTTCGACGTGCGCGAGACGCAACAGCGTTTACTGAACGTGGCATAATGTAAAAGTTTTTTGAGGACTGCCAGCGATACGGTTCTCCCGTATTCTTCGGGGCTGGTTCATCCCGGTTTGTGAATGTGTTTGCCCTTGCGGGCGGCTATCCGACGCTACCGGTGGATTACTTCACCAGCAGGTTCTTGATCTTGGCCTCGTCGGCCGCAGATACGGTACCCGAATAGCAGAGGTTCCGCTTCTGCTTCGTCGTCTTTTTGGTCAGGATGTGACTGTGATAAGCGTGTTTACGCTTGATCTTTCCTGTGCCGGTGAAGGTAAAACGCTTCTTCGCCGCGGCATTGGTTTTCATTTTCGGCATTGTCGTAAACAGTTAATTAGTTAAACATAGCCTGCAAAAGTACGAATTTTTTCGCTTCCCGCAATCTTTTGCCGCAAAAACTTTGAGAACTCCGCCTTTTTTCGTAATTTGTAGTGGCAAAAAATGTTGCGTCATGAGAATTGGTTGTTGGGGGATCGCATTGCTCGCTGCGGTCGGGGCAATGTCCGGGGGCTGGGCCCAGGAACCCGCGATGCAGACTGTGGGTGTCGAATTGAAAGGGGATACGATGGTTTATCGTGTGGTGCCCGTGCCCATCCGAAGAGGTCCCGGAGGACGGGGCCGGGCCTGGACCGTCGAACAGAAACTCTTCGCCCTGTCGAAATGCTGGATGGAGGTCCACCGCAACTACGCCTATCTGGACCGTTTCGGCGTCGGGCGCTGGGACTCGCTCTACCGGGCCCTGATCACGCCTGCGATGCAGACCCGCGACGATTTGGAGTTCTACCGCCTGCTCGCGGGATTCTACGCTTCGCTGGGGAACAGTCGGACCTATGTCCGCACATTCCGTAATTTCCCGCTTACCTCCATCGGTTACGAAGAGGGGTGGGTACTCCGTCTGATGGATGTCGGGGGGCATGTGGTCGTCTCCGAGGTCTGCGGTGAGAAGGCCGCGATCCTGCCGCCCGGCTCCGAGATCCTCTCCGTGAACGGAAAACCCGTCGGGGAGCGGATCGCGGGGTTGATGCCCTGCATCCCGGCATCGACGGAGCGGACGCGGCGCCGTTGGGCCGTCAGGATCCTGCTGTACGGGCCGGTCGGCACCTCGCATGAGGTGGAGTTCCGCCGCCCGGACGGGTCGGAAGGCTCCGTGCGGCTGGTCAACCCCCGCTATGGCGCCGAACCGGATGTGGATATGCCCTGTGCAACGCTGCCCGGGTACAGCGGGACGGAGTTGAACGAGAATTTCCGGCTGATGTGGTATCCCGGCGATGTGGCTTATTTGAAGATCGGTTCTTTTGAGTACGGAGAGGCCCAGGCCTTCCGCAACGCATTCCCCGAGATCCGGGCCCGGGCCCGCAAACTTATTCTCGACCTGCGGGATAACAGGCAGGGAATCAATTACACGGCTGCGGAAACCTTCTCCCGCCTGACCCGGGATACGGTTCTTTACGGTCCCGTGTCGCGGTCACGCATCCATGACGCGGCTCTCGCAGCAAGGGGAGCCGGGGCCGAACCTGAGGATACGGTTCGCAACGCCCGCGTGCGGGTCGCCTATCAGCACTACAATGACGAAGCCTTCTCCGAACCCGAACGGGAAACGTATCGCTTCCCGGAGGAGCGTGACGGGCGGCTGGTTGTCCCGACCGTGATTCTCGTCAACGACGTTACGGCGAACGCCGCCGAAACCTTCGTCGCCTGGGCGTCGTCGCAGTCCCATATCTCGACCGTCGGAGTCGCCACGTCGGGTTCTGCCGGAAAGAAGGTTACGTATGAGGTGCTTCCGGGGCTGCTGTGCGATGTCTGCACCGAGGAGGTGCGCCTCCCCGATGGCAGGGAGTTTGTCGGGTGCGGAATTACGCCCGATGTCGTGGTGGAGAATACGATGCAGGACGTGCTTTCGGGCCGCGATGCCCTCCTGGAAAAGGCGCTCGAAATCCTGCGCGACAAGTAAATCGTCGGGACGGCGCATTCGGAGCGGAAGGAATGGATTTTAAAAGGTGAAACGATGGATATGGAGTGGAATTTACTGGTCCGGTTGTGTGTGGCGGGGTTGTGCGGTACGGTGATCGGACTCGATCGGGAGTACCGCGTGAAGGATGCCGGTTTTCGGACGCATTTTCTGGTGGCGCTCGGCAGCGCCCTGATGATGATCGTTTCGCAATACGGGTTCGAGGAGTTTCTGGCTTCGCACGACGGGCTGCGCCTCGATCCCAGCCGGATCGCCGCGCAGGTCGTCAGCGGAATCGGTTTCATCGGTGCCGGGACGATCATCATCCACCGGCAGCTGGTGCGCGGACTGACCACCGCGGCCAGCCTTTGGGCCACGGCCGGAATCGGTCTGGCGGCCGGAGCGCACATGTATGTCGTGGCGGGCGCCGCGACCCTGCTGACCCTCTTCGGGTTGGAGGTCCTGACGCTCTTTTTCGGCGAGCTGGGGCGCCGCCGCACGATGATCGTCTTCTCGGCTCCGAATCGGGCAACGGTCGATGAGATGTTCGACCGGCTCGAAAGCCGCGACTACTCGGTGATCTCCTATGAGGTGGAGGTGGCGCGGACTCCCGACGGCATCGTACACCGGGCGACGCTGGTCATCCGGGCCAAAGGATCGGCCAAAGAGGAGGAGTATATCGACCTGTTGCGGGCGAATCCCGACATCACGGTCGAGAAGATCGTCTGAACGGAAGTCCAGCGCTAAAAATAGCGCCCCACTTCGGTAAGAATTCCTTCGCGGGCCATGTCGTTTGGATTCGTGCCCGGGACGCCTTCGGGGATCGGCTCGCCCAACTTTTCGAAGAGCTCGGTCCAGAATGCGGGCATCGCACCGTTGGCCGCCCGGAAGTTCATCGGCCGGGCCGGGAAAATGCGTCGGCCGCAGGTGTCGCGGTAGCTCTCCCAAACCAACTCGCTGCAATACAGCCGTCCGTTGTCGGGCCGATAGGAGAAGTCGTAGGGGAGTCCCAGATACTCCTTTGCCCGCTTGACCGACCTTGCAAGCCCTGCCGTGTCGCGCAGCCGCATCACAACGACGCCCGGCCTTCCCTTCACACGCTCCGCCCGGTCCAGAAATTCCTGTAACGGGGTGATCCGCACACCGCCGGGACTTGTGGCTTCCAGTACCGAATCGCTGCCGCCCTCCTCGAAGAATATTGCTACATGCGTGAATGTCAGTTCGTTGTTGTTGTCGGTTGCTTCCGCGATCGCCTCATTCATGGCGGAGCTTCTCCCGACCTGGAACAGAAGATCGCCCGGGAGCGGCTTCGGGTGTTTTGGCGTACAGGCGGCAAGCTCAAAAAGGATACCTATATATAATAGTCGGTGCATGGTTTTCGTTGTGTTTGGATGGGAACAAAGATATTAAAAAATTTTTGGAACTAAACTGCTGATTCATAGAATTCTGACCGGGAGTGCCCCAAAGGGTGGTAAAAAAAGTCCGGAAAATATTTGGAAGTTTGTCCGAAAAGACCTTATCTTTGCACCCGCTTCGACAGAGAAACAGCTCTGAAAACGAAACGAAACAGGTTCTGAAAAATTTTGAAAAAGTTCCGAAATCTTTTGGAGATTCGAAAAAAGAACTTACCTTTGCAGCCGCTTTGAAATCGAAAAAAACGATTCGAAGAAGAAGCAGAAAGGTTCTGAAAAAAAGTCGGAAAAATCTTCAAAAAAGATTTGGTGGTTCGGAAAAAAGTCTTTACCTTTGCAGCCGCTTTGAAATCGAAAAACGATTCGAGGAAGAAGCGAAAAGGTTCTGAAAATTTTCTGAAAAAATCTTTCGAAAAGATTTGGTGGTTTGAAAAAGTTGACTTAACTTTGCACCACTTTCCCGCCAAAAAAAATGGCGGCGGAACCGCGGCGAAGATCGAAGGATCCGACCCGACAAAAAGAAAGAAATTGTTCTTATAGTAATATAGTGAACAGCGTTCTTTGAAGTATTTGAGCAGCTAAAAGTTTCCCACTCTCACACGAGAGTGATTTCAAACAATACCTTTGAGATTTGAGCGAAAGATCTATAAACAAAACATTTTTTACAATGGAGAGTTTGATCCTGGCTCAGGATGAACGCTAG
>DSTMR04002__coassemble_613_pt1 | contig 75627 bp, 56 predicted proteins | sample DSTMR04002__metabat2_high_PE_025 | metagenome-assembled genome bin DSTMR04002
GCTCCCCGGTTTTCCTTGCTCCCCGGTTTTCCTTGCTCCCCGGTTTTCCTTGCTCCTCCGGCTTTCCTTGCTCTTCCGGCTTCACTGCCCCCCCCCTGCTTCTGACCGCTCCTTCCGGTTGCAGGCCACTCCGGCTATTCGGGGAGTTCGAGGGTGTCGAAAAACTCTTTCAGCGTGGTCCCGTAGTAATTGCACAGCCGGGAGAGGGTGCTGACGGTGATGTTGTATTTAGCCGTTTCTATTTTCCCGATGTGTATGCCCGTATCTTCGTAGACTACCTCCTGCGACACACCCTTGCCTGCCCGCAGTACTTTGAGCCGGCAGGCAATGGCCTCCAAAAGGTTTGTATCTCGCCACGGTTGCTTCATTAGAACAAAGAAACATCCGCTTTGAATCTTTTTGTAATGATTTATACATCATTAATGATTTTTTTCTTATCTTTGCTCCCGGAAAAGATTCCGATGGGAGATTCCCGAGCCGGTTTTGCGGGGAATTTCCGGTCGGAGTGCGATACGGCGGAGCAAGAGAAGGGTGAGTTGCGTCACATTCAATTTGAATTCTTCAAAACCTTCTCTTCTCCGCTGTTTTTTATCATGTGCTCCCGGGTTTCAATCCGCTGTCCTGCCGCTCCCGTTGCTGTTCTCTATCTGCCATTCTGTCGCTGTCCTCGCTCCTGCGTTCCCGCCGGGGTCCTCCGACCCCGCATCCCCGCGTTTCCGCACCTCTTCTCTCTGTCCTCGCTCCTGCGTTCCCGCCGGGGTCCTCCGACCCCGTATCCCCGCGTTTCCGCACCTCTTCTCTCGGTCCCGCTTCCGCGCTCCCGCCGGGGCCCTCCGACCCCGCATCCCCGCGTTTCCACACCTCTTCTCTCTGTCCCGCTTTCGCGCTCCCGCCGGGGCCCTCCGGCAGTCCGGCCCTCCCCCTCCCTCCCACGAAAAATCCTCCCCGGAATTCCGGAGAGGATTTTTCGTGAGCAGAGCTCCGTCCACACGGTGCTCGCCCCTTTGCTTTTGTGGTTTTGGTGGCTTCTGCGGCGGAATGTTACTGCTCTTCGCCCGACCGATTCAGTGCCGAATCAATCGGCTCGGGTCTGTCGCCTACGTCGATGAGGTTCTCCTCCGAAACACCCAGCGAGCGGTAGTAGTCGTTCAGCTCGGCCACCACGTCGCGGCGTGCGGCATAGCTGGCCAGGTAATAGACGTCACCCAGTTGGTCGAGCTTCTCGTCGATCAGGTCCGATACCATGTCGCCCTGCGCCCCGTCGAAACGGAGGTAGTACTCGATGTACTCGATCAGCGTGTGGGCATATTCCAGCAGCAGGGCATCGCCCTTCTCGGCCGCCCCCTCGGCACCCATGGCCGATGCGGCGTAGTAGGCTTCGAGGAAGGGATAGGTGTTCGAGTCGGTGAAGCGGATCTGCGACGTCGGCAGTTTTTCGAGGCCCAGGTCGAGCAGTTCGACAGCTTCGTCGACCTTGTCTTCACGCAGCAGCTCCTTGGCCACGCGGGCGAAGGCGTCGCGGGCATGCGAGGCCGAGAGGTTGTACTGGATGAAGTAATCGACGTAAACCCGCGGGTCGTTGAGGTTTCCGTAGCGGAAGGTCTCTTTGAGCAGCGGAGCGGCATAGTCGGTGTCGATGCGTCCGATCTCGTAGGGATTCTGCACCGGCGTGAGGATCGGGACGAAACGGTAGGCATAGCCGTCGAATTGGAGGTAGTCCATCAGCCCGAGGTCTTGCAGGATGTAGACCTGCGTGAAGTAGAGCGGACGCTTCCAGTCGAAGTGGGCCAGCATGTCGAGAATCATCAGCTGGCTCTTGTCCACCGAATTGCGGCGGATGTTGAGGTAGACCGTGTCGACCATCTTGTCGCGGTCCTTCTCGGCGACGATGCCCGAAGCGATGGCGTTCTCCTTGTTCACGGGCAGGGCGATGCGCTTCGCGGGTATGTAGTCGGACATCGTTCCGTCGGAGAGCTTGATCTGGCTGCGGGGGTCGTCGCTGCGCACGAAGTCGATCACCTCGCGGATCTCCGGGATGCGGTCGAGCTGCTTGTCGATCACCGGCACCAGATCGTTCGTGTAGGTGTACTTGTGTTTGGGCAGCGAGAAGGGGACTCCGGGGGCCTCGTTGGCGCGGGTCTTCATCTCGTCGATGTACCACTCGCCGCCGAGGTACGACGTGTTCATGATCCGCACGTCGGGCCGCACGCCGTAGACCTCCTGGTTGTTCCACAGCGGGAAGGTGTCGTTGTCGCCGTAGTTGAGGATGATCGAGTTGGGGAGCGTCGATTGGAGGTAGTTCCAGCCGATGTCGCGGGCCATGGTTCGGTGCGAACGGTCGTGGTCGTCCCAGTTCTGTGCGGCGAGGATTGCCGGGACACCCATCGAGACGACGGTGGCGGCGACGGCGACGGCCGTCGTGCGGCGTTTGGCGATCCACTCGAAGAGGTCGCGCAGGGCCAGCACGCCGAATCCGATCCAGATCGAGAAGGCGTAGAACGATCCGGCGTAAACGTAGTCGCGCTCACGGGGCTCGCCGGGCGAGGTGTTGAAGTAGAAGACCAGCGCCACGCCCATCATGATGAAGAGCCACATGACGATCGAGAAGTTGCGCGGGTCGCGGTTCAGCTGGTAGACCAGCCCGATCAGCCCCAGCAGGAAGGGGAGGAAATAGTAGGTGTTGCGTCCCTTGTTTTCGGCGATTTCGCGCGGCAGGTTGTCCTGCGGTCCGAGGTACATTTCGTCGATCCAGTCGATTCCCGAGAGCCAGTTTCCGTCGGTGATCGTCGTCCGGGAGGGCTGGATGTCGCTCTGGCGTCCGACGAAGTTCCACAGGAAATAGCGCCAGTACATGTACGAGAGCTGGTAGTTGAAGAAGAAGTAGAGGTTTTCGCCGAAGGTCGGCTCCACGATGCTGTGCGTTTCGCCGTAGGCATCCGTGTAGTAGTGCTTGCGTCCGTAGTCGAGCACCTCGCCGCGCATCGGGCGTCCCTGTTCGTCGCGCAGCACCTCGCCGTTTTCGTCGCGCAGCGTTTCGGTCTTCGTGCGGTAGGCGGCCCACTGCTTGTACTCCTTCTCGCCCTTGGCGTAGTTCCACATCCGCGGGAAGAGGGTCCTGAACTCCGGCGAATGGGTGTATCCCGTCAGCACGGAGGCGCGTTTGTACCTGCCGTCCTCGTCGAGGTACCAGACGTTCTTCTCCGTGACATCCTCGGGGGGCGCCGAATACTGGGCTCCGTAGACGAGCGGGCGGCTGCCGTACTGGTCGCGGTTGAGCACCGAGAGCAGCGCGTGGGGATTGTTCGGGTTGTTGGAGTTCATCGGCGGATTGGCTGCGGCGCGGATGGTCATCGAGGCGTAGGAGGAGAATCCGACGAGCACCATCGTGGTCGAGAGCAGGAAGAGGTTCAGCACGACGCGGCCCTTCTGGTGGGCCTTCCAGGTGGCCCAGCCCAGCCCGAGGATGAGTGCCAGGGCGAAGAGCACCATGCCCGAGTTGACGGGCAGTCCGAACGTGTTGACGAAGAGCGTGTCGACCTGTGCTCCGAGCCAGACGGTATAGGGGATGATGATGTTGTTCAGGAAGATGATCAGCGCGCCGGCCAGCAGGGTGGTGCCGATGACGCCCCGCCAGGTGATGTGCTCCGTCTTGCGGAAGTAGTAGATGAAGACCAGTGCGGGGATGCAGAGCAGGTTGAGGATGTGGACGCCGATCGAGAGTCCCATGAGGTAGGCGATCAGGACGATCCAGCGCGAGGCGTGGGGCTGGTCTGCCTGCTCCTCCCATTTGAGCATGAGCCAGACGACCAGTGCCGTGAACATCGACGAGAGGGCGTAGACCTCGCCTTCGATGGCCGAGAACCAGAAGGTGTCGGTGAAGGTGTAGGCCAGGGCTCCGACGGCTCCGGCGCCGAGGATGGCGATGATGCTGCGCGGGGTGAGCTCCTCGCCGCGGCGCGTGGCCAGACGGCGGGCCAGGTGGGTGATCGTCCAGAAGAGGAAGAGGATGCAGAAGGCGCTGGCCAGCGAGTTCATGGCATTGACGGTCATGCCCACGTAGTCGGGGTTCCCGAAGGCGAAGAGCGTGGCCAGGCGGGCGAGCATCATGAAGAGCGGGGCTCCGGGCGGGTGTCCGACTTCGAGTTTGTAGGAGGTGGCGATGAACTCCGAGCAGTCCCAGAGGCTCGACACGGGTTCCATGGTCATCAGATAGACGACGGCCGCGATGGCGAAGACGCCCCATCCGACGAGGTTGTTCCAACGTTTGAAAAGCTGCATATCGGTCTGTTCCTAATTATTTGCGGAATGAACGCAAAAGTAGTGATTTAACGCGTTTTTTCCAATCGTTCGTATGCGGAATCTGCTTTTGGGGCTTCGATTCTTCGTGCTCGCGGTCGGGTACCTGCCGATCCCGGGCGCGTTCGATACCGGTTTTCGGCTCGTTGTCCACATATTCGAGTCGGGGCGTGTTGCGTGTCCGGCTCTTTTTCCGATTCTGCCGGAGGGCGGCTTCCGGGGTGTTTCCGGCCGCGGATGCCGGGGAATTTCCGGCGTCGGGGGTTGCCGTTTTCCGCCGGGGCGCTGTTTCCGTCGTATTTTCGGGCGCGGGGGAAGCTGCTTTCGTCGCGCTTTCGGGGGCGGAGACTTCTTTTTTTGCGGGGACGGTCGTTCCCGGCATCTCACCGGCGGTGGAGCCTGCCGCAGCAGGGGCCTTCCCGGCGGGATCCGTGTCCGGTGCGTTCTTTTTCCGGCGGCGTCTCTTCCGGGGTTTGTCTCCGGATTCCGCGGCGGGGTTTGCGGCGGGGTTTGCGGCGGTGGATTGTGGCTCGGCGGGGTTTGCGGCGGTGGATTGCGATGCTGCGGCTTCCGGTCGGGCCGCAGGTTCCCTCCCGGCGACTGCGGCCGTTGCGGTTGCTGCCGCGGCGGGTTCAGCTTCCGTGACAGGGACCGCTGCTGCGGTTCCGTCTGTTGCTGCTGTTCCGGCCGCTGCGGCGTTCCCTTCCGGTGCCTTTGGCCCGCGGCGGCGCTTCCGGCGGCGCTTTTTCGGCGCCGTCTCTTCGTCGGAATTTTCGGGAGCCTCGGGAGTTTCGGGAGTTTCGGGATCTTCCGGCTCTTCGGCCCGTTCGGGTTTTTCGGGTTTTCCCGGCATCTCCATTATCCCGGTTTTTTCGGCCTTTCCGGCTTCCCCGCTCTTCTCCTTTTTCGGCGCCGGAGCACTCTGGGCCGCCGGTTTCGGCGTGGCGCGCCGGCCCGACTTCCCGGCCTGCTTCCGCTCGGCCTCGGCCAGCGCCCGGGCGGCGTACTCCGGAACCTCGCCCTCCACGGGGATCGTCACGCCGGTCAGCCGCTGGATGTCGAGCAGGTATTCCAGCTCCGCCTCGGAGCAGAACGACCATGCCGAACCGTCGCGTCCGGCACGTCCCGTGCGGCCGATGCGGTGGACGTAGGTCTCGGCCACCTCCGGAAGCTCATAGTTGATCACCAGCGGCAGCTGGTCGATGTCGATGCCGCGGGCCGCGATGTCGGTGGCGATCAGCACGCGGCACGCTCCCGACTTGAAGTCGTTCATGGCCCGCACGCGGGCATTCTGCGACTTGTTGCCGTGGATCGCCGCGGCTTCGATTCCGGCTTTGTTGAGGATGCGGGCCAGGCGGTCGGCGCCGTGTTTGGTGCGGGTGAAGACCAGCACCTGACGGGCCTCCGAAGTGCGGAGCAGGTCGATCAGCAGCGAGCTTTTCTCGCTTTTTTCGGCGAAATGGACCCGCTGGGCGATGGTCTCGACGACCGATGCCGGGGGCGTCACGGAGACCAGCACGGGGTCGTGCAGGATCCGGGCCGCGAGTTCGGCGATGTCCGCGGGCATCGTGGCCGAGAAGAAGAGCGACTGCCGCTCGGCGGGCAGCAGCGGCAGGATGCGCCGGATGTCGTGGATGAAGCCCATGTCGAGCATGCGGTCGGCCTCGTCGAGAACGAAGAAGCGCAGGCGGTCGAGCGTGATGTAGCCTTGCCCGATGAGGTCGAGCAGCCGTCCGGGGGTGGCGACGAGCAGGTCGACGCCCTGTTGGAGCGCCTCGACCTGCGGGCGCTGGTTCACGCCGCCGAAGATCACGCAGTGGCGGATCGGCGTATGGCGGGCGTAGTCGCGGCAGCACTCGTCGATCTGGATGGCCAGTTCGCGCGTCGGCGTGAGCACCAGCGCGCGGATCTCGCGCCGGCCCCTGACGGGCGGTTCTGCGGCGAGCAGCTGGAGGATGGGCAGCGTGAAGGCTGCGGTCTTGCCCGTTCCGGTCTGTGCGCAGCCTTGCAGGTCGCGGCCCCGGAGTACGGGCGGAATGGCTTGTTCCTGAATGGGGGTGGGGGTTTCGTACCCCTTCTCTTCGATGGCGCGCAACAGGGGCGCGGAGAGTCCTAAATCCTGAAATTTCATCATAAATCGGGGTAAAGGTACGATAATTTTTCGGGATAACGCATAAAATTCGTATCTTTACCCGTTCAAAACGCCGATAAACCGAGAATATTATGGAATCGAAACTCGTGATTTACAATACGCTCACCCGCCGCAAGGAGGAGTTCGAGCCGCTCGTCGAGGGGCGGGTCGGGATGTATGTCTGCGGACCGACGGTCTATGGAGACCCCCATCTGGGCCATGCGCGCCCGGCGGTGACCTTCGACCTGCTGTTCCGCTACCTCAAAGCCCTGGGCTACAAGGTGCGCTACGTGCGCAACGTCACCGACGTGGGGCACCTCGAACACGACGCCGACGAGGGCGAGGACAAGATCGCCAAGAAGGCCCGTCTCGAACAGTTGGAGCCCATGGAGGTGGCCCACTACTATACGGAGCGCTACCACCGCGCGATGGATGCGCTGAACGTCGAGTCGCCGTCGATCGAACCCTACGCTTCGGGGCACATCATCGAGCAGATCGCTTTCGTGAAGCGGATCCTCGACGAGGGTTTCGCCTACGAGTCGAACGGCTCGGTCTACTTCGACGTCGAGAAGTACAACGAAAAATACAACTACGGACGTCTGTCGGGCCGCAACCTCGACGACATCGTGACCAACACGCGCGAATTGGACGGACAGTCCGACAAACGCCATTCGTATGACTTCGCGTTGTGGAAGAAGGCCTCGCCGGAGCACATCATGCGGTGGCCCTCGCCGTGGAGCGACGGATTCCCCGGCTGGCACATGGAGTGCTCGGCCATGTCGACGCGCTACCTCGGCGAGCGGTTCGACATCCACGGCGGCGGCATGGACCTGATGTTCCCGCACCACGAGTGCGAGATCGCGCAGTCGACCGCCGCGCTGGGCCACGACTCGGCCCGCTACTGGGTGCACAACAACATGATCACGATCAACGGCCAGAAGATGGGCAAGTCGCTCGGCAACTTCATCACCCTCGAAGAGCTCTTCACCGGGCGGCACCGGCTGCTGGCCCAGGCCTATTCGCCGATGACGATCCGCTTCTTCGTCTTGCAGGCGCACTACCGTTCGACGCTCGACTTCTCGAACGAGGCGTTGCAGGCCGCCGAGAAGGGGCTCGACCGCCTGATGAAGGGCATCGAGACGCTGGACAAGATCCGGCCCGCGGCTGCGTCGACGGTCTCGCCGGCCGAATTGGAGGAGCGCTGCCGCGCGGCGATGGACGACGATCTGAATTCGCCGATGGTGATCTCGGCCCTGTTCGACTGGGTGCGCACGATCAACCAGCTCGCCGACGGCAAGGAGACGATCACGGCCGCGGACCTCGAAACGCTGAAAAATACCGTGCATCGCTACGCCTTCGATATCCTGGGCCTGCGCGACGAGAAGGCCGCCGGTGCGGCCTCGGGACGCGACTATGTGACGCCGCTCGTGGAGATGCTGCTCGACGAGCGCCTGAAAGCGCGTGCCGCGAAGGATTGGGCGACGTCGGACCGCATCCGCGACGGACTCGCCGCCGCCGGTATCCGCGTCAAGGACCGCAAGGACGGCTCGGACTGGGAACTCGAATAGACGCGGAGCATGAAAGCGGGGAAGAGCACGAAAAACGGCGCCGGGGCCGGGGGCAACTTCCGGGGCAACTTCTGGGGCAATTTCCGGGGCAACCTCCGGGGCGTCTGCCGGAGGACGGCGGCGTGCCTGGCGGCGGTCGTCGCCGCGATGCTCTTTGCGGGCTGTTCGTCGAATGTCTATTTGCAGGCCCGCAAACGGACGTCGATTACCGAAGGAATGCCCGATGCCCGGCAGTTGGACACCCTCTGCCGCCACCGGATGACGGTCGGCGCCGGGGAGTGCTACGACCTGCTGCTCGGCGTGCTGCTCGGCGAAGGCTGCCTGATCGAGAGCGCCGACAAGGCTTCGGGACTCGTCGTGGCGCGACAGGTGCTGCCGGCCGAAGGGATGACCGTGGTGCCGATGGCCGGGGAGATCCGGCATTTGAGTTTTCTCGTGCAGCCGGCCCACCTCACCAGCGAGGTGCGGCTGACGGTTTACCTCTCGCGCCAGTGGTATTCGGGCGATTCCTCGGTTTTCACGACCGAGGAGCTGGGTCTCTCGACCGATCCGGAGATCTACCGCTCGTGGTTCGAACGGCTCGACCGTGCCGTACCGCGGTAGGAGGGGCGGCCGGGTGCGATGATACCGCCGGAGTGCGGATTGAGGCATTGCGATCGCCCGTAACGGGTTGCCGGGGCCCGGTCGTCTCCGCGCGGAAGGGGCATGCGCCCTGCGCCGTCTGCACCGAAACCCGAACGCCGGTCCCGGAATCGGCCCGGGTGCTGCACGGTACTCCCTGCATTCGTCCGCAATGAATTCCGAACCCGGAAGGGGAGCTCGGGAACATGAATGCAAAAACACAATGAAGAACCTGTAAGCAACAAGCAATAGAATTTATGGCGGAACTTAAAGTGGCGGCTTTGGAACTCGGGACCGAACGAATCCGCAAGCTGCTGATCCAGTATGCCGTGCCGGCGATCATCGCCATGACGGCATCGTCGCTTTACAACATGGTCGACAGTATCTTCATCGGCCATGGCGTCGGACCCCTGGCCATCTCGGGCCTGGCGTTGACCTTCCCGCTGATGAACCTCGCCGCAGCGTTCGGTTCGCTGGTCGGCGTGGGCGCCGCGACCCTGGTGTCGATGCGCCTCGGACAGCGGGACTATGAAACGGCCCAGCGGGTGCTGGGCAACGTCGTGGTGCTCAACTGCATCATCGGCATCGGATTCGGCCTCCTTGCGCTGCTGTTTCTCGATCCGATCCTCTACTTCTTCGGGGCCAGCGAGGCCACGATCGGCTACGCCCGCGAATACATGATCATCATCCTGCTGGGCAACGTCGTCACGCACCTCTACCTGGGCCTGAACGCCATCCTGCGCGCTGCGGGACACCCCCGCAAGTCGATGTACGCCACGATCAACACGGTGATCATCAATGCCATCCTCGACCCGATCTTCATCTTCTGGTTCGACTGGGGCATCCGCGGTGCGGCCATCGCGACGGTGCTGGCGCAGATCATCTCCTTGATGTGGCAGTTCCGGATCCTCTCGAACCGCGAGGAGCTGCTCCATTTCCGGCGCGGCATCTACCGTCTGCGGCGCAAGATCGTGCGCGACATCCTGGCCATCGGCATGTCGCCCTTCCTGATGAACCTCGCGGCGTGCTTCATCGTGATTCTGATCAACAAGGGGCTGAAAGAGTTCGGCGGCGACCTGATGATCGGCGCCTACGGCATCGTCAACCGCCTCGGGTTCTTCTTCGTGATGATCGTCATGGGCATCAACCAGGGGATGCAGCCCATCGCGGGCTACAACTACGGCGCGCGGCAGTTCGACCGCGTGCTGCGGGTGCTGAAACTCACGATGATCGGCGCGACGTGCATCACGACGACCGGCTTCCTGATCGGCGAACTCTGCCCGCGCCTGGCCGTGGGGCTCTTCACGAAGGACGAGGAGCTGATCCGCCTTTCGGTCGAGGGCATGCGCATCGTCTTCATCTGCTACCCGATCATCGGCTTCCAGATGGTGGCCACGAACTTCTTCATGAGCATCGGCATGGCCTCGAAGGCGATCTTCCTGTCGCTGTCGCGGCAGCTGCTGTTCCTCATGCCGTTCCTGATCTTCCTGCCGCACCTCTTCGATGCGCACACGCCGTGGGACGGCAGCTGGGGGGTCTGGTGCTCGATGCCGCTGTCGGACCTGCTGGCCTCGATCGTGGCCTTCTTCATGCTGACTTACCAACTGCGGAAATTCCGGGCCATGAAGCCCCCGGTTTCCGCCGAAAATCCGCAATGACCTATGGAACGCGAAAAATTCGTCATCAATATCGGCCGCCAGCTGGGCAGCGGCGGCAAACCCATCGGGGAGATCATCGCCCGGCGGTTGGGGATCAAACTCTACGACAAGGAGCTGATCAACCTGGCGGCCCGCGAGAGCGGACTCTGCCCGGAGTGCTTCGAGCAGGCCGACGAACGGAGCCGCAAGGGCGTGCTGGCCACGCTGGTGGGCTACCTGCGGGCGCCGTTCACGGGCTATGAGGGCGGCAATTCGAACAACATTCTGGCCAACGAGTCGCTGTTCCGGATCCAGAGCGACGTGATCCGCGAGATCGCCTCGCGCGAGTCGGCGATCTTCGTGGGGCGCTGTGCGGACTACATCCTGCGCGAGCATCCGCGGTGCGTGAACGTCTTCATCACGGCCGACGAAGAGGACCGCTGTGCGCGTCTCTGCGGCCGGCTGCACTGCACCGAGGAGGAGGCCCGGGCCCTGATGGAGCGTACGGACGAACAGCGGGCTTCGTACTATAACTATTACAGTTCGCGGACGTGGGGCGAGGCGGCGACCTACCACCTGTGCGTGAACTCCTCGACGCTGGGCGACGAGGGCACGGCGGATTTCATTCTGGACTTCGCCGCGCGGAAACTGCACGAGCAATTTTAGACGGGAAAGAGATATGGTTTTATCCGAACAGATCAAGGAACTCGAAACGCGCCGCGAGGCGTTGGAGCGCTGCCTGGACATCGAGCAGAAACGCATCGACCTGCGCAACGAGGAGGAGAAGACCCAGGAGCCGAACTTCTGGGACGACCCCGACCGGGCGCGCGAACAGCTGCGCAAGGTGGCGGGGATCAAGGCGTGGGTCGAGGATTACGACGCGATCCGCAAGGATGTCGAGGACCTCGCGCTGATGCCCGACTTCGTGAAGGAGGGGGTCGTCAGCGAGGAGGAGATGGACGCGCACTACGCCGCGACGCTCGAAAAGGTCGAGAAGCTCGAACTGCGCAACATGCTGCGCCGCGACGAGGACAAATTGGGCGCCATCATGGACATCAACGCCGGGGCGGGCGGTACCGAAGCGCTGGACTGGGCGTCGATGCTGCTGCGCATGTACACGCGCTGGGGCGAGGCCCACGGCTACAAGGTCAAGGTGCTGGACTACCAGGCCGGGGACGAGGTGGGCGTGAAATCGTGCACGATCGAATTCGAGGGCGAGTACGCCTACGGCTACCTCAAAAGCGAGAATGGCGTGCACCGCATGGTTCGCCTCTCGCCGTTCAACGCCAACAACAAGCGGCAGACGACCTTTGCGTCGGTCTTCGTTTCGCCGGCCGTCGACGACACGATCGAGATCACGATCAACCCGGCGGACATCGAGTGGGACACGTTCCGCTCGTCGGGAGCCGGGGGTCAGAACGTCAACAAGGTGGAGACGGCCGTGCGGCTGCGCTACCACGGCAAGGACCCCGATACGGGCGAACCGATCGAGTACCTGATCGAGAACATGGAGACGCGCTCGCAGCTGATGAACCGCGAGAATGCGATGCGGATCCTGCGGTCGAAGCTCTACCAGCGGGAGCTGGACAAGCGCATGGCCACGCAGCAGGCGCTGGAAGCCTCGAAGAAGAAGATCGAGTGGGGTTCGCAGATCCGCTCGTACGTCTTCGACGACCGCCGCGTGAAGGACCACCGCACGGGGGTTCAGACCTCGGCCGTGGAGGCGGTGATGGACGGCGATCTGGATGCCTTCATCAAGGCCTACCTCATGGAGTTCGGAGCCAATGCGTAGGGGCGTTCTTCGAGGGGGCGGGTGGACCGCTCTGCTGGCCGGGGTGCTGTGGACCGGTCTTGCCGTGGCTCATCCCTTTGGCGGGAGCACTGACGCAGACAAGCGTTTGTTGTCTCCCCTTTCGGAGGTCTCCCCGGAAAAATCCTCTTCGCCGCTTCCGGCAGGCTCCGGCGTGCGGGTCGGCATGACCGATACGGCCGCCTACTTCCCGCTGCTGCGCGGACGTCGCGTGGCCGTGCTGGCGAACCAGACCTCCGTGGCGGAGCTGCCCGGGGTGCGGGGCGCTTCGGGCGCGGCCGTGACGACCGACGGAGCGGGGCGCGTGCACCTTGTCGACCTGCTGCACGAGAGCGGTTTCGACGTCGAGGCGATCTTCTCGCCCGAACACGGATTCCGCGGCACGGCCGATGCCGGGGAGACGGTCGCCGGTTCGGTCGACGCCCGCACGGGCATTCCGATCCGCTCGCTCTACGACGGACGCACGCTGCGCCCCTCGGACGAGACGATGCGTTCGTTCGACGTGCTGGTCGTGGATATGCAGGACGTCGGGCTGCGCTTCTACACCTACTATATTTCAATGCTGCGGATGATGGATGCCTGCGCCGAATTCGGCCGCCCGGTCATCGTGCTCGACCGCCCGAATCCCAACGGCGACAAGGTCGAGGGTCCGCTGCTCGACATGCGTTACAAGTCGGGCGTCGGGGCGCTGCCGATCCCCGTGCTGCACGGACTGACGATGGGCGAGATCGCCCGCATGGCCGTGGGCGAGGGGTGGGCCCGGCGGTGCGACCTGACCGTCGTCCCGTGCCGCAACTACACCCGCGCCACGGAGTACGTGCTTCCCGTGGCGCCGTCCCCGAACCTTCCGACACAGCGGGCCGTCTACCTCTATGCGGCGCTGTGCCCCTTCGAGGGGACGGTCGTGAGCCTCGGGCGCGGCACCGACAAGCCGTTCGAAATCTACGGACACCCCGATCTGACGGGCCGCGCCTTCACCTTCACGCCGCGCCCGACCCCCGGAGCCAAGCATCCGCCGCTCGAAGGCCGCCTGTGCCGGGGTGAAGATTTGAGCCGCCTGCCGCTCGACGAGGCCCGCGCGACGGGCTTTTCGTTGCAGTATGTGATTGACGCTTATGCCGATCTCGGGCTGGGCGATGGTTTTTTCACGCCGATGTTCGAGAAACTGGTCGGCGTGGGGTGGATCCGGGAGATGATCCTCGACGGGGCCACGGACGAAGAGATCCGGACCCGTTGGAAACCCGAAGCCGAGGCCTTCCGCACGCGGAGGGCGAAGTACCTTCTTTACGAATAGTCACGGCCTCCGACAAAGAAAGGTGATACGACCCGAGGAGGGTGGTATCGCTTTTTTTTGCGGATCCGCCCCGGACCGGGCTGTTCCCGGCCCGGACGGAGGGTCAGTCGATCTCCGACGCCGCAATCCGGTCGGCCTCGGTCAGGGGACGCAGCACGCGGCAGGGGTTCCCTGCGGCGATGACCCGCGGCGGGATGTCGCGCGAAACGACGCTTCCGGCGCCGATCACGGCCCCCTCGCCGATCGTCACCCCGCGCAGGATGACCGCGTTGCCGCCGATCCAGACGTTGTCGTGGATCACGACGGGCAGCGACTGCATGATCCCCTCGTTGCGCTGGTCGGCCAGCAGGGCGTGGTGCACGGTGTAGATCCCCACGTTGGGGCCGATGTAGACGTGGCTGCCGATCGTCACGGGCGCCTCGTCGAGGATCGTGAGGTTGAAGTTCCCGACGAAGTGGTCGCCCACGGAGATCTGCTTCCCGAAGTCGCAGTGGAACGGACTGTGGAGGCAGGGCGCCTCGCCGACGTGGGCGAAGAGCTGCCGGATGATCGCCTCGCGCTCCTCGCGGCGGGAGGGCGGCAGCTGGTTGAGGCGGAAGCAGAGCTCCTCGGCGCGGAGCAGTGCGGCGCCGATTTCGGGCGTCACGGCGTGGAGCCAGCGCCCCGTGCGCATCTTTTCGAGATCGTTCATGCTATTGTTCGCGGGTGAAATATTCATAAATCCGTTTCGAAAGGGCGGCGATCACGGCGGCATTTGCCGCATCGTCGGCCGGGGAGTCGGTGACCAGCACCGTTATGCAGTAGCGGCGTCCGTCGGGCAGGATGACGTAGCCGGCGTCGTTGTCGGCAATGCGGAGCCCCTCCGGCGTGCGGTCCGACGATCCGGTCTTGTGCCCGAGGACAACCCCTGCGGGAAGCCCCGCGCGGAGCTTGTTCGCGCCGGTCGTCGCACCTTCCAGCAGTTGCCGCAGCAGGGTGTCGTGCTCCGGCGTCAGCAGGCCTCCTTCGAGAAAGCGGGCGAAGAGTGCGCAGACGGCCGAGGGTCGTGCGACGTTGATCCGCTGGTTGGTGGGGTCGAGGTGCATCGTTCGCTCCGTCGCGGCGATCCGGAATCCGTCGATGCCAGCCTTCTCCCGCACGTAGCGGTCCACGGCGTCGGGGCCCCCGACATAGGCCAGCAGCCGGTCGCAGGCGATGTTGTCGCTCCACGACGTGCTGTATCGCAGCAGTTCGCCGAGCGTCACCCGCCCGCCCGTCGCCGGGAGCGAGTCGCGCAGCGGGCTGTACGTGTCGGGATCGAGCCATTCGGGGCCCACGTCGACGGTTGTCGTGAGCGGTGTCCCCTCCGCGGCGGCCTTGTCCAGCACGGTCAGGGCCAGCGGGAACTTGAAGACGCTCAATAGCGGCAGCAGCGTATCCTGCCGGGCGACGGTCTCTCCGCCGGGGGTGCGGACGGCAATGCCGATCCGGGCTTCGGGGAGCGATGCCGCCAGGTTGTCCAGATCCTGTTCGAGTGTCGCGGTGCGGGGGCCGCAGGCGGCGAGGAGCAGCAGCCCCGCGCCGAAAAGCAGTCGTTTCATCTCGGCAAGGGATAAAAAACACGCCCCGGAAAGACTCCCGAGTCGTGATTTACGGTTATATCCGTTCGTTACTCCGAAACGATTGCTTCGCTCGGGCAAACGCCTGCGCAGGTGCCGCAGTCGATGCACTTGTCGGGGTCGATGACATAGATGTCGCCGGCCGAGATGGCCTCTACCGGACACTCGCCGATGCAGGTCCCGCATGCTACGCAGGAATCAGTGATTTTGTAAGCCATTTTTTTGCGTGTTTATGGTTAATGTGTGTATGCAAATATAGAAACTTATTTGATAATATCAAAACCCGTGTAGGGAATCAGCACCTCGGGGATGCGGATTCCTTCGGGGGTCTGGAAGTTTTCGAGCAGCGCCGCCACGATGCGGGGCAGGGCGAGCGACGAACCGTTGAGCGTGTGGGCCAGGCGGGTCTTCTTCTCGGCGTCGCGGTAGCGGAGTTTCAGACGGTTGGCCTGGAACGACTCGAAGTTCGAGACCGACGAGACTTCCAGCCAGCGCTTCTGCGCTTCGGAGTAGACCTCGAAGTCGTAGGTCAGGGCCGAGGTGAAGGACATGTCGCCGCCGCAGAGCCGCAGGATGCGGTAGGGGAGTCCGAGTGACTTGACGATTCCCTCGACGTGAGCCACCATACCGTCGAGCGCCTCGTACGACACCTCGGGCAGCGACAGCTGCACGATCTCGACCTTGTCGAACTGGTGCAGGCGGTTCAGTCCGCGCACGTCCTTGCCGTAGGAGCCGGCCTCGCGGCGGAAGCAGGGGGTGTAGGCGGTCATCTTGACGGGGAAATCCTTCTCTTCGAGGATCACGTCGCGGTAGATGTTCGTCACGGGGACTTCGGCCGTCGGCACGAGGTAGAAGTTGTCGACCGTGGCGTGGTACATCTGCCCCTCCTTGTCGGGGAGCTGTCCCGTGCCGAATCCCGACGCCTCGTTGACCATCACCGGAGGCTCGACTTCCAGATACCCGGCGCGGGTGTTGCAGTCGAGGAAGTAGTTGATCAGCGCGCGTTGCAGACGGGCTCCCTTGCCCTTGTAGACGGGGAATCCGGCTCCGGTGAGCTTCACGCCGAGGTCGAAGTCGATGATGTCGTACTTCCTGGCCAGCTCCCAGTGGGGCAGCGGGTTTTCGGGCAGCGCGGTGTAGCTTTCGACGAGTTTCACGACGAGGTTGTCCTCGGCCGTCCTGCCTTCGGGGACGATCTCGGCGGGGAAGTTCGGCAGCGTCACGAGTGCGGCCTGCAACTCCTGCTGTACGTCGTTCGACTCGGCTTGCAGGCGGGTCGACTTCTCCTTGAGGTCCGCCACGAAGCGTTTGCGCTCCTCGGCCTCGTCGCGGCGTCCCTGACCCATCAGGGCGCCGATCTCCTTGGCGGCCTTGTTCTGTGCGGCCAGCGTGTTGTCGAGTTCGAGCTGGATGGCCTTGCGGCGGTCGTCGAGCGTGAGGATCCGGTCGATGACGGGTGCGGCGTCGACGCCCTTTTTGGCGAGTTTGCGGACGGCGGCCTCGCGGTCGTCGCGGATTTGCTTGATCGTAAGCATGGTATCGGAAGTTTTTTGTGTTTTCGCGTTACGAGCGACAAAATTACAAAAAATGCGTGAAAGTGTATCTTTTTCATCGGGGAAAAACTCTCCGGCGGTTGTCGGTCCGATGAATTTCACTATCTTTGTAAAAAGGAAACGTATTCATGCCTATGGTATAAAGAATCGGTGTTTGATTGACATATAAAAAGCGTTGGCTTTTATTCTCGTTTTTGAAAATCGCCAAATTGAAGAATACCCGAGAATAGGTTGATGCTCGCGTCTGACGGCGTGGGCTTTGTCTATTTGGGTAAGGGTGTTTGGCGATACCTCAAAAACAAATCAGGCGTTGTCCCACGCTTTTTGCATTCATACGATCCATTTTACGGAAAGATTGTTTAACTTAAATAAATGAAGCGTTATGTTGAAAAAATTGAGTTTGTTGTTTGCTGCCTTTGTTTTGGGCGCTGTTATCAGCCTTGCCATCCAGGCCTGTGGAAACGAAAGTAAGATCGAAACTGGTAATAATGTTACAACAGACGATGTTCCGTCTTCGGGAAGTTCGGGTATATCATGTAATTGTGCATGGAGCAGTCAGAAATTTAGCAGTCAGATTATTTATGATGAGAATGGATTGGAATCTAATCGTATTGAATATGAATATGATAATATCGGTCGAGTAATTAGCGTAAAATATGTGAATTATGCGAATATATCCGGGAAAAGATTTTTGCTCTATGAAATAGAAACAGATTATACTTACGCGGACTCGGATAATATTCGATATGGAACAACGTCATCTGTGTATTATGATGAAAGTGGAACAATTACCAGTCAAACAAAAACAACAGAAAAGATAATTCTTTATAAACAATGAGAAGATATTTACTTTTGTTGGGATGGGATAGTTTGTTTTTACTCGGACTGGATACAATAGCAGTTGTATTGTTGTTTTGTTGTATTCCGGGCTGGTTGTCTTCGCTTTGTTGGTCAATTATTTCTGCCTCAATTGTATATGTTGCAACGGTAATTCTGCCTCGATACTATAACATGAAACAAGTAAATGAACTTTTATTGAAGCGGATGGAACGGTTGATAAATATGGGACAATATTTATTTGAAAACATTCAATTAGCGCAGTTTTCTATTGACGATTCTCGACGATATAATACTATCTTTGAAAAAAAGATTCCGGATAGTAAACAGATAGAAGAAATTTGTCGAAATATAGATTTGCGCCATAATCCTATACGAATACTCCATTTTGCTCATGAAAATTCAGATTGGAAATATCTTGTGTTAAATCAATGTGGTGAGAATATTGAAAGAAATATACATGAGATTATTAGTATAAATACATTGGATAACAGTGATTTAAGTTTGTTAGTGGATGATTTGCAGGACGCATATGATGAATTTAAGTTATCGTTTATAGCATCGGTGGATATGGCTCAACGAGAACCAAAAACGTGGGTGGATAAAAATAGTATGAACAAACTTGCCGCAAAATTCCGAGAACTGGAATCCATGGCTTTGCAGTATGGGGCAAAAAGACAATCGTAGACTTTTCCCGAGGATGTTGTCGCTGGATTTTTGTGGGTAAGGGCGTTTATTGCGGATAGTTTCGTATTTTTGTGCAAAATTCAATCCGTGTGAGAACCGTCGAACTGCTGGCTCCGGCCAGGGATTACGCCTCGGTCGTCGTGGCTGTCGATGCGGGCGCCGATGCCGTCTACATCGGCGGCGCGCGCTTCGGGGCGCGGCAGGCCGCCGGGAATAGCGCGGAGGAGATCGCCCGCGTCGTGGCGTATGCCCACCGCTTCGGCGTGCGGGTCCACGCCACGCTCAACACGCTGCTCTGGGACGAGGAGCTCGCCGATGCCGAACGGCAGGCCCGCGAGCTCGTCGACGCCGGGGTCGATGCCCTCATCGTGCAGGACATGGCTCTGCGGCGGATGAACCTCCCCGTGGAGCTGCACGCCTCGACGCAGGTCTCGAACCGCACGCCCGAGGGGGCGCGCTTCCTCGCCGAGGCGGGTTTTTCACGGGTCATTCTCGAAAGGGCGCTCTCGCTCGACGAGATCCGGGCCATCTGCGCCGCGACGACGGCCGAGGTCGAGGTTTTCGTCCACGGGGCGATCTGCGTCGGGTACAGCGGCCGCTGCTTCCTCTCGCGGGCGATGTCCGGGCGCAGCGGCAACCGCGGGGCGTGCAGCCAGCCGTGCCGCCTGCCCTGGGATTTGACCGACGCGACAGGCCGCAAACTCATTGCGGGAAAACACCTCCTGTCGGTCCGCGACCTGAACCTCTCGCAACGCCTCGGCGAACTGGTCGATGCCGGCGTCGCGTCGTTCAAGATCGAGGGGCGTTTGAAAGATGCCGGTTATATCCGCAACGTCGTGGCCTGGTACCGCCGGGCGCTCGACGAAGTGCTGGCCGCACGTCCGGGCCTGTGCCGCGCCTCGGTCGGGGAGAGCGTCCCGGATTTTACGCCGGATCCCGCCAAGAGCTTTACGCGCGGCGAATCCGAATACTTCCTGGACGGCAAACGCCCCGGCGTGGCGTCGTTCGACACCCCGAAGTCGGTCGGTGAACGGATCGGCCGCGTGGTGCGGGTTGCGGGCGGGAGTTTCACGCTCGACACCGATGCGGACCTCGCTCCGGGCGACGGACTCTGCCTGCTGACGCCGCGCGGCGCGACGGGTACGAACGTCAATGCCGTCGAGGGGCGCCGTATCACCCCGAACCGCATGGAGGGGATTGTCCCCGGTGCGGAGGTCTTCCGGAACTGCGACCGGCGGTTCACGCTGGCGTTGGAGCGCAGCCGGATGCGGCGCGTGATTCCGGCGCGGGCCGTGGTCGAGGTCTCCGAGGGGGGCTTCTCGATCGCCTGCACCGACTGCGAAGGTCTTTCGGCCGCGGCATCGCGCCCCCTGCCGCTCGACCGGGCGAAGAATCCCGAAGCCAATGCCGCGGCGCTGCGTGCGCAGGCGATGAAGTCGGGCGATACGATCTTTGCGGTGCGCGAGGTCGAGGTGCGGGGCGCCGAATGGTTCGTCCCGGCGTCGCTGGCCGCCGAGGTGCGGCGCGAAGCCCTCGACGGGCTGCTGCGGGTCCGGACCGAACGCCCCCTGCCGCATCGGATCCTGCCCGAAAACCCCGCGGCACGCTACCCGGCAGAGCGGCTGACGGCCGAGGAGAACGTGACGAACCGCCTCGCCGAAGCCTTCTACCGCGACCACGGCGTGCGGGAGATCGAACCGCCGCTGGAACGGGCCGCCTCGGCCGTGGGGCACACCGTGATGCGCTCGGCCTACTGCATCCGCCGCGAGATCGGCGAGTGCCTGCGCGAAGGTTCGCGCCTGGGCGGCGACCTCTACCTCGAACACGGTGCGGAGCGCTTCCGCCTGGTGTTCGACTGTGCGGCGTGCGAGATGTCGCTGGTCAAGGAGCCCCGCCGGGAAGGTGCACGTCCCGGCCGGAGGACTCCCGCAGACGATGAACGCAAATAAAATCCACGAAAATACCATGCAGCAGCAACTGACCCCCGATTTCCCGGATTACGAACTCATCGACACGGGCGATTTCGAGAAACTCGAACGCTTCGGCCGTTTCGTGACGCGGCGCCCCGAACCGCAGGCCATCTGGCGGCGGACGCTCCCCGAAGCGGAGTGGCAGCGGCTGGCCGATGCGTCGTTCCTGCGCGACGCCCGCAGCGACGAACGCGGCGTGTGGCGCCTGGCGCCGAAGATGCCCGACCGCTGGACGGTGACTTATGCCTGCCGGGAGATGCGGCTGCGCATGCGGCTGGCCCTCACGTCGTTCAAGCACGTCGGCATCTTCCCCGAACAGGCCGCCAACTGGAATTTCATTTACGATAACGTGCGGCGGCTCGGCGGCGTGGCCCCGGCGGCCCGCGCCGTATCCGGCTCCGCGGAGGGCGGTCTTCGGAATCTCGCCGGAGACGCTTCCGCGGTTGCGGCCGACCGCCCCTCCGCGGCGCCGCGGGTGCTGAACCTCTTCGCCTACACGGGCGGTGCGACCCTCGCGGCGCGGGCCGCCGGGGCCGAGGTGACGCACGTCGATTCGGTGAAGCAGGTCGTGACGTGGGCCCGCGAGAACATGGAGTCGAGCGGGCTGGACGGCGTGCGCTGGATCGTCGAGGATGCCTTGAAGTTCGTGCACCGCGAGGTGCGCCGCGGCAACCGCTACGCGGGGATCATCCTCGATCCTCCGGCCTACGGACGCGGGGCCAATGGTGAGAAGTGGGTCCTCGAGGACCAGATCGGCGAGATGCTCGATTGCTGTGCGCAGTTGTTGGAGCCCCGCGGGGCGTTCCTCGTGCTGAATCTCTATTCGATGGGTTTGTCCTCGACGCTGGCCCGCACGGCCGTGCGGCAGGCCTTCGGCGCCCCGATCGAAGAGCAATGGGGCGAACTCTGCTTCGCGGACCGCGCCGGCAAGGAGCTGCCCCTGGGGACCTACTACCGATTCACCCGGTAGTCCGGTCGGGAATCAGAAGACGTAATAGATGAGAATCCCGGCCACGGCCGAGAGGACGATCAGCAGGATCGGGTTCACCTTGCGCCACGATCCGATGAAGACCCCGCCGAAGAGCACCCAGCTCCACGCGTCGATGAAGTTCTGCTCGTCGGGCTCCGAGCTGTGGGGGAAGATCAGCAGCAGGGCCGCCGCGGCGATCATGCCGATCACCGCCGGGCGCATCCCCCGCATGGCCCCCTCGACCCACCGGTTGTTTTTCAGCTTCATGAAGAACCGCGCCACGAGGATCATCAGCGTGAGCGACGGCAGGCACACCGCGAAGGTTGCGATCGCCGAGCCCAGCACTCCGCACCAGACGTATCCGGTCTGCATCCCCACCGAATAACCGACGTAGGTCGCCGAGTTGATGGCGATCGGTCCGGGGGTGATCTGCGAGATGGCCACGATATCGGCGAACTGCGCGTTGGTGAGCCACTGGTGCTGCACGACCACCTCGTTCTGGATGAGCGACAGCATGGCGTATCCGCCGCCGAATCCGAAGAATCCGATTTTGAGGTACGAGACGAAGAGTTGCCAGAGGAGGATCATGTCGCAGGGCGGTTATGCTTTCGGTTTGTCGTTGCGTTTGGCGATCTTCGGGGCGACGGCCAGTTCCCAGGCGATGCCTCCGGCGGCGGCGATCAGCAGGATGTAGATCGGCGACCAGCCCAGCCCCCAGACGGCCAGCGCCGAGGCGGCGATGACCGCCAGCAGCGACCAGTGCATCCCGCGGGCCAGCGAAATGACCGGTCCGATGATCAGTGCCACGACCGCCGGGCGCATCCCCTTGAAGGCTGCGTCGACGACCGGGTTGTGACGGATGTCGGCGAAGAAGAGCGCGATGGCCAGCAGGATGGCGAACGACGGCAGCACGACGCCCAGCAGCGCCGCGGCTGCGCCCCACAGTCCGCGGACCTTGTACCCCACGAAGACCGACGTATTGAGCGATATGGGGCCCGGCACCGACTGGGCCAGCGTCAGCAGGTCGAGGAACTCCTTGCGTTCGACCCACTTCCGGTTGTCGATCACCTCGCGTTCGATCAGGGGGATCATGGCGTAGCCCCCGCCGAAGGTGAAGAGTCCGATCTTGAAGAACGAGGCGAATATCGTGCGCAGGCGGTTCATCGTTTCAGGGTTTTATTCGCGTTTTTTGCGGCCCAGCAGGGTCAGCAGTCCGTCGATGTAGGTCATCGGGTGGGTCGGGGCGCCGGGGAGCCAGAGGTCCGGCGTATGGGTGTCGAGGAAGCGCCGGTCGACGGCCCGGCTCTCGGAGAAGAGACCTCCCGAGCACGCCTCCGTGCCGCACATCACGAGGATCTTCGGCTCGGCCACGGCGTCGTAGCAGATTTCCAGTGCTTCGGCCATGTTCGCCGAGATCGGGCCCGAGACGACCACGCCGTCGGCGTGGCGCGGCGAGGCCGTGAATCCGATGCCGAAGCGTCCCAGATCGAAGTTGACATTTCCCGTGGCGTTGAGCTCCATCTCGACCGAGGCGTCGCCGCCGGCCGAGACCTCGCGCAGCTGCAACGCCTGCTTGAAGCAGCGGCGGATTTCGGGGCGCACCCGCTCCGGATCGAAGGCCACGCGGGTGTCTCCGGCGTGCAGGACGAGCCCTTCGCGCGTGGGCGAACCGATGCGGTAGTCGTTCGTGAAGCGCACGTTGCGGGGTGCCACCCGGGCGCACTCGCCGCAGAAGAGACAGCGCCCCAGATCGAGCGAGAGCGGTTCGGCCGTGAAGGCTCCCGTGGGGCAGATCGCCGCGGCGCGTTCCGCGTCGGCGCGATCCTCCGTGAAGGTCAGTTCGGGGCGTCCCCGGAACTCCGCAGTCAGCTCCACGGCATCGAGGTCCGGAATCGCCTGCCGCCCGTGGCTGCGCAGGACCCGTATTTTCGGAAAAATCATCTGCGTATGTTTTGTATCCCGCAAAAATAGCGAAAAGCCGCGGATCGTACAACTCTTTTCCGCGAATTACGCAAAACCGGGGCCGGAACTCCTCCCGACGGAGCGAATTCCGGCCCCAATGCGGCTGCCCGGCGTCACTTCCGGCTTCGAGCCGGTTGTTCGGTGTCATTCCCGACCCCGGAGCGGTTGCCCGGCGTCACTCCCGCCCCGGATCGGTGAAGGTCTCGGCGGGGAGCCAGTCGATGGCGTACTCCGTGGCGCTCTCTTTGGCAAAGATCTTCGCCACGGTGTACTCCGCAGCCTCGGCATCGGTGAGCTGGCGCCCGCCGTTGGCGCGCTGTGCGAGGCGCTCGGCCGTGGCTCCCTCGCCCGTACACCGGTATTCGGCGAAGAGTGCCGGGTTGGCCGACATTTTGGTCCATCCCTCGGCTTTCAGCGCCGCGGGCTCCTCACAGCGGAGGAAGACCGCACGCGGGGCATCTTTCCACGGGCGTCCCAGGTGGAAGTAGGTGAACGCCGCGCCGTCGAAATCTTTTTCGGAACTCGACGGGAAGCTGATCGTGCAGTCCATGCAGACGATGCCGTACTGGTGGTCGGCGGGGGTCGACGGGGCCGTCACGACGCTGTTGTTGCGGTTCATGCGGAGCGTGCAGCGGTCCAGCAGGATGGTCGACGATCCGAAGATGAAGTCGACGTTGCCCTCGACGTAGCAGTCGCGCAGGTAGACGCGTCCCGTGCCGCGCCCGTAGAACGTATCCTGATAGCCCGTGATGCGGCAGCCGTAGAAGGCCGCGCGGTCGGCCCGGACCTGAACCGCGACGCCTTGTGAATCTCCCCCGTCGGCGGCGATGTTCGCCTGGCTGTTGACGTAGGTGTTGGCGATGGTGACGTTGCTGGCCGTAAAGTCGTTGGCCTCGATCAGGAAGGTCTGGCAGCCCGATGTGCCGAGGGTCCCGCCCGCCCCGTTGTCGCGGCCTGCGTAGTCGTCCCAGGTGATGATGCACGTGGCGGCATCGTCGCCGATCAACGTTACGTAGGGATGCCGTGACGAAAGGGTGACCTTTTCTTCATAGGTCCCCGGGCGCAGGCGCACGATATGCGGTTTGTTGTCGACCGGAAGGGCGTCGAAGGCCTCCTGCACGGAGGTATGGTCGCCCGATCCGTCGGCGGCCACGATGACCGTATGGATCGGGTCGGAGGGTTCGGGCGTGTCGTCATCTGCCGACCCGCAGGCCGTCGGAAGAACCGGGAGCAGCAACGTTGCAAGAAGTGCGGCAATGGGGTAGAAAGGTTTCATGATTCAGGTTCGTGTTTGGTTTCTTCGGCAAAGTTCGGGTTTTCGGAACGCTCCGGAGGGGATTTTTCCGCGAAAAACCGGGATTTTTTGTCGTTTTGGCCTTTGACGGGCTCCTGCCGGAAAACGCAGGGCCCCTGTTCCGTTGCGGAACAGGGGCCCGGAGGTTCATGCGGCGGCCGTCGGTCAGAGGTCGTGGCCGCAATAGGAGAGGTTGAAACTCTTGTTGCAGATCGGGAAGTCCGAGATCCCCTCGCCGCGCACGGCCAGCGCCAGCGCCAGCCAGTTGTGCAGGCTCGGGTCCTTGATGCGGCAGGCCGTGAGGCGTCCCTCCGCATCGGTTATCACCACGTGGCACGTCTCGCCCCGCCACCCTTCGACCAGCCCGAACGAGAGCGACGAGGGGGCTAACTGCGACGTATGGTCGGGGCGTCCGCACGGGTTTTCCGTCGCACCGTATTTCTGTTCGTAGATCGACAGCAGCCGGTCGATGTAACGCGCCGACTGTGCCACCTCGCGGCTGCGGACCGTGAGGCGCGCCATGACATCCCCCGCCTCCTCGACGATCGATTCGTGCGACAGACACTTGCCGAACGATCCCCACGGGTGCGTCGCGCGGATGTCGCGCCCCAGGCCGCTGGCGCGCGCCGCCTGACCCACGCCGCCGATGCGTCGCATCTCGTCGCGCGGCACCACGCCGCACTGCTCGAAGCGCGCCAGCAACGAGGGCGACGACTCGATGTCGCGGCGCACCTCGTCGTAACGGCGGGCGATTTCGGCCACGTTCCTGCGGATCATCGCCGAGGTCTCGGCCGTCAGCGGATGGTCCGTGCCGTGGGGGCGGATCAGCCCCTTGCCGAAGCGGTTGCCGCACCACGCCTGCGTGGTGTTGATCGTCATCGTGCGCAGCGCCTCGCAGGCCACCTGCCCCAGCTGATAACCCGTATCCATCGACAGCGCGCCCGTGTCGGCGATCTGCATGGCCATACGTTCGAGTTCCAGCGCCACGACCCGTTCGCGGTCCAGCTGGGCGGGGCGCTCACGGCCCGTGAGCTTCTCGATCGCCTCGGCGAAGGCCGCGGCGTGGGCCACGGCGCTGTCTCCGGCGACGGCCTCCGCGAGGCACATCTGCCGCAGCCGGTTCTCCGTTGCCGCGAAGGCCGCCTCGACGCCCCGGTGCTGGTATCCCAGCGCGATTTCGAGGTGCAGGACCTGCTCGCCGTTGCAGATGAAGCGGAAGGCCCCCGGCTCGATGATCCCGGCGTGGATCGGACCCACGTTGACCTCGTGGAGCGACTTGCCCGCCATCGTGTAGAAGGGGTAGTTGTCGATCGAACTCTGGCGGTCGTAGCGGTCGAAGGGGAAGCGCAGCGGCTTGGGCCACGGCTGCCCGTCGAAGCGGATGCCCCAGCGTTCGGCGATCTCCCGCTCGAAGGGGTGCAGCTGCGGGTGCCGGGCCGTGAGCGATGGAAGGTCCGTTTCGTCGTAGTAGCCCGTGGCGTGCGAGGTGACGAGCACGCGCCCCTCGGCGTCGTCCAGCACCAGACAGTAGAAGCGCATCCGGTCGCCCGCCGGCAGCGCGAAGTAGTGCGCCACGTGGCAGCGTTCGTCGGCAAGCCACCCGCACAGCAGGTCGTAAAAATCGGCATAGGCGATTTCGGGGATCTCTTCCAGCCGGATGGATCCCGCCGTATTGTCGGTTGCGAGGTAATTCATAGCGTTGCGATTTGATCGATCAGTTCCCGCAGGAATTCCGGCTGCCAGAGCCCCAGCACCATGGCCGCGGCCAGCAGCGAGAGGGCCGACCACGACAGTGCCCGGTCGGCTTTCGAGGGGTGGAGTTCGTCCTGGTTGGGCTGGTAGCAGAGCCGGATCATGCGCGAGCAGAACGAGTAGATGACGATGCACAGCAGGAGCAGCATCCCGGCTACGAGCCACCACGCTCCGCCGGCGATCGTCCCGCGCAGGATCATCAGCTCCGAGACGAAGAGCGGCGAGGGCGGAAAGGCTACCAGCACGACCATGCCCGTGAGCAGACCCACGGCTCCGACGCGGTTGATGTGGATGTAGTCGCCGATGCGGTTGATGCGGTAGCCGTTGTAGACCTGGCGCACGACGGCCATTTGCAGGAAAAGGCTGCTCTTGATGAGCGTGTGGCAGACGACGTGGAACACCGCGGCCCAGACGCCGATGCCACCGATGCCGAGCCCGATGGCGGCGATACCCATGTTCTCGACGGTCGAGTAGGAGAGGAACCGCTTGTAGTTGTTCGTGCGCCGCAGGAACAGCGCCCCGATGGCGAGCGACAGCACGCCGACGATCAGCAGCACCGACCGCACCCACGGAAAGACCTCCGTGGAGGCAAGGAGCTTGTAGACGCGGAAAATGGCCAGAAATCCGGCGTTGACCAGCCCCGTGGAGATCAGCGCCGAGGCGGGCGACGGAGCGGCGAAGTTGGCGTCGATGCCCACGGTGTGGAGCGGGAAGAGCTCCATCTTGCAGCTGTACCCGCAGAGGATCAGCACGAAGGCCGTTTTCAGGTAGAGGTCGTTGCCGTGGGTTGCCGCGGCGGCCACGACGCCGTAGTCGAGCGATTCGCAGTCGGTGGCGGCAGCCAGCAGCAGGATCCCCAGATAGGCCATGGCGATGCCCGTCGAGCAGACGAAGACGTATTTCCACGCCGCTTCGAGCGTCTGGGCCGTGCGCCGGTGGTAGATGATCCCCGCCGAGCAGAGCGTCGTGGCTTCGAGGAAGATCCACGTCACGGCCAGATTCGAGGCGAAGTAGGCCCCCGAGATGGCGGTCGTGAGCAGCATCACCAGTGCCGAGTAGGTGCGTGTCTGCGAGAGGTCGTTTGCGCGCAGATAGGCCTCCGAGTGGAAGTAGGCGAAGGCCGAGACGATGCACAGCAGCACGTAGAAGAGCGTCCCCGGGGCGTCGAAGCGGAACCAGCCCGTCGAGTTTCCGCCGTAGAGCCCTCCGAAGAGGATCATCCCGGCGAAGGCCGCCTGTGCGGCGTAGAAGAGCACTCCGATCTGGAAGAGCTGTCGTTCGCGGCGCACGGCGAAGGCCGCGGCGGCGATCAGGATGCTTGCGATGAGATAGACGATCATGGCGTCAGTCCTTTACGTTGGTCAGCGAATCGGCGTCGTCGGCATGGAGCTTGTCGTCGATCTTGGTGAAGAAGATGCCCAGCATCAGCACCGAGATGAGGATGTCGAGCAGGATGGCGAAGTTGATCAGCAGCGGCATCTCCACGCCGATGGCCGTCGAGAAGAGGAACACGCCGTTCTCGATAACGAGGAATCCGACCATGTGGGAGAAGATGCGCCGCCGCAGGACGATCAGGATCAGGCCGCTCAACAGCGAGTAGAGGGCCACGCCGAAGAAGACCAGATCGACCGTCGGGTCGGCGATGCAGTAGGTCAGCGAGGCGCTCACGGCCAGCGCCACGAGCGAGAGCAGCAGCGATCCCGACTGCGACGATCCGGAACGCTTCACGCGGTTGATGCGCGTGCGGCGGATCACGGCGAAGAGCAGCCACGGGACCAGGATACCCTTGAACAGCAGGGTTTCGAGCGCCACGAAGGCCAGCTCGGCCGGATTGGAGGCGTGCAGACGGATGAGGGCGATGCCGAACAACAGCCATCCTTGCAGTCCGATCAGCGAGGCGAAGTTGCGGAAACGCTCCGTGATCGAGAGATAGACGAGCGTTACGACGTAGAGCAGAATCAGCGGCAGAATCATTGGAGTCCGATGTTGAGTCGCAGCAGGTAGCCCGTGAAGAAGACCAGGGCGGCCAGTGCCGTGATGGTGAGTATGAAGGTGGTATTGCGGACGAGTTTGTTGCGGGCCTGTGTCGACTCGACGATCCCCACCGAGAGTCCCGTGAGCAGGACGGCCAGCGGTGCCGCGAACCACCACCGCGGGCAGGTTGCCGCCGCCACGGCGTCGGCCGCCAGCATCGACAGCGCGGCGCTTTTGAGCCACGTCCCGATCTTGACGTAGGCCAGGTCGACGCCGCAGTAGTCGAGGCACATCACCTCGTGGATCATCGTCAGTTCGAGGTGCGTGCGGGGGTCGTCGACCGGTATGCGGCCGCTTTCGGTGAAGACGATCTTCGTCAGCACGTAGGCCGCGAGCAGCAGGACGACGATGAGTTTCGCGTCGCCCGTGGCGTCGGCTTCGAAGATCGACGCGAAGGAGGTGTGGCCCGAGATCAGCGCCAGCGTCCCGAAGGTGAGCATCAGCGCCGGCTCGACCAGCGCCCCGTACAATGCCTCGCGGCTGGCGCCCATCCCCTCGAACGAGCTGCCGGTATCCATCGCCGCGAGAATCAGCGCCCCGCGTCCGAGGGCCAGCAGGTAGGCGAAGGCCACCAGGTCGCCGTCGAACGAGACGAGCGGCCGCAGGTCGCCCACCGGGATGCAGAGCGCGGCGAGCAGCGAGGTCGTCAGGATGACCGACGGCGCCGTGCGGAACAGCACGGTGGTCGTCGGCGAGTAGACGGCGCCCTTGCGCAGCAGCAGGCGCACGTCGTGGAGGTGCTGGGTGAAGCGGATGCCCTTGCGTCCGGCGAGGCGGGCCCGCGTGCGGTTGATCAGCCCCGGGATACAGATCGCCGCCAGCACGACGAGAAGCGTATTGAGCAGAGTCATGGTCAGATTACGTTACAGATCGACAGAAGGAACACCAGCGCCAGGAAGGCCAGGGCGAAGAGCACGTAGTGGTTGATCTTTCCCGTGCGCAGGCGCATCATGCGCTGGTTGATCAGGCGCAGCAGTTCGACCCACCACGCCGAGAAGAGGCGTCCGATGCGGTCGCGGTGGCCGATGTCGAAGCGGTGGGCGTCGGGGAAGATCTCGCCCTTGCCCACGGCGGAGCCTTCGCCGCTGTTGTGGGTCAGGGGCGTGGCGATGGACTGCAACCCCTCGGAGAAGGATTCGCCCGTGTACTGCATCCGCACGTTCGGGGCGGTGAATCCGCAGCCCCACGTCGGACCCTGTGCGATGCGGCGTCCGCGCAGCGCGCGGCGGCGGAGCCACAGCAGCAGCGCCGTGCCGAGCAGCAGTCCCCAGGCGATGCGTCCCACGGCCGCGAGCGTCGGGGAGAGCAGCCAGTCGGCGGCGTCGGCCGGCGTGCGGAGGAAGAAGTCCGCGGCGTGCGTCACGCCCGCGCCAGCCGCCCGCGGGAAGAGTCCCACGAAGAGGATTCCGGCCAGCGGCAGCGCCATGGCGGCGATGCGGAGGTTGTCGACTTCGGAGGCTTCGGCGACCTCGTGCGAGCGGGGTGCGCCGAGGAAGACCGTGCCGTAGAGTTTCGTGAAGGCCAGCACGACGAGCCCGCCGATCAGCGCCAGCGCCGCAAGCCCGGCCGCCGAGGCGAGAATCCCGCTCCCCGAGGCGATGCCGTCGAAGAGCCCGAGGTAGATGAGCAGCTCCGAGACGAATCCGTTCAGCGGCGGCAGAGCGCAGATGGCCGCCGTGCCGGCGAGAAAGAGGAGCGACGTCAGGGGCATGTGCTTCGAGAGCCCGCCCAGTGCGTCGAGCGATGTGGTGTGGGTCTGCGAGAGGATGTTTCCGGCACCGAAGAAGAGCAGCGACTTGAAGAACGAGTGGTTGAGCGTATGGAGCAGCGCGCCGGCCATGCCGCAGAGCGCCACGAGCTGGTTTCCCGAAGCCTTGCCCAGGGCCGCTACGCCCAGTGCGAGGAGGATCACGCCGATGTTCTCGATCGAGGAGTAGGCCAGCAGCCGTTTCACGTCGTTCTGCGTTGCGGCGAGGATCACGCCCCAGAGACCGGTGACGATCCCCAGCGCGAGGAGGATGACCCCGGCGGTGTGCAGCACGGGGAGGTCGCCCAGCGCCGCCACCGTGCGCAGGATGCCGTAGACGCCCGTCTTGATCATCACGCCCGACATCAGCGCCGAGACGTGCGACGGGGCCGCCGGGTGGGCCTCCGGGAGCCAGACGTGCATCGGGAACATGCCGGCCTTCATGCCGAATCCGGCGAGGAAGACCAGGAAGAGCGGCAGGGCCTTCTGCGTGCGGAAGTATTCGCCCAGGGCGTCGAACGTCGCCGAGCCGCAGACGGCGTCGAGGCGCACGAACCCCACGACGAGCAGCACGAAGCCGATGTGCATCATGATGAGGTAGGCCAGCGCCGCGCGGCTCACTTCGCGGCGTTGGGCGTCGTAGAGGATCAGCAGGAACGACGCCACGGTCATCAGCTCCCAGAAGAAGAGGAACGAGAAACCGCCGTCGGAGCAGACCACGCCCAGCATGGCGTAGCACATGACGGTGAGCGACGTGTAGTGCAGCGAGACGTGCGCCGGGGATTTTGCGGCGAGCGTGTGGTCCAGGTAGCCGCGCGCGTAGAGCACCGAAGCCACGGCGCCGATCGAGATCAGCACGACGAAGAGGGCCGAAAGTCCGTCCATCGAGCCCGTGTCGCCCCCGAAGAGGGGGTCGGGGGCCGCCCAGAGGGCCTCGGCGGTTCCTCCGGCGAGCACTCCGATCGCGCGGACCGAGGCCCACAGGGCGCCGCCGGCCGTCAGCGCGAGAGCCGTCCAGGCCTTCGCCCGCAGCGGCGCCGCGAAGATCGCGGCGGTGACCAGAACGAGAAAAAACAACGTGTAGAGATAGAGCATATCGCGTTTTTTGATTTTCCGGGAATGGGTCTATTCGCCGCACAGCAGCGGCCCGTTGACCGTTGCGGCCATGATGACGGCCGTGAGGGCCGCCGTTTCGGTGCGCAGACGCTGGGGGCCGAGCGTGATCTCCCCGAAGCCGTGTGCCAGCGCGAAGTCGATCTCTTCGGCCGAGAAGTCCCCTTCGGGGCCGATGAGGATCCGCACCGCCTCTCCGGGGCGGAGCGCGGAGGCCAGAAAGGCCTTGCCGCCCTGCGAGCGTGCCGCGGCGCAGTGGGCGATGAAGCTCCGTCCGGCAAAGGGCCGTGCGACGAACTCCCGCAGCGGCGTGAGCTCGCGCAACGTCGGCCGATAGGCCTTCAACGACTGCTTCATCGCCGCCGTGATGACCTTTTCGCTCCGCAGCGCCTTGAAGGTGCGCCGTTCGCTGTGTACCGTTTCCAGGGGCACGATCTCCGTCACGCCCACCTCGGTGGCCTTTTCCAGAAACCACTCGAAACGGTCGGGGTTCTTCGTCGGCGCCACGCCCATCGTCAGGGCGTAGGGCATCTTCTCGAATTCGGCGTGCGTCGCGACGACCCGCACCGTGCAGCGCCGCGGATCGGCATCGGTGATTTCGGCCTCGTAGAGGTTTCCGCGGCCGTCCGTCAGGTGGAGCCGCTCCCCGACGCCGAGGCGCAGCACGCGGATGCAGTGCTTCGACTCCTCCTCGTCGAGCGTATGGTAGGGCGGTTCGAGGTCCGGTGCGTAGAAGAGTTGCATGATGGGTGCCCTGTTTGATTTACGGAATTTTATTGTACCTTTGTCTTGCCCGAGCCGTCCGCCGGTTGCGACGGGGCGGAGGCGGCCGGCGGATTCTTCCGTCAGGACGCTCTCCGGGCCCTTTCGTGCGGCGTTCGGATTGCGGCGCGCAAAGTTACACAAAATAACACATTTCATGAAACGTATTGTCGGTTTATTCACGCTTTTTCTGGCCATGACGCTCGTTTGCTGCAAATCCGAAAAACGCACCGCGGAAAATCCCTTCTTCTCCGAGTGGAATACCCCCTACGGCGTGCCGCCCTTCGACCGGATCGCTCCGGAGCACTTCCTCCCGGCGCTGGAACGCGGCATGTCGCTCCACGACGCCGAGATCGACGCCATCACGTCGAACAACGACGAGGCCTCGTTCGAGAACGTCATCCTCGCCTATGACAACTCCGGGAAGATGCTCGCACAGGTCGAACTGATCTTCGGCATGCTCTGTGCCGCCGAGAATAACCCCGAACTGGAAAAAATCCAGGAACAGGCGGCGCCCCTTCTGGCCGCGCATGCCGACCGTATCCTGCTCAACGAAAAACTCTTCGCCCGCGTGAAGGAGGTCTACGACCGCAGGGCCGCGCTCGACCTCGACGCCGAACAGATGCGGTTGCTCGAAAAGACCTACAAGGCGTTCGTGCGTGCCGGAGCGCTGCTCGACGGGGAGCAGAAGGCCCGGTTGAAGGAGATCAACGAGGAGTTGTCGCTCGCCGCCGTGAAGTTCGGCAACAACATCCGTACCGAGACCAACAACTACGTGCTGATGCTCACCAACGAGGAGCTGGACGGACTCCCGGCCGGCGTGCGCGAGCAGGCCCGCGAGAAAGCCGCGCAGCTGGGCAAGAAGGATCGTTATGCCTTCACGCTCCACAAGCCGAGTCTGATTCCCTTCCTGACCTACTCTTCGAAGCGGGAGCTGCGCGAGGAGATCTACAAGGCCTATCTCAACCGCTGCAACAACGGCGACGAGTTCGACAACAAACAGCTCATCAACGACTTCATCCGCCTGCGCACGGAGAAGGCCCACTTGCTCGGCTACCCCTCCTACGCCGCCTATGTCGTCGATGACGAGATGGCCGGCACGACCGAGGCCGTCTACGGACTCCTCGACGAGGTCTGGACCCCGGCGCTCGAACGCGCCAAAGGCGAACTGGCCGAAATGGAGGAGCTCTTCCGCAAGGATGTGCCCGACGGGGAGTTCGCCTCGTGGGACTGGTGGTACTACGCCGAGAAACTCCGCAAGCAGAAGTACGCCCTCGACGAGGAGATGCTGCGCCCCTATTTCTCGCTGGAAAACGTCCAGACCGGTATCTTCTTCCTGGCCAACCGCCTCTACGGCATCACGTTCCGGCCCGTCGTCGTGCCGCTGTACCACCCCGAAGCCCTCGCCTTCGAGGTGCTCGACGCCGACGAGTCGCACCTCGGCATCCTCTATTTCGACTATTTCCCCCGCGACGGGAAGAGTCAGGGCGCCTGGTGCGGAAACTACGTCGAGCAGACCTATGAGGACGGAAAGCGTGTGGCTCCCGTGGTTTCGGTCGTCTGCAACTTCACCCGTCCGACGTCGAACGCCCCGGCGCTGCTCACCCTCGACGAGGCCGAAACGCTCTTCCATGAGTTCGGACACGCCCTGCACTTCCTCTTCCACGACGTCCGGTACCGCGGTCTGACCGAGGTCGAAGGGGATTTCGTCGAACTTCCCTCGCTGCTCATGGAGAACTGGGCCTTCGATCCCGAGATGCTGAAACAGTACGCCGTGAACTACCGCTCGGACGAGGTCATTCCCCAGTATCTGGTCGACAAACTCCGCCAGAGCAAACTCTTCAATCAGGGCTTCATGACCACGGAACTCATCGCCGCATCGCTCTCCGACATGGATATCCACTCCATGACCGAATACGAGCCGTTCGATCCCGAGGCCTTCGAGCGCGAGGCGCTGACCGAAAAGCGCGGCCTCATCCCGCAGATCGAGCCCCGCTATCATTATCCCTATTTCTCGCACATTTTCGACGGCGGCTATTCGGCCGGATACTATTTCTATACGTGGGCCGCGGTGCTGGACAAGGATGTCTTCGAGGCGTTCCGCGAGAGCGGCGACCTGTTCAACAAGCGCATTGCCGACGATTTCCGCCGCAAGGTGCTGGCCCGTGGCGGTTCGGCCGACGGCATGACCCTCTACCGCGACTTCCGCGGCAAGGATCCCGACAAGCGCCCGATGCTCCGTGCCCGCGGGCTCTGGAACGGTCCCGATCCCGTCGATACGTTGGCTGTCATGCCTGCACCCGCCGGAGCGACTCCCGTCGAGAGTGTCCCGGTGAAGTGACGCCTCCGGACGAAAGAAGAAACCGAACCAATTCACAGGCCCGTTTATGAAAAAAGCATTTCTGATCATGGCCATTTCCGCTATGGCGGCAGGCTGTGCCGACAACTCGATTCCCACGGCACAGCTGCCCGAACTCGATCTTTCGAACCCGCTGCTGGCCGCGTGGGAGACCCCGCACGCCACGCCTCCCTTCTCGAAAATCGAACTCCGACACTATGAACCGGCTTTCGACGCCGCCATCGCCTGCTCGCGCGCCGAGGTGAAGGCCATCGTCGAGAACCCCAAAAAGCCGACCTTCGGCAATACGGTCGTCGCCCTCGAACGCAGCGGCGCCCTGCTCGCCCGCATCGAGGGGATCTTCTTCAACATGCTCGGCGCCGAGACTTCGGACGAGATGCAGCAGATCGCCCTGCGCGTGCAGCCCAAGCTGACGGAACTCGAAAACGACATCTCGCTCGACACCGTGCTCTTCGCGCGCGTGAAGGCCGTCTACGAACACCCCGGGCGCCTCGGACAGGAGGACCGCATGCTCCTCGAAAAGACCTACAAGCGCTTCACACGCAACGGCGCGGCACTCTCCGCGGCCGACAAGGAGCTCTACCGACAGTATACCACCGAACTCTCGGCCCTGACCTTGCAGTTCGGACAGAACTCACTGGCTGCCACCAATGCCTTCACGCTCAACATCACCGACCCGAAGGTCGTGGCCGAGCTGCCCGGCTTCGTCAAGGAGGGAATGGCCGCCGAGGCTGCCTCCCGCGGTGAGAAGGGGTGGACCGTGACGCTCCAATACCCGAGCTACCTTCCCTTCATGACCTACTCGACGAACCGCGCCCTAAAAGAGAAATTCTGGCGCGCCAACAGTTCGAGCTGCCTGGGCGGGAAGTTCGACAATACGGAGATCATCCGCAAGATCGTCAACACGCGGTTGAAGATCGCCAATCTGCTGGGGTACAAGTGCTATGCCGATTATGTGCTGGAAGAGCGCATGGCGGGGAACACCGAAACGGTGCTGCATTTCCTCGACGAGCTCCTCACGGCGACCAAGTCGTGGGCCGACGCCGACTACCGCACGGTGAGCGACTATGCCGCCACGCTCGGATTCCGGGGCGAGCTGATGCCCTGGGACTGGGCCTATTACAGCGAGAAGTACAAAAATGAGAAGTATGCGCTGAACGACGAGCTGGTGAAGCCCTACCTGGAACTCGAAAACGTCAAGAAGGGCGTCTTCCTGCTGGCCAACAGGCTCTACGGGCTGAACTTCACGCCCAACCGGGAGATCGACGTCTACCATCCCGACGTCACGGCCTACGACGTCACGGACCGCGACGGCCGTTTCATGGCGGTGCTCTACCTCGACTTCTTCCCGCGCGCCTCGAAGACCGCCGGTGCGTGGATGACCGAATTCCGCAACACGAAGAGCGTCGACGGAGTGGAGACCCGTCCGCTGGTATCGCTGGTGATGAACTTCACGAAACCCACCGCTACGACCCCTTCGCTGTTGACGTTCAGTGAGTTCGAAACCTTCCTCCACGAGTTCGGACACTCGCTGCACGGCATGTTGGGCGAAGGCAGGTACGAGTCGCTGACCGGGACGAACGTCTACCGCGATTTCGTCGAACTTCCCTCGCAGCTCATGGAGAACTGGGCCACCGAGAAGGAGTACCTTGACCTGTGGGCCGTGCATTACCGGACCGGGGAGAAGATCCCGGCGGAGATCGTCGACCGCATCATCGCCGCACAGAACTATCTGGCCGCCTATTCCCACGTGCGCCAGCTCTCGTTCGGGTTCAGCGACATGGCCTGGCATACGCTGACCGAGCCGTTCGAGGGGGATGTCGAGGCGTTCGAGGTCAAGGCGATGGCGCCCACGCAGGTGTTGCCCGTTGTTCCCGGGACGGCCGTGGCTCCCACGTTCGGGCACATCTTTTCCGGAGGCTATGCGGCCGGTTATTACGGCTACAAGTGGGCCGAGGTGCTGGATGCCGATGCCTTCTCGCTCTTCAAGGAGAAGGGTATCTTCAATCAGGAGGTAGCTACGTCGTTCCGTGAGAACGTCCTTTCGAAGGGCGGCACGGAGCATCCGATGACTCTTTACGTCCGTTTCCGCGGCCACAAGCCCGAAACCCGGGCGTTGATCGAACGCATGGGGCTCGGGAAATAGGTTTCCGGGATTCCGGATCGGGAAAAGCGGTTCCTGCCTTCGGGCGGGACCGCTTTTTTTGTTCCGAGTGCGTCTTTCGGGAGTGTGTTTCGGAGACGTTTCCGGGCGGGTATTTTTGTCCCGGAGCGGGGCGGGGCGGCGGAGGCATGAAAAAACCGCGCTGTGGTCAGCACGGCTACGCGATTCAATTCAGAGTCCGTCCGGAATTCGGCACGGCTGCACGATTCAATTCAAAGCCCGTCCGGAATTCGGCGCGGCTGCACTCCTTCCCTCCGAAAGCCCGTCCGGAATTCGGCGGTCATGGGCCCCTTTTTCAGGAATTCGGCGGCCACCCTCCCTCCCCGTCCCTTACAACCAAAAGACCGCCCCGGGTTTCGGAGCGGTCTTCGGTGTTGAGCTACCTGGATTCGAACCAAGAATAACAGGACCAGAATCTGTTGTGTTACCATTACACCATAGCTCAATGACGTTTTGGTGATGCAAAAGTAGAACTTTATTTTGCAATTGCAAAGAATTTTCCCAAAAAAAATTCGTACTTTTGTTTTAATCTCCGTGCCGAGATTGTGAATGAAACTTGAAACTTCTATTAAATCAGTTGATTATGGGTGTCAAACTCCGACTCGTCGTCATGAATTTCCTCCAATTCGCCGTTTGGGGATCCTATCTGGTCTGTATCGGCAACTTCCTGGGCCGCGTGGGGCTGGGTGAATACATCTCCTGGTTCTATGTCGCGCAGGGCGTCGTGTCGATCTTCATGCCTGCGATCATCGGAGCCATTGCCGACAAGTTCATCGAGCCGCAGCGTCTGCTCGGCATCTCCCACCTGACCGCCGCCGCGTTCATGCTCGTGGCCGCCTGGTTCGGCTATCAGGCCACGACGCTGACCCTCGCCGGAGAGGCGACCTCCATCGTCCCGATCTTCACGGCCTACTGTTTGAGCGTGGCCTTCTACATGCCGACGATCGCCCTTTCGAACACCGTGGCCTTCTCGATCCTCAAAAACCGGGGATTCGATACCGTCAAGGACTTTCCGCCGATCCGTGTCTTCGGGACCGTCGGCTTCATCGCCGCCATGTGGTTCGTCAACTTCGTCGGATTCGGCGGCGCAGGCGTCCAGACCGAACTCCGCGAGGGAGTCCAGACGCTTGTCCTCGTCCCCATGGCCGCGCAGTTCACCTACATGCAGCTGATCGTCTGCGGCGCCCTCGGCGTGATGCTCGGTCTCTATGCGTTCAGCCTCCCGGCCTGCCCCATCGATCGGTCGGCCGCCGCCGGGAATAAGTCGCTCGCACAGCGTCTCGGTCTCGATGCCTTCGTGCTCTTCAAGCAGAAGAAGATGGTGCTGTTCTTCATCTTCTCGATGCTGCTGGGCGTCTCGTTGCAGATCACGAACGGATATGCAACCCCCTATATCAACAGTTTCGCCGCATCGTCCAAGAGTTGGTTCGCCGAGAATCCGACCCTGCTGGTCTCCGTTTCGCAGGTCTCCGAAGCCCTGTGCATCCTGCTGATCCCGTTCTGCCTCAAACGGTTCGGAATCAAGGTCGTCATGTTGATGGCCATGTTCGCCTGGGTGCTGCGTTTCGGATTCTTCGGAGTCGGTTCGACGGAGAGCGTGATGGGCATAACCCTGCTCTTCCTCTCCTGCATCGTCTACGGCGTGGCGTTCGACTTCTTCAATGTCTCCGGCGCCCTCTTCGTCGAGCAGGAGGCCGCGAAACCCATGCAGGCCAGCGCACAGGGGCTGTTCATGCTGATGACCAACGGCATCGGCGCCTCGGTCGGGACCTGGATCGCCGGCAAGGTCGTCTCCCATTACTGCGACTGGGAGGGCGGCTATCTGGTCGCCCGCGAGGGGGTGGACGGAGGATGGCCCGCCACGTGGCTCGTCTTCGCCGGATATGCCCTTGTGGTGGCCGTGGTCTTCGCCATTGCCTTCCGCTACAAGCATAAACCCGAAGCACTCGGGAAAGTCAGCCATTGATCCGGATGGAGATTCGTGTCCGGGAGTCCTGCATCCGCTGCGGGCGGTGCGCAAGGGTCTGTCCGTCGCAGATCTTCGTGCAGGAGGAGCCCCGCGGGGCGGTGTCGCTCCGCCAACCCGGGAACTGCATCCTTTGCGGGCACTGTGTCGCGGCCTGTCCGACCGGCTCCGTGGCACACGAGGGCTTCCCGCCGGAGCGGGTGCACGCCTTTGACCGCCGCGACCTGCCGACGCCCGAACAGGTGGAGCTGCTGCTGGCCGTGCGGCGTTCGAACCGCGCCCTCTCCGACCGTCCCGTGCCGCCCGAATGGTTCGACCGCATCATCGCGGCCGCCGACCGCGCCCCGACGGCCAGCAATGCCCGGGAGTTGGGCTACACGCTCGTCACCGATCCCGAACGGCTGCGTGAAGTGACTGAATATACATTGCGGATTTTCAGAAAGTTGGAACGGCTTCTCTCCAATCCGCTGGTGAAGCCCTGGCTGAAACCGCTCATGCCCGGGGCCTATCGCTATCTGCCGGTTTTCGCACGCTTGCGCCGCGAGTATGCCGCAGGACGCGACCGCATTCTGCGCGGCGCCACGGCCCTGCTTTTCATCCATGCGCCCCGTGCGGGCCGTTTCGGCGTCGAGGATGCGAACCTCGCCTGCCAGAACGCCTCGCTCATGGCCGAAGCGCTGGGCGTGAGTCAGATCTACATGGGCTTCGTGCTGACCGCCGTGCGGCAGGATCGCCGCAAGAGGTTGAACCGGATGCTCGGGTTGCAGGGACGCCGCATCGGTGCGGTTCTGGCTTTCGGAATGCCCGAGTTCCTCTATCCCAACTACATCGACCGCGATCCGGCCCCGAGAAACTGAACCCGAGGTCGTCCGGCGTATGCAAAAAAGGAGCGGTTTTCGACCGCTCCTTTTTATATCTGTATTTTCGCCGTTTTTCCCGGCTCCTCCGGCTCCTCCGGCTCTTCCGGCTCTTGCGGCTCCTCCGGCTCCTCCGGCTCCTCCGGCTCTTGCGGCTCTTGCGGCTCCTCCGGCCCTTCCGGCCCTTCCGGCCCTTCCGGCTCTCTTGCGGCTCCCTCCTTAATACATGTTGTCGTACATCGACTGCGACTTGTCGTATTTCAGGTCCGAGAGCGATGCCGCCTTCACGCCGATGTTGAAACTCCACGACCGGTGGTAGCCGAACGGAATCCACGAAAAGGACATCTGCCAGCAGTGCAGGTCGCGCGTGATCGATACCGATGAGGTGGTCAGTTTCCTCGTCTTGATGTCGTAGCCGCCCTGGAACGTGATGCCCGTTTTCGGCGTGAGGTTCACCGAACCGTTGAATCCCACCGTCTGCGTGATGTTCTTCCGGTAGCCCGTCGTGCCGTTGTTGACGTACGAAATCGAATAGTTCACCGCATAGTTGAAGCCGAAGTTCCACGGCAGCGTGAAGTCATAATATGCCTGGGCCATGTACTGTCTTCGCAACACCGGATCCATTTGTCCGTAGGGGTCATAGTAGGGGTTCTGGTATTCCGGAGGGATCGACGTGATGTCGTTCACCGCCGGAGTGCTCTTGTCCTCGCGCGACTTGAACGTGTAGCCGAACGACCAGCCCGTCGAGGTGATACGCCCCGGGAAGAAGAGTTTGTCGTAGCGTACGCCCTGCGGCGTTACGCGGTAGGGGTCGAGCGTCGCCGAGAGGTTGATGCCGAAGTTGTTGAAGAGCGTCGTGCGGAACGACAGCGAGATGGTCGACAGCCGCATCGAGTCGGCCAGGAAGTTGTACGATCCGCTGGCGCGCAGCTCGTCGATGAGCTTGATCTTCTTCACGCCCGAGGTGTCGCGCTTCGAGAGGACCTTCATTTCGAGGTTCTGCGACAGCGAGAAGTTCATCGACATCGAACGTCCCGACGACGGCACGCCGTAGGCGTTCACCGCATAGGGCGAGTAGGTCGTGAAGCGTCCCGTGGAGTCCGTCTGCCGCGTCAGGTAGTAACCGTATTTCGGGTCGCTGAAATCCGGCGCGTAGGAGAAGCCGATCGAGGGGGTCAGCGTGTGGCGGATGGCCTGGATCTTGCGGTCGCGGCGCTTCTTCGTGAAGTCGAACATGCCGTAGATCGTCGTCGAGGACGAGACGCTGAAATTGTAGTTGTACAGGCGGTAGAACCCGTAGTTCGTCGGCAGCGTGTCGGTCTTGTTCGTCACGGGGTTCCACTCGTACTCCACCTTCTTGAAGTACCACTTCTCCGTATAGTTGGCCGACGGCGTGACGTTGATGTAGTTGAAGAGGTTGAACGACGCCGAGACCGGGATCGAGTGCTCGATGCCGTTCTTCATGTTTTCGAGCGTCTCCTTCGTGAAGACCTTCGATTCGGTGGTCGTCACCGAGTTGGTCATCTTGCCCGTGTACTGCATCGAGATCTTCTCGTACCAGCGGTCCTTGCCCGTCTTCTCCTTGCGCTTGAACGGGTAGAAGCGCGAAACGTTGAAGACCACCGTCGGCAGCGTCACCGAGATGGACTGGTTCTGGGAGTTCTGCGAGATGGCCATGTTGGCCGACAGCGAGAACGGCGTGCCCGTCCAGCTCTTCGAGTAGGAGATCGAGGAGTTGGTCTGCGTGGCCAGAATGTCGTTGAGGTTCGTGGCCGAATACTTGCTGTAACCGCTCGTCGCGAAGTTCACCGAGGCCGAGAAGGTCGAGCCCGGATTGGCCTTGGCATCCTGCGAGTGGGTCCACTGCACGCGGAAGTTGTTCTGCTTGATGTAGTCGGGTTCGCCCTTTTCGCCGGTCTTCACGCTCGAATACTGCATGTTGAAGCTGCCGCTGTACTTGTATCGCTTGATGTAGCGCGAGGCCGCCGAGGCCTCCCACGACCCCAGCGTGTAGATGCCGCCCCGGACCGCGAGGTCGGCGTATTCGCCCATCGTGAAGTAGTAGCCCAGGTCGCGCAGGAAGAATCCCTTGGAGTACTCCTCGCCGTAGGTGGGCATCAGAAGTCCCGACTTCGGACCCGAGCTGACCGGGAAGAAGCCCTCGGGAATGCCCAGAAAGTAGATCGGCACATCCTCCATGACCAGATAGGCCGGTCCCGTGACGACCTTCTTGCCCGGAATGACCTTCGCCTTGGTCATCGCCAGGTAGAAGTGCGGATGGTCGGTCTCGTCGCACGTGGTGTATTTGCCGTGCTGGATGTTGATCGTATTGTCGGGCATCTTCTTCACGCTGCCGCCCACGAGCCAGCCGTCACCCTGCTGCGTGGCCACGCCCTTGATCTTCGCCTTCTTCGTGTCGAGGTTGTAGGTGATCGTGTCCATCTGGTAGGAGGCCGATCCGTCGGAGAATTCCGGTTTCGTCACGATCGGCTTGCCTTCCAGCGAGTCGGGTTTGCCGTAGGCGTGGACCAGCTTCGAGTTCATGTCGATGCGCATGAAGTCGGCTTTGAGGTTGCTGTTCTGGTAGGTCACGTCGCCCTGGTTGTAGATGTAGACGAGCTTGTTGCGCACGTCGTAGACCAGCGAGTCGGTGTTCTTGCCCGAGATCGGGTCGTCGAGGAACGCTCCCGCCGGACGCGGTTTTTTGACCGAATCCCGGCGCATCGTGTCGGCCGCCAGCGAATCCGTGACCAGCGAATCCGCGGCCAGCGAGTCGGCTTTCAGCGAGATAAGCGAGTCGACCTGGGCCGAGAAGAGCGAATCCTTCTCCTCCTGCGACAGCGCGTTGAAGGCAGCGTTGCGGCGGGCCCGTTCGCGGGCGGCGCGGGCTTCGCGGCGGGCTTCGCGGCGCGAGAGCGGATGATCTGGGGATGCGGCGGCATCGGATGTCGAGGGCCCCGTCGGGGCGTCGGGGGTGTCGGGGTCGGAGCCGGTCCGTTCCGGCGGTGCGGCGTGCCGCAGGGTGTCGTCCGGAAGCCGGAACCCGACCGTACGGGCGGTGATGCCGCCCAATACGACCTGTGCGAACAGCAGTACGACTGCCGCCGATAGGAGATATTTTGCCCTTCTGTTGTCCAAAATTCCGAAAAATTTCCGTACCTTTGCCGACAAGTCGGCAAAACACCCGTCGGAGGCTCCCGGAACCTCCTCCGGCCGCGTTTGCGGCCCGACAAAGATAGGTAAAAATTTACAGATAGCTCACACTTGGCACCATTAAATATGCGCACGCGTCTTTTGCTGTCACTCGTTTTTGCGATTGCAGCCGTCCTTACAAACGCGGTTGCCGCAAAGAATATTGCACACGGCGTCGGCGTCGTGGTAATCGACGCCGGGCACGGCGGGAAATTTCCCGGGGCCCATTACGGCGGGGTCTATGAGAAGGACCTCACGCTGAAAGTGGCCCTGAAACTCGGGAAACTCATCGAGGAGGGGATGCCGGGCGTCAAGGTGGTCTATACGCGGACCACGGACAAGGCCCTCGGCGCAGACCTCGCCGCGGACCTCCAGGCCCGGGCCGACATCGCCAACAACGCCGGCGGCGACCTCTTCCTCTCGATCCATGCCAATGCCGCGCCGCGCGCCACGGCCGTCAAGGGCGTCGAGACGCTCATCATGGGCGAAACCCCCAAGGAGCAGCGGTACAACGAGAACGCCCTCTACGAAAGCAACCGCGAGGATCTGATCGACATGTCGGACGAACGCACCGCCGCGATCGTGCGGGCCTACATCCAGAACCTGCAATTCACCTACGGGGAGTACAGCATGGCCATCGCGCGCTGCATCCAGACCAGCTACACCAAGGCCGGGCGCAACTCCCGCGGCGTGAAGCGGCAGCTTCTGCGCGTGCTCTACGCCACGGACATGCCCGGTGCGCTGACCGAGATCGGCTTCATGTCGAATGCGCAGGAGCTGGCCTACATGAAGTCCGACAAGGGGCAGAACGAGATCGCCGCGTCGATCTACCGCGCCGTGAAGGAGTACTCCTCCTATGTGCTGGAAACCCGGCGTGCCGAGGAGGGTGCCGCCGCTTCGGAGACGAATCCCGCGACGGGGAAATCCGCGCCTGCGGAGAGCCCCCGGACGGATGCGCCCGGGAAAAACACCGCAAAACCGTCGGAGAAGAAACCCGCGACGGCCGGAAAAGCGGCCGGAGAGACCTCCGCGAAGAGCCCGACACCGGCAACGCCCGCCCCGGAACAGAAAAAGGAACCCGCTGCCGAACCGCTGCGCTATACGGTGCAGGTGCTGGCTTCGGACAAGCCCGTGCCGGTGAATGCGTCGAGTTTCCGCTCCTACCGCGGAAAGGTCCGGCAGTGCACCGGGGAGGGGCGGTTCCCCTACAAATACTGTGTCGGCGAGTACAAGAGCCGCTCCGAAGCGCAGCGGGCCGCCGGCTCCGTGCGCAAAACTTTCCCCGACGCCTTCGTCGTCGCCTGTCGGGGTACGCAAATTGTAACCAAATAGAAAACCATGAAAAGGGAAGTCAAAATCGGTATTTTCGGGGTGGCCATGATCTTCGCCGCCTGGGCCGGAATCCGATTCCTGCAAGGACTCGACATTTTCAGCCGCAATGCCGTCTACTATGCCGCCTATGACCAGATCAACGGCGTGCAGACCGCCTCGCCCATCACCATGAAGGGCGTCAAGATCGGCACCGTCACCGGTATCTCGTTCGACCCCCGGAAAAGCCAGAATGTCGTCCTGCAATTCACCGTCAAACGCCAGTACCGGATCCCGACCGACTCCGAAGCCAAGATTTACAGCGACGGACTCATGGGCGGAAAAGCCATCGAGATCATCTACGGCGCCGCTGACGAGTATCTCCAATCGGGCGACACGCTGCGCTCCGTGCGGGAACGCGACCTGATGGACATGGCCGGTTCCGAGCTCGAATTCTTCAAGCAGAAGATCTCGCAGGTGACCGACAACCTCGCGCGGACGCTCGACAACCTGAACCGGCTGCTCGAAACCAATGCGCAGCACATCAGCGGAACACTCGAAAACCTCGATACGATGACGGGCGATCTGTCCGGTCTGCTCGCCTCCGAACGCCGCAACTTGCAGGCTGCCGTCGAGAACCTCACGGAATTCTCCGTGATGCTGGGCGAGAACGCGCCCCGCGTCGACAGCATGATGGGCAATCTGAACCGTATCACGACGGAACTGGCCGAGGTCGGCTTTGCCCGCGAACTCTCCGAGACGGTCGCCGGGATGAACGCCCTGCTGGAACGCATCGACCGGGGTGAGGGTACCGTGGGACGTCTGCTGAACGATCCGGCGCTCTACGAGTCGCTCGAAAGGGCCAGCGACAACCTGGCCTCGCTGCTGGCCGATCTGGAACAGTACCCGGGCCGCTATGTCCACTTCTCGCTCTTCGGCCGCAGCCCCGAAAAGATGCAGGCGAAGGCCGAACGCAAGGCCGCGAAGGCTGCCGAACGGGCCGAGCGCGATTCGCTGAAAAAAGTGCGTTGAACATCGGCAGCGGCAAATCTTTCGGCCCCGGAGAGCAAAGGGGCCGAATTTCGTCTGATACGTTTGCATTCATGATCTATCCAGCCTCTTTCGAGCAGAAAATCGGTTTCGACCGTGTGCGTGAACAGATCGCCGCGCTGTGTACGATGCGCGCCGCCCGTGAGCGGATCGCCGCCGAGGGTTTCTCGACCTCCCCGCGCGAGATCGAGCACCGGCTGGCGCTGGCCGACGAAATGCGTCTGGTGCTCGACATGGAGCGTGATTTCCCCGGGGGCGAATACCCCGATGTGGACCATATCGTCGCCAAACTCCGCGTCGAAGGGACGTTCCTCGACGTGGAGGAGGTCGTCACGCTCGGCCGGGCCCTCGCCGCCGTCGGCGGCATCGTGGAGTTCCTGCTCAACCGCGCGGAGCGTTATCCGGTGCTGCATGCCCGCACGCGCGGCGTGGAGGCCTTCCCGGAGATCGTGCGGCGCATCGCGACGATCGTCGACCGTTTCGGGAACGTCCGCGACAACGCCTCGCCCGCCTTGCAGGAGATCCGCCGCGCGATCCGCGAACGCGAAGGGCAGGCCGCCAAACGCCTGCAAGCCGTGCTCGCCGCCGCCAAGAGCTCCGGGATCGTCGAGAGCGACGCCCAGATCTCGATCCGCGACGGACGGGCCGTGATCCCCGTCTCGGCCTCGAACAAACGCAAACTCAACGGCTTCATCCACGACGAGTCGGCCACCGGAAAGACCTTCTATGTCGAACCCGTCGAGGTGGTGGAGATCAACAACGAACTGCGCGAACTGGAATATGCCGAGCGGCGCGAGATCGTCCGCATCCTCACGGAGTTCACCGAGGCGATCCGTCCCGACGTCGGGCTGATCGCCGCGTCGGGCGACTATCTGGCCGAGATGGACATGCTGCGCGCCAAGGGGCGCTGGGCCTCGGAGAACGGATGCGTGAAGCCCATCCTCTCGACCGACGACCGCCTCGTGCTCAAAAACGCCCGCCACCCGCTCTTGCAGCAGACCCTGCGGGCCGCCGGGCGCGAAATCGTCCCGCTCGACCTGCAACTCGACCGGCGGAAGCACATCCTCGTCATCTCGGGCCCGAATGCCGGCGGAAAGTCCGTCTGTCTGAAAACCACCGGCATCGTGCAGTACATGTTCCAGTGCGGATTCCCGGTCCCGGCGTCGGAGATCTCCGAGCTGCCCGTCTTCGGGAGCCTCTGCATCGACATCGGCGACGAGCAGTCGATCGACAACGACCTGTCGACCTATTCGTCCCACCTGCTCAACATGAAGCACATGCTGGCCGGGGCGTCGGACCGCACGCTGGTGCTCATCGACGAGTTCGGGTCGGGAACCGAGCCGATCATCGGCGGGGCGATCGCCGAGGCGATTCTCGAACGCCTGCTGGAAAAGGGGTGTTACGGCGTCATCACGACCCACTATGCCAACATCAAGTACTATGCGTCGAATACAGAGGGCATCGCCAACGGTGCGATGATGTTCGACGTGCAGAATATCCGCCCGCTCTTCAAGTTGGAGATGGGCAAGCCGGGCAGTTCGTTCGCCGTGGAGATCGCCCGCAAGATCGGGCTCCCGGAGGAGATCATCCGCCGGGCCAGCGAGAAGGCCGGGTCGGACCATATCAATATCGAGAAGCAGCTGCGCGAGATCGCCCGCGACAAGCACTACTGGGAGCAGAAGCGCGACCGCATCCGGCTGACGGACCGCAAGGTCGAGGAGTTGGAGCAGACCTACGCGGAGCAGCTCACGAAGATCCGCGCGGAGCGGCAGGAGATCCTCAAACGCGCCAAGGAGGAGGCACAGCAGCTGATCGCCGACGCCAACCGTCAGATCGAGAACACGATCCGGACGATCCGCGAGGCGCAGGCCGAGAAGGAGCTGACGCGCCTGGCGCGCCGGGAGCTGGACGACTTCCGGGATACGGTCGAGAAGGAGGATGCGGCCGGGCGGGATGCTTCGGTGGCGCGCGAAATCGAGCGGATCGAGCGGCGGCGCCAGCGGCGTGCCGAACGCCGCGCGCAGCAGGGGGAGAAGGGGCCGGAGAAGCCGGCCGCGGAGCCCGAAAAGCCGCGTGAGGTGGAGGTCGGCTCGAAGGTCCGCATGGCGGGGCAGGCGATGGTCGGTGTGGTGCAGTCGGTGAAGGGCAAGCGGGCGCAGGTGGCCTTCGGACAGATCCTCACGACGGTCGACAAGTCCTCGCTGACGGTCGTCTCGAACAACGAATACCGCGAGGCGACGCGCCCGACGACGGCCCGCACGGTGGTTTCGGTCGACATTTCGGCCCGCAAGCTCAACTTCAAGGACCACATCGACGTGCGGGGCATGCGCGCTGCGGAGGCCCTGGAAGCGGTGCAGGATCTGGTGGACGATGCGCTGATGGTGGGCGTGGGGTCGGTGACGATCCTCCACGGAAAGGGTACCGGGGCCTTGAAGGAGGAGATCCGCCGCTATCTGCGGACGGTGCCCGAGGTCGTCTCGGCCGTCGACGAACATGCCGACCGCGGCGGCGCCGGCATCACCATCGTGACGTTCGATTTGTCATAGGAATTTCATTTGCGGCATTTTCGTATTTTGCGAAAAATTGTGTAATTGGGTTCCCGTTTTTACGGAATCAACACTGATTCATATTCATATTTTCACCGGAATGGACAGGCAGGCGGATGAATGGATCCTGCAAGGTCTCTTGCAGAACGATTGCAGGGCTTTTGACGAACTGTACATGCGTTACGCTCCGCATGTGGAGGCCTTTGCCTGCTGTCTGCTGAAAAACCGCTCCGAGGCCGAGGATCTCGCCCATGACATCTTTCTCAAAATCTGGGAAAACCGGCAGTCGATCGGTCACGTCCGTTCGTTCCGCAGCTACCTCTTCCGGATGACCCGCAATGCCGTGTTCGACATCTTCGAACACAAGAACGTCCGCGTCCGCTATGAGCGGCAATACCTCCGGATCGGGGACTTCGTGTCGGAGGATGTCGCCGCCAAGGTCGCCTCCGATGATCTGATGATGATCATCGAGATGGCCGTGGAGCAGATGCCCGAACAGCGCCGGAAGGTCTTCCGCATGAGCCGCTGCGAAAACCGCTCCTATCAGGAGATCGCCTCCGAACTGAATATCTCGACCAAAACCGTCGAGTACCACATCCGGACGGCGCTCGCCGAACTCCGGAAAATCATCGGCGTCATCGCCTTCTTCTTCTGAACCCGCTCCTGGAGCCGTCCGCCGGGGCGTTACAAGTCCGTTAAAGTTCCCGGACCGCAGTCGCGTGTCCGGAAAAAGCCCTTACTTTTGCCCCGTTCTGCTCCGAATGCGGGGTTTCGCGTCGCCTCCACGAAAAAAAAAATTGTAAAAAAATGATTTCCCGACTGGGGGAGGAGCTCCTCTTCCCGTCCTATTCATGTAAACACCGCGGAAAATGAATCTTGTAAGAAAAATCATCCACACGTTCCTGAACAACCCCATGCCCGATCGGGTGCAGCAGCAGTTCCGTTCCTGGTTGCTGGACAAGGAGCAGGCCGGCGAGAAGAACGATGCCCTCTGGCTGGAGTGGCAGCAACTCGACCCCGCCTCCGTCTTCCCGATCGACGAAAAGGAGTATCGCCGGAAACTCGACCTTCTGCACCGCGAGATGCAGGTGGCGCCCAAGGGCCGTCTGCTGACCCTTTCCCGGAAGGCCGCGGCCGCGGCTGCCGCCGTGATCCTCCTCGCCATGACGGTCGAGTATTTCGTCGTCAGCCGCTTCGCGGCCGACACGACGACCTGGCTCGTGACGGCCGAGAACAGCAAGGGGCGCTTCTCGCTGCCCGACGGTTCGGTCGTGTGGCTCAATGCCGACTCCCGGCTGGGCTATTCCGGCTCGTTTGCCGACGGCCGTGTCCGCCACGTCCGGCTCGAAGGCGAAGCCTTCTTCGACGTGAAGCGCGACACGCTGGCCCCCTTCGAGGTGGAGATGGGGGATCTCCGCGTCCGGGTCCTCGGAACCCGCTTCAACGCCAGTCATATCGCTAAATTCGGAGTCGAGGAGGTGACCCTCCAATCGGGGTCCGTCGAGGTCGAACACGCCCGCCTGGAAAAAAGCGTGCGCCTCCGCCCCGATCAGAACTGCTCGTTCGATGCCGCAACCGGGCGCATGACCGTCCGCAACGTCGCCGCCGGCAACTATTGCAGCTGGACCGGCGATTCGATCGTCTTCGAAAACCGGACCCTCGAAGAGATCGCCGTCAATCTGGAACACTGGTACAACATCCGGATCCAGATCGCCCCCGAGGTCGACGCTTCGGTGCGGATCTCCTTCACCCTGCGCCCCGAAACCCTCGACGAGACCCTCCGCATCATCGAAAACCTCACCCGCTACCATTGCCGGCAGATCGACCGACATCACATAATTATCCACAAATAAATTTGATCCGACCTATGAAAACATCCGCCTGATCTCCGGCATTGCCCGGAAAACGATGCTCGAAAAAACTACAATCTGAATTTAAACCTTTTTACCCATGAAACATGAAGGACCCAATCTGTTCGGGCGCAACTCCCTTGTCCCGAAATTTCTCGTCTCGCTGGTCTTGTCGTTGAGCGTGGCGATAGCCGTCGCACAGACCCGGACGATTTCAATTGATTTGCGGAATGTTTCGGTGAAGACCTTCCTCGCCGAAGTGGAGTCTCGCAGCAACTACACCTTTGCCTATAACAATGCCGAGATCGACCTCGCGGCGGTCGTGAGCATCAAGGCCGAATCCGAGGACATCGTGGCGATTGTCGACCGGGTGCTCGGCTCCCAGCATCTCAAAGCCCGGATCGAGGGCAACCGCGTGATCCTCGCACCCGCCGCGAACGCCGGGACCGCAGCCGCCCGTGCCGAAAAGTCGCAGAAGGGCGTGATCTCCGGCCGGGTGACCACCGTGGCCGGTGACCCCGTCATCGGCGCCAGCGTGATCGTCAAGGAGACCGGCAGCGGCAATGTCACGGGTCTCGACGGCGAATATTCGATCGCCGCAGAGCCCGGGCAGACCCTTTCGTTCGCCTTCCTCGGCTACAACACCCGCGAGGTGAAGGTCGGGACCCGGACGGTCATCGACATCACCCTCGAAGAGGACAACAAGCAGATCTCCGAAGTCGTGGTCGTCGGTTACACGCCCATGCGCAAGAGCGACTTCACGGGCTCGATCGCCAGCGTCAAGGCCAGCGAGCTCTCCGTGACGGCGCCCACCGTCGGGCAGTCGCTCGTCGGAAAGGTCGCCGGCGTCGAGGTGCATCAGACCAGCGGCGCCCCCGGCGACGGCGTGTCGATCCGCGTCCGCGGCGTCAACTCCCTCTCGGCCAGCAGCGATCCCCTCTATGTGATCGACGGATATCCCGCTTCGGAGGATGTCTACATCAACCCGAACGACATCGAGTCGATCGACATTCTGAAAGATGCCGCATCGGCCGCAATCTACGGTTCGCGCGGCGCCTCGGGCGTCGTCCTGATCACCACCAAGCGCGGCAAGGAGGGCGAGGCCGCCAAAGTCAGCTATGACTTCTCGTATGGAATCCAGCAACTCGATCATAAGGTGAAGCTGTTGAACGCCACGCAGTTCCGCGATCTGCTGATCGATGCCCGCAACAACTCCTACCGCCTGCGTGCCACGGCTGCCGGCGTGTCGTGGAGCCCTTATGACGACAACTCGGTGCGCGCTGCCAAAGGCTTCTCCCTGGCCGAGGTCGGAATCCCCGACATGTTCTACGACTTCACGACCCGGACGCCCGTCACCCCGCAGTACGATACCGACTGGCAGGACGAACTCTTCTCCAATGCCGGAATCATGCGCCACAACATCTCCGTCACGGGCGGAACCAAGGCCATCCGATACATGGCCAGCGTCGGCTACATGGATCAGGACGGTATCATCGCCCCGTCGAACCACAACCGCATCAATGCCCGGTTGAACCTCGACGCGCAGATCACGAAACGCTTCTCGGTGAGCCTGAGCTACTCGATGTACGATGCCAAGAACCGCGTCGTGCAGGCCGCGGGCCGCATGATCAACGACGGCGTGATCCAGAGCGCCCTGATGTACCTGCCGAACCTCCCCGTCTATGAGGAGAACGGCGACTACGCCCGCAGCGCCATGATCGCCATGAAGAACGACTGGGGCATCAACTTCCCCGAAAACCCGCTGGCCATCGCCCATGAACTCGACATTCAGGAGAAAATGTCGCGTCACAACCTCAATGCCAATCTGGTTTACGAGATCATCCCCGATCTGAAACTCTCGGCGCGCCTCGGACAGCAGTGGTACAACTACCGCTATTTCTACTACCGCCCGATGAGCCTCGGACGCGATGCCGCCGTGGCGTACAGCGATGCCCTGAAACCCTACAACATCGCACGCACGACCTCGACCTACGACGTCGACCGCCTGGGTGAGTTCACGATCAGTTACAAGAAGGATTTCGGCCGTCACCATTTCGACGTCCTGGGCGGATATACGCTCCAAAAGAAGACCTACGACCGTCTGGGTGTCGAGGCGACGGGCTTCGCCGACGACCGCATCCATGAGGTCACGGCCCACGGCTCCGATCCCACGGATATCAAACTCTACGATACGCGCAAGGCCGCATGGTCGATGATGTCGTTCCTCACCCGTGTGAACTACGCCTTCGACGACCGCTATACGTTCACCGCGTCGTTCCGTGCCGACGGATCCTCGCGTTTCGGCGTCGACAGCCGCTGGGGCTACTTCCCCTCGCTATCGGCCGGCTGGACCCTCTCCAACGAGCCCTTCTTGAAGGACGCCCTCGACCGCATCGTCTCGATCCGTCTGCGCGCCAGCTGGGGTAAGAGCGGCAACAACGACATCGGAAACTACGCCAGCATCGCCGCCATCTCGACCGGCAGCTACGCCTTCGGCAACACGCCCGTGTCGACGACCTACGAGGGATCGTTCGCCGATGCCGCGCTCGGATGGGAGACCACCACGCAGACCAACCTCGGTATCGACCTCGGATTCTTCAACGGCCGGTTGAACATCATCGGAAACTACTACAACTCGATCTCCTCGGATATTCTCTACGACTATCCCATCTCCGCGATCTCCGGCGCCACCTCCACCAAGACGAACCTCAGCGGCGCGAAGATCCGCAACCGCGGTTTCGACCTCCAGCTCGATGCCCGCCTGCTCACCGGGAAGGTCAACTGGAACGTCAGCACCAACATCTCGGTCAACCGCAACAAGGTGGTCAGCATGGGCGGCCTGGACGACATCATCTCCACGTCGGAGCGCTCCGTCGGTTCGCACATCACCAAGGAGGGCTATCCGATCGGATCGTTCTACGGCTACAAGGCCATCGGCATCATGTCGAAGGCCGACTACGCCAATGCGCTTCTCGACCGTGAGGTCTATCTCCAAAACGGCAACAAGTTCCCCGAAGGCTACGAGCTGAAAGGTCCTGCCGTGTCGTCCTACTCGCTCGACGCGCTCTCCTACGGAAACGCTATCTGGGAGGATGTCAACGGTGACGGACTGATCACCACCGACGACAAGACCATCATCGGCGACGCCTATCCCGACTTTACGGGCGGCTTCTCGACCAGCCTTTCGTGGAAGGGCATCGATTTCAGCGCCAGCTTCGCCTACTCCTATGGCGGCGAGGTCATCAACTTCCAGGACTACTACCTCTACAACATGGAGGGTTCGGGCAACCAGTATGCCATCGTCGCCGACCGTTACATCTCCGACGAGCAGCCCGGACGCAACAACGTCCCCATCGCTTCGCGCATCTCGACGCCCAACACGTCGCTCAAACTCTCGTCCTACTATGTCGAGGATGCCTCGTTCTTCCGCTGTGCGAACATCACCCTCGGCTATACGCTGCCCAAGCGCTGGATGAACAAGCTCCACATCGCCTCGTGCCGCGTCTATTTCAGCGGGGACAACCTCTTCACCATCACCCCCTACCGCGGCTACAACCCCGAGGTATCCTACAAGAGCAGCAACCTGATGCCCGGTTTCGACTGGGGATGCTATCCGCTCTCGCGCATCTATTCGGTTGGACTGAACCTTACCTTCTAAACTCGGATGAATATGAAAATCAAACAGATATTTGCAGCTTTGACCGTTTCGGCGGCGCTGATGTCGTGCAACTTCCTCGACGAATACGACCCCAATGCCACCACGGCCGGAAACTTCTATACGTCGGAAGCCGACATCGTGACGTCGCTCAACGGGGTCTATCAGTCGCTGACGCAGGATTACTACTATCAGTACAACTACTATTTCACCGACGTGCGGGCGCATGTCACCGTGGTGACCGACAGCGGCGCCAGCAGCGGCATTCCCTACCAGTTCTACAACTATACGCTCACCGAGGAGAACCAGTACGTCTACAACCGTTACACGCAGCTCTTCAAGAGCATCTCGCGGGCCAATACGCTGCTGGCGCACCTCGACGACGTGAGCTATGCCAACCCCGACTCCCGGAACACCTACGAGGCCGAGGCGCGTTTCATCCGTGCGCTGACCTACTTCCATCTGGTGACCGAGTGGGGCGACGTGCCGCTGGTGCTCAAACGCCTGGAAACCAAGGACGAGGTCGAGGCCAACAACTACCGGCGTCCCAAGAAGGAGGTCTACAAGGCGATTTTCGACGATCTGGATTTCGTCCTCGGGAGTCCGCTGGCCGATTTCCAGCCGGCGTCCGAGTGCGGGCGCGCCAGCAAGGCGGCGGCCATCGCCCTCTACGGCAAGGCTGCCCTGCAATGCGCCTGCGACGAGGATTTCGCCGCCGACAAGAGCGCCTATCTGACGACGGCCGTCGAGAAACTGACCCAGGTGTGGGAGATGCGCCCCTTCGGCGAACTCGCCGACATCCCCTACAACCAACTGTGGGATCTCTCCACGCAGAAATCCTGCCCCGAGAGCATCTTCCAGATCAACTACGTGCAGGGGAATGCCGACCTGGGATCGATCTGGAACTTCCAGTTCGGGCCCAGCACGACGGGGGTCACCTCCTACAAGATCGGCCAGATGCACAACATGACCACCCGGGAGGTCTACGATTCGTTCGACCCGAGCGACGTGCGCCGCGACTATCTGCGGGAGACGACCGTGGCGGGCGTGACCTATTACCACACGATGAAGTATGCCGATCTGGAATGCGGCGCCAACGGTTACGGCGGCAACAACTGGATCGTGCTGCGCTATGCCGACGTGGCGCTGATGCTGGCCGAGGCCTACTACTGGCAGGGCACGGAAGCGACGGCGAAAACCTACCTGAACATGGTCCGCAAGCGCGCCGGGCTGGCCGACTGGTCGGGCAGCGACCTGCGGCAGGGGATCTACGACGAGCGGCTCTTCGAGTTCATGCAGGAGGGTCTGCGCTGGCAGGACGTGCGCCGCATGTATTCGAACCAGGAGCTGATCGAACACTATAACGCGCTGAATTCCAACTTCTCGGTCAAGGACCTGCTCCTGCCGATCCCCTACAACGAACGGATTCTCAATCCGGACGGACTCTATCAGAACCCGGGTTACAATGTCGATTGATCTGCGGAACATGGAACGTTTGAAACGAATATTTACGGTTTTCGGTCTGGCCGGGGTGCTGCTCCTTGCCGCCTGCTCGAAGCAGGACGGAGAGGCCCCGGGACCGGAACCGGGTTCGGAGGCGGCGATCCGCTGGGAGCCCGCCTCCCCGACGGTGGATCAGCTCGTGAGCTTCTCGCTCGACGGTGACGTCTCGTCGCTCCGCAGCGTGCTGTGGATGTTCGGCGACGGCAAAACCGCCTCGGCACAGCCCGCGGAAACCGTGGAACATGCCTACGCTGCGGCCGGAGAGTATGTTGTCAAGGCGGTCGTCACACCCCTCTTCGGGGCGATGCGCGAACTGTCGCGAACGATCGCCGTGAACGACACGCAGGCCGGCATGGTCGTCAGCAACGACTTCCCCGCCCGGATGGAGGAGGTTCGCTTCTCGCTCAACCGGCTCTCCGACGTGACGGGCGTGACCTGGGACTTCGGCGACGGAAGCGAACCCGAAACCACCTCTTCCGCGACGCAGCAGCTGACGCACAGCTTTACCGGGGAGGGATCCTATACGGTGCGGGCCGATGTCGCCTTTGCCGGCGGCGAGACCCGGACGCTGCAACGCACGGTCGAGGTGAAGGGGCTCTCGTTGAGCTGGGCCTGCCGGAATTTCGACCGCTCGAAGATGTGGATCATGGCCCACCGCGGCAATACGAAGAACGGCTACGAACTGCCCCCGAACTCGATGGCGGCCTTCCGCCGCTGCGTTGAGCTGGGATGCGTGGAGTTCATCGAAACCGACGTGCAGATCACTCGTGACGGGGTTGTCATCTGTCTGCATGACAACTATTTGAGTCGCTTCACCGACTACAACGACTACTATGCGGGCAAGGGTATGGTCTCGGACTTCACCTACGAGGAGTTGGGCCGCTTCCGGCTGAAAACCTCCGACGGGAAGGTCTCCGAGGAGAAGATCCCCACGTTGGAGGAGGCTCTCACGGAATTCCGCGGGAAGGTGTGGTTCAACCTCGACAAGTGTATGGAGAGCGATGTCAACATCGAGAAGGTCTACGACGTGGTCAAGCGCTGCGGATGTCTCGACCGCGTGCAGTTCTACATCTCCGACAACACCGACCGCGCCGACTGGCTCTCCCGGCAGGAGATTCCCGGAATCCTCGCGCCGCACGCCAACAAGGAGGCGGTGCTGACCCAGATGACGGCCTACGAACCGGTCTACATGGTGCAGACCTCCACGGGGTATGTCACCTCCTCCTGGATCGCCGCCATCAACGCCAAGGCCCTCTCGGTCTCGAACCTGCTCGATGACGACGGACAGAACTTCTACAACGGCAATACGGCGCTGATGGACACCTTCGTTGCGGCGGGCGTGCGCATGATCCAGTGCGACTATCCCGCCGAGATGGACGAATACCTCCGCGGCAAAGGAAAACGCTAAAACCTTAAAACGACAATACGAACATCATGAAACGATTCATTTCCCTATTGAGCGTCGTGTTGCTTCTCGCACCGGGTGCCTGTACGGACGGCAACGACGACATGAACAACGTATATGATTCGGTCATCACCCCCGATTTCACCATCTCCGACGGCGAGATCGTGGCCGGGACCACGGCGGTGACCTTCACCAATGCCACCGTCGTCGAGGGTACGACCGTTACGGACTACTTCTGGCACTTCGGATTCTCGGGCGAAGGCAACTGGTCGGAAGAGGCGCAGCCCGATCCGGTGGTCTACAAGCAGGCCGGCGAGTACACGGTGACCCTCACGGCCTGGGGCGCCGACGGCAACCGTGCCACCGTCAAGAAGATCGTGACCGTGCTGGCCGACAACGTGCTGCCGACGACCGACTTCTCCTATGCTCCGATGATGGTCAACGTCGGCGACGAGGTGACCTTCACCGACAAGTCGTCCGATTCCGACGGCGAGATCGTCTCGCGCAAGTGGACCTTCCCCGACGGCTCGACCTCCACGGCCGCAAGCCCCACCTATACCTTCTCCGCCCAGGGCATGTTCCGCGTGACGCTCACCGTCACCGACAACCGCGGCGGCGAGAGCAGCGTCACCAAGTCGATCAACGTCCGCGAGGGTGATGTCTCGGAGTTCACCGTGCTGTGGAGCAAGGAGGTTGCGTCGGCCGATGCGCTCTGTGCGGCCAATGTCGTCACGGTGAGCGACCTGGGATACATCTATGCCGTGACGGGCGACGGTGTGCTCGTGGCGCTGGATGCCGCCGGTGAGGTGGCCTGGGAGTACGATGCCGCCGCGCAGGACAAGGTCCTCCTGACGAAGGAGATCGCCTATGCGTCGGTGGATGCCGACGGTACGGTCTACTGGGCCGCACACGCCTACGGCGATAAAAATGCCGCACCGACCGTCTATGCCTTCGATGGAACCTCGGGTTCGGTGCTTTGGAAGAACCAGTCCGCCTATGTCAGCGGCGACCGGATCGCTTACTCCACGCCGTGCGTCACGCCGGAGATGGTTGTGGTCGGAAACCGCGGTACGTTGGGTATGCTGCGCCGCTTCGACAAGGCTTCGGGTCGCAATACCGCGACGGTCAAACCCGCAAACGGAGGTATCAGCGCCGGAACGATCGTCCTCAAAAGCGGTGCTGCCATCTATACCGCATCGGGAACGCACGGATACGGTCTGATGGTGCCCGACAACCTGTCCGGCTGGGCGGCCGTTGCCAAGGACAACGGTTTCACGCCGGGCGACATCCTCTCGTCCAACCAGTGCCAGCCGTGTGTCGGCTCCGACAATCTCCTCTATCTGGCCGGTACGGTCAACGGCAGCGGCACCTGGAACCTCGCCGCCTTCGACTGCGCGAACCTGACCGCCACCTCGTCGAAGACGCCCAAGTGGAGCGTCGCTCTCGACGGCGGGTTCAAGCAGACCGGTGCCTCGTTGAGCGCCGACGGACAGACGCTCTACATCGTGGCCGATGCCGTGACGCCGTCGGTGGTCTACGCCCTCAATACGTCGAACGGAGCGACCCGCTGGTCCTGGACGCTCGACGCGGAGTGCCACAGCATCCCGGCCGTCGACAACCTCGGGCAGGTGCATGTCGTCACCGCGAACGGAACCTATGTCGTCCTCTCGCCGGAGGGTGAGGAGGTGTACAGCCAGAAACTCGCCGACAGCTTCGAGGGTTCGGTTTCGATCGCCGAGTGGGGCTACGCCTACGTGCTGGGCAAGGATACCGCCGCCGGAAAACTCAAAGTCTACGCCGTGGCTCTGCCGGGCGTGACCTCCGCCGCGGATTCCTCCTGGTCGCAGTACGGCGGCAATGCCCGACACATCAACTACCAGAAGTAACAACCGAAAAATACCGACACTGAAATGAAACGATATCTGTTTTTCCCCTTGTGCGTGGCCGCCGCTCTGCTGGCGGGCTGCGCCGAGGATTTCCCGACCCGACTGAACCATCAATATTACGAGGACGATACGCCCCCGGCCAAACCCGACATCACGGAGCAGACCGTCAGCCTCGGAACCTACAACCTCTGGATCTCGAACAAGGGTACGGGCGATTACGTCTGGACGAACCGCCGCGATGTGCTGGCACAGTCGATCGTCAACAACGGCTGGGACATCTTCGGGTTCCAGGAGGCCAACACCACGATCCAGTCCGAACTCCCGACGCTCGTTGCCGACAAGGGCGGTAACTACGAGTGGTGGTTTGTCGGGCGCGATTCGCAGGACGGCCGGAGCGGCGAGGCCCTCGGTATCGCCTACAATCCGGAGCGCTTCGCATTGAGCGAGCAGCATTTCTACTGGCTCTCCGCGACCCCCGACGAGATGAGCTACGGATGGGACGAGGTGGGGTATCACCGCATTGCCTGCTGCGCCGTCGTGACCGACAAGCTCTACGGCAAGCAGTTCTTCCTGACGGTGACCCACCTGCCGCTGGCCGACATGGCCCGCTCGGAGGCTGCCAAACTGATCATCGAGCGCGAGCAGATGTACAATACGAAGGGCATGCCCTCGGTGCTGGTCGGCGACATGAACGCCACGCCCGACGACGCTGCGTCGAGCACGTTCCGCTCCTATTGGGAGGATGCCCGCGAGGCTGTGGACGCACGCTTCATCAGCGGTCCCCTCGGGACCTTCAACGGGCACAAGATCACAGCCGACCTCTCGGTGGAGACCGCCCGCATCGACTACATCTATACGCGCGGGTCGCTTGCATTGAAGTCCTACAAGGTCGACAACTCGGTCTTCGGGAACATCTATCCTTCGGACCACTGCCCGGTGACGATTCAGGTCGATTTCGACTTCGATGCTCCGGAGGCTCCCGAGATCGAGGGCGCCGGAACCGAGGCCGATCCCTGGCTGATCAGCTCCTCGGCCGACTGGAATGCCGTCGCCGAGTCGATCAACGGAGCCGGGGCCGATGCCCGCTATCTTTCGACCCATTATTATGCCCTGACGGCCGACATCGACTTCAAGAATCAGGCGGCCGTGCCCATCTCGTTCAACGCCGAAAGCCTGATCTATTTCCAGGGCCTGTTCGACGGCCGCGGCCATGCGCTCCGCAACGTGAAGACCACCGCTTCGGGATCCTCCTACGGACTCTTCGGCGGCAATGACGGTACGATCCGCGATCTGGTTGTGGAGAACCTCTCGCTCTCGACCGCCTACAAGACCGCCGGCGGAGTCGTCGGAACGAACCGCGGCGTGATCGACGGCGTGACCTTCCAGGGCTCGATCGTCGGTACGGGCGCAGCCGCCGTGCTGGGCGGTATCACGGGTCAGAATCAGGGCGTGGTGATCAACTGCGGCAACCGCGGCGGGGCGATCGAGGCCGGAGAGGCTACCAAGAGCGAGAACCTCGGCGGTATCGTCGGACAGGTCTCCAAAGGATCCGATGAAGTGGGCAACTACATCATCAACTGTTACAGCTGGATCGAGCGCATTGTTTCGAGTAACAACAACATCGGCGGCATCGTCGGTATCGTCAGCGACGACAGCTTCGTCATCAACTGCTACTCGACGCTCGGCGAGGTTACGCAGAACGACTCCTATGCTTCGTCGGTGGGCTACAACAAGAAGGGTAACGTCTGGAACGTCTACGGCAACACTGCCTGTCCGTCGGGCCAGAAGAACCCCGACTGGATCGTCGGCAACGACTCCAAAAAGGCCGGTTCGGTCTGGGCCGAGAGCGTCGGGGCGCTGTTGAGCCTTGATGGAATGAAGACGGGCGCCGTGACGGTACCCTCGTCCCAGGAGGAGTGCGCGTCGTTCGTCGAGGCGCTGAATGCCGGGGCCGGCCTCTACGAGGCCCTGACAGCCGAAACGCTCCCGACCAAACCCGCAACGGCCGTTCGCCGCTGGGTGGCGTCGGATAGCTGTCCGGTCCTGGAATAAACCGTGGCTTCGGCGGGAAGCCGCTCCGCAAGGCGTGCTTCCCGCCGGCTTTTTAATCCTTTTTTCGAAAAATGAACCGTATTTTGTTTCTGTTTGCGGCGGCGCTCTGCTCGTGCACCGCGCAACCCGATCCGGCGCCGCTCCGCACGACCGACCGGATCCTGGCCGAACTCCATAACCCGATGTCGAAGGACGTGTTGGTCGTCTCGCACCGCGGCGACTGGCGGAACTGGCCCGAAAACTCGATCGACGCCATCGAATCGGTGATCGACATGGGAGTCGACATCATGGAACTCGACCTCAAACTGACGCGCGACAGCGTGCTGGTGCTCTGCCACGACAAAACCATCGACCGCACGACCAGCGGTCACGGGCGGGTGTGCGACATCACCTACGACTCGATCTGCCGCTGCGTGCTGCGGACCGGCCACGGCGTGAAGACCGCGCTGCGCATGCCCACGCTCCGCGAGGCGCTCGAAGTCTGCAAGGACCGCATCGTGGTCAACATCGACCAGGGCTACGAATATTATGATCTGGCGCTGGCCGTCACCGAGGAGCTCGGCATGACCGATCAGGTCCTCATCAAGGGCAAGCGCCCGGCGGAGGTCGTGGCCGCAAAGTTCGCCGAATATCCGCACAACATGATGTACATGCCGATCATCGACATCCTCAAACCCCAGGGACGCGAGCTCTTCGAGTCGTACCGCGCCCAAGAGGTGCAGCCGCTGGCCTATGAGATCTGCTGGGACACGATGACCCCCGACGTGGAAGCGTGCATGCGGCAGGTCGTCGACGGAGGCTCGAAGCTCTGGGTCAACTCGCTCTGGCCGTCGCTCTGCGGCGGGCTGGACGATGACCGGGCCTTCCGCGGCGAAACGGAGGCCGTCTACGGGCGTCTGCTCGACCTGGGGGCGACGATCATCCAGACCGACCGCCCGGAGTTTCTGATCCGCTATCTCGAATCCCGGGGACGCCGCCCGTAACAGCTCCGGAACGATGAGATGGCTTTTGCTGATCGGCGCATGGCTCGCGGCGGTGGCGGGCGCCGGGGCCGTGCACGGGCAGACGCTCCGGGCCGGAACCTATAACATCCGCCAGCTGAACGCCGAGGATGATGCCCGCGGTGACGGCTGGACGGTCCGGTGCCCCGTGATTGCGTCGCTCGTGCGGTTCCACGACTTCGAGATCTTCGGCGCCCAGGAGGTGTTCCACAGTCAGTTGGAGGACCTCGCGGCGGCGCTGCCCGGATACGGCTGGACGGGCGTGGGGCGCGACGACGGCGCCGAAGCAGGCGAATACTGCATCGTCTTCTACAAGCGCGACCGCTTCGAACTGCTCGACGAGGGCCATTTCTGGCTCGCCGAGGATCCTGCGCGGCCGGTCCGGGGGTGGGATGCCAAGTATCTCCGGATCTGCTGCTGGGGCCTTTTCCTCGACCGGCAGACGCAGCGCCGCTTCTGGTTCTTCACCCTGCATACGGATCACAGGGGCGTGCAGGCACAGGTCGAAAGCTGCCGGCTGGCAGTCTCGAAGATCCGCGAAATGTGCGGCTCGGAGCCGGTGATCCTGACCGGGGACTTCAACGTCGGGGAGACGAGCGAAAGCTACGCCGTTCTGCACGACTCGGGAATCCTCGCGGATGCCTTCGAGCGGGCCGGGATCCGTTACGCCATGACCGGCACGGAGAACTGGTTCGATCCCGATATCCGGACCTTCCGGCGGATCGACCACCTCTTCGTGAGCCCGGGATTCCGCGTCCTGCGCTACGGCATCCTGACCGACACCTACCGCTCGGAAGAGCCCTCCGACGGCGAACCCCGCTATCGGGCCCGTACGCCGTCGGACCATTTCCCGGTATTGGTTCAACTTGAATTTTTGGAATAATCATGTCTGTCATATCCTTTTTCCGCAAAAGCGGACCCTCGGCTCCGTTCACGGGCGGCGACGAGGCCCGCATGAAACTCTATCGCAGGCTCCGTTTCCAGAGCTTTCTGGCCGGAACCGTCGGGTACAGTCTCTATTACGTCTGTCGGACGAGCCTCAACGTGGTGAAGAAACCCATCCTCGAAAGCGGGGCGCTCGACGCCTCGCAACTCGGTCTGATCGGCTCGGCCCTGCTCTTCGCCTATGCCATCGGGAAGTTCGTCAACGGATTCCTCGCCGACCACAGCAACATCAAGCGCTTCATGGCCGCGGGGCTCTGCGTCTCGACGGTGGCGAACCTGCTGGTCGGGGTGCTGGGTTTTGCCAACGGCGGCGGATTCGTGGGCAACATGACCCTCTTCGCGGCCTTTGCCGTGATGTGGGGACTCAACGGCTGGGCACAGTCGATGGGCGCCCCTCCGGCCATCATCGCCCTCTCGCGCTGGTTCCCGTTGAGCATCCGCGGCACCTATTACGGGTTTTTCAGCGCCAGCCACAACCTCGGCGAATTCCTCTCGTTCCTCTTCGTGGGCGCCGTCGTGGGAATCTTCGGCTGGCAGTGGGGATTCGTCGGCTCCTCGGTGGCCGGGGCCGTCGGCGTGGTGATCATCCTCTTCCTGCTGCACGACACCCCCGAATCGAAGGGGCTGCCCCCGATCGAAGTGCTGACCGGCGAGGAGTCCGAGGAGCAGAGCCGCAAACACGGCTCCACCTCCGAACTCCAACGCTCCGTGATCCGGAATCCGTTCGTGTGGATCCTGGCCCTGTCGAGCGCCTTCATGTACGTGAGCCGCTATGCGATCAACGGCTGGGGCGTGTTGTTCCTGCAAGAGGTCAAGGGCTACTCGCTGGCCACGGCCACGCAGGTCATCTCGGTGAACGCCCTGCTGGGGATCATCGGGACGGTCTTTTCGGGCTGGCTCTCGGACCGCCTCTTCCACGGACGGCGCAATGTACTGGCCTTCGGGTTCGGCGTGCTGAACACCCTGGCCCTGACGCTCTTCCTCTACTCGGGCAACGGCATGTTCGTCAACCTGCTCGCGATGGTGCTGTTCGGCATGGCCATCGGCGTGCTGATCTGCTTCCTCGGGGGGTTGATGGCCATCGACATCGTGCCGCGCGAAGCCACGGGCGCCGCACTCGGCATCGTCGGTATGGCCAGCTACGTCGGGGCCGGATTGCAGGACATCGTCAGCGGATGGCTCATCGATTCGGGCAAGACGCTCGTCGACGGGGTCGTCCGGTACGATTTCGGCACCGCGGCCCTCTTCTGGATCGCCGCCTCGGCCCTCTCGTTCATCCTCGCCCTTTTCGTTGCCCGGGGCTCCCGGCGCTGAATCGCACGGTAACCCTGCGGACGGGCTGCGGAAGGATCTCCGCAGCCCGTTCTGTTGCAGATGAGAAGCACCCCCGCGGCTTTGTAATTCCGACAAATTTGGCTACCTTTGCACCTCCGGGACCCCGGGTCCCGAATCCGCATCCCCGCAGCCGGAGCGGGCTGTCCGCTCCGCCGCTCCCGGATCCGGACATACAGCACCGGAAGGGCCGATGCCGTTAACAATCGGTATGTCATGAACTACAAACTTTCGCAGATCGCCGCCATCGTCGGCGGTCGCTTCTCGGGCGAGGAGTGCGACGTGCGGTCGGTCGTCACCGACAGCCGCTCGCTCTCCTGTGAATTGGGCTGTAACCCGATTTTCGTCGCCATGTGCGGCGCCAACCACGACTCGCACGATTTCATCCCGCAGATGTATGCCCGCGGCGTGCGGGCCTTCCTCGTCGAACGTCCCGTCGAGGCGATGCCCGGGTGCGGCTATCTCCTCGTCAGGAACGCCATCGCGGCCTTGCAGAGCCTGGCGGCCTATCACCGCGCCCGTTTCAAGGGTACGGTCGTCGGAATCACCGGCTCGAACGGTAAGACCGTCATCAAGGAGTGGATCGCCGAGGAGCTGCCCGCCGGCATGAAGTGCTACCGTTCGCCCAAGAGCTACAACTCGCAGCTGGGCGTGCCGTTGTCGGTGCTGATGATCGAGGGCGACGAGCAGCTGGCCCTGATCGAGGCCGGGATCTCGAAACCCGGCGAGATGGAGCGCCTCGAACGCATCATCCGTCCCGATGCGGTGATCTTCACCTCGATCGGCGACGCCCATCAGGAGAATTTCCTCAATCTCGAACAGAAGTGTCTCGAAAAGATGGTCCTGGCCCACCGTGCCCGGGTGATCATCTACCACAGCCATTACGAGCCGCTGGGGCGTTTGATCGCCTCGCGTTTCGCCGGACGGAAACTCTTCGATGCGGCCGCGGCCCCGCAGCTCCCCGAGGCGGTGATCGGCAACGAGGCGTCGCGCCGCAACGCCCAGATCGTCGAGGCCTTCTGCACGGCGATGGGCTATCCGGCCCCGTCGTTCTCGGCGGCCCCGCAGGTCGCCATGCGGCTCGAAGTCAAGGAGGGGATCAACGACTCGGTGCTCATCAACGACGCCTACAACCTCGATCTCAACTCGCTGGCCCTGGCGCTCGACTACCTGCACAGCGTGGCGCTGACGCGCCGGCGCACGCTCGTGCTGTCGGACATCGCCCAGAGCGGTCTTTCGGACGACGAGCTCTACGGACGGGTTGCCGGCATGGTCTCGCGTGCCGGGATCGATACCCTGATCGGCATCGGCCCCAAATTGAAACGCTACGGCGCGCTCTTCGACTGCGACAAGGCCTTCTACGCCTCGACCGACGAGTGCATCGCCCGCATCGGGCGCCGCGCCGTGGCCGGACGCGCCGTGCTGTTGAAGGGCGCCCGCGACTACCGTTTCGAGAAGCTGGCCCACGCCCTTGCGCACAAGAGCCACACCACGGTGTTGGAGGTCGACCTCGACGCCATGATCCACAACCTCAATTATTTCCGCTCGAAACTGGACTTCCGCACGAAGCTCGTGGCCATGGTCAAGGCCGGGGCGTACGGCGCCGGGGATTTCGAGGTGGCGCAGATGCTCCAACATCAGGGGGTCGACTATCTGGCCGTGGCCTTCGCCGACGAGGGCGTCCTGCTGCGCGAACGCGGCATCACGATGCCGATCGTGGTGCTGAACGCCGATGCCGACAGCTTCGACCTGATGATCGCCAACCGCCTCGAACCCGAAATTTACAGCTTCCGGTCGCTCGACGACTTCGTGCAGGCCGTGAACCACGCCGGCGAAACCCGCTATCCGATCCACATCAAGCTCGATACCGGCATGCACCGGCTCGGCTTCATGGAGGGGGAGATCGACCGGCTGTGCGAGACGCTGCAAGGCCTTTCGGCCGTGAAGGTCGCCTCGGTCTTCTCGCACCTGAACTGCGCCGACATGCCCGAGGAGGATGCCTACACGCGGGCGCAGATCGACCGCTACGACCGCATGAGCACACGGCTCGTCGAGGCGCTGCCCTACGCCGTCATCCGCCATACGGCCAACTCGGCGGCCATCGAGCGCTTCCCCGAGGCGCAGTTCGACATGTGCCGCCTCGGGCTGGGGCTCTACGGCTTCGGGTGGCAGCACAATCCGGCGCTGCGGCCCGTCTCGGCGTTGAAAACCCGCATCGTGCAGATCAAGCACCTCGAAGCCGGGGATGCCGTCGGTTACGGACGCGCCGGCCGGCTGACCCGCCCGACCGTCACGGCTACGGTTCCGATCGGCTATGCCGACGGGCTGGACCGCCACCTCGGGTGCGGACGCTGGTCGATGCTCGTCGCCGGACAGCCGGCCCCGATCGTCGGGAGGGTCTGCATGGACAGCTGCATGATCGACATCACGGACATCCCGGGCGTTGCGGAGGGCGACGAGGCCGTCGTCTTCTCGGCCGTCGCGGGCAACGACCTCGAAACGATGGCCGGGGTGCTGGGAACGATCCCCTACGAGATCATGACCTCGGTCTCGGGCCGCGTCAAACGCATCTACCTCAAAGAGTAACGCACGATGGACCACGGAACCCTCTACCTGATTCCCTGCCCGATTTCGGACGAAACGGCGCCCTGGGACGTACTGCCCGCCGCCAACCGCGCGGTGATGGACGCGCTGGACTACTTCATCGTCGAGAACACCCGCACGGCACGGCGGTTTCTCTCGAAGGCGGGCGTCGCACGGCCGATCGAAGAGCTGGAATTCCGCGAACTGAACGAACATACGGTCGCCGGACGCGAGGTCGAAGAGCTGGTGGCGCCGCTGCTGGCGGGACGTTCGGCCGGGGTGATCTCCGAAGCCGGCGTGCCGGGCGTCGCCGATCCGGGGGCGCTGGTCGTCGAGGCCTGCCACCGGCGGGGCATCCGCGTGGTGCCCCTCGTGGGCCCCTCGTCGATCATCCTTGCCATGATGGCATCGGGACTCAACGGGCAGTCGTTCGCCTTCAACGGCTACCTGCCCGTCAAGCCGCCCGAACGGCTCCGGGCCATCCGCTTTTTCGAGCGCCGGGCCCGCAGCGAGGGGCAGTCGCAGCTCTTCATCGAGGCTCCGTACCGCAACGGGAAACTTCTCGAACAACTCGTCCGGACGCTGGCGCCCGAGACGCGGCTGACGGTCGCCGCGGACCTTACGGCTCCGGCGGAACGGATCGAAACCCGCACGGTGGGGGAGTGGCGTCGGATGGCGCTGCCCGAACTGAACAAGCGTCCGGCTATTTTCATCATCGGGTAGCGTTGGTATGCAATTTGTGCGAAAGGTCTTTCGGAAACTGAAAAAAATACCAGATATGAAAAAGAAAAAGGTTTATAATGAGGCTGTTAATGGCGACGAAGGGTTCGCTCCGGGCAATGTCGATCCCGCCTGCGAAGGGGCGTCCTGTGCCAATGTGGCAGACGATGCCGCGGAGGAGCCTGCCAAAATGGCAGAGGCGGAGGAGGCTCCCGCCGACGGGCTCCGCACGGCGGAGGAGTCCGAGGCCACGGCCCGTGCCGTGGAGGAGGCCGTGGCCGCGTGGAAGGACAAGTTCCTGCGCTTGCAGGCCGAGTTCGACAACTACCGCAAACGGACCCTCAAAGAGAAGATGGACCTCGTGCAGACCGGCGGCCGCGACGTGCTGCTGGCCATGCTGCCCGTGCGCGACGACGTGCAGCGGGCCGTCGGGGCCATGGAGAAGAGCGACGACGTGGAGGCCCTGCGCGCCGGCGTGCAGCTCATCTCGCAGAAATTCACCGAGGCCCTCCGCCAGAAGGGCGTGACCGAAATCGATGTCCGCGGCAAGGCTTTCGACGCCGACCTCTGCGAGGCCGTGGCGAAATTTGCCGCCGGCGAGGATAAGAAAGGCACGGTCATTGATGTCGTTCAGACCGGATACATGCTGGGCGATAAGGTGCTGCGCTTTGCAAAAGTTGTCGTAGGAGAGTAAGGCCATGGCAGAGAAGAGGGATTATTACGAAGTGCTCGGCGTCCAGCGAAACGCTAACGCAGACGAAATAAAGAAGGCCTACCGCAAGGCGGCCATCAAGTATCACCCGGACAAGAACCCCGGGGACAAGGAGGCCGAAGAGAAGTTCAAGGAGGCCGCAGAGGCTTATGACGTGCTGTCGAACCCCGACAAGCGCGCCCGTTACGACCAGTTCGGACACGCCGGAATGAGCGGCGCGGCGGGCGGTGCCGGCGGATTCGGCGGATTCGGCGGCGGAGGATTCTCCATGGAGGACATCTTCTCGCAGTTCGGAGACATCTTCGGCGGGCATTTCGGCGGAGGTTTCCGCTCGTCGGGAGGAGGTGCGCGGCACGTGAACCGCGGCTCGGATATCCGGGTGCGGGTCCGGCTCACCTTGCAGGAGATCGCAAACGGCGTCACGAAGAAGCTCAAAATCAACAAGACTGTGGCGTGCGACAAGTGCGGCGGCACGGGAGCCCGGGATGCCAACGCCTACGCGACCTGCTCGACCTGCAACGGCACGGGATACGTCACGCGCGTGGAGAACACCTTCTTCGGGAGGATGCAGACCCAGGGCGTCTGCCCGACGTGCGGCGGCACGGGCAAGGTCATTACGGCGCCGTGCGACAAGTGCAAGGGCGAAGGGACGTTGCGCGGACAGGAGGTCGTCGAGATCCAGATCCCGGCCGGCGTCGGCGAGGGAATGGTCCTCACGGTCACCGGAAAGGGTAATGCGGCCCGTCAGGGCGGTGTGAACGGCGACTTGCAGGTCGTCATCGAGGAGGAGACCGATCCGGAACTCGTCCGCGACGGCAACGACCTGATCCACAACCTGAACATCACCGTGACGACGGCCCTGCTGGGCGGCACGGTCGAGGTTCCGACCGTCGACGGCCGCGCCAAGATCAAGATCGCCCCCGGAACCCATGCCGGCAAGGTGCTGCGTCTGGGCGGCAAGGGCCTGCCCGACGTCAACGGATACGGTCGCGGCGACGAGTTGATCGTGGTCGACATCACGATCCCCTCGAAGCTCTCCGCCGAGGAGAAACGCCTCGTCGAGCAGCTGGCCGCACAGCCGGGATTCCAGAAGGCCGAGTCGACCCGGAACCAGAACATCTTCGAACGCATGAAGAGCTTCTTCCGGTAGGGCTTCGGATCCACGTTCGTTCTTTGATTCGTTGCGCGGAACCCCGGCCGAAAGGCCCCGCGGCGTCATGCATACCCCAAACCTCTCCTCCGGGAGGGGCTTGTCGTAAGCGTTCGTCCCGGTTCCGGACAATAAATCGGACAGATATTCGTATCTTTATCAACACTAAAAACGACGACCATGTTAGGCTTTACCCCGTTCAAGAAACACGCGAACAAGTTCAACTACATTCCGCGTTACTACGACCCGGAGAAGGAGGCCCGCGAACAGCGCCGGGCGGAACTGCGCGGTGAACGCGCCGAAGATGCCGACCGCGAGTACCGTCCCGGACAGTACATCCGCACGCAGCGCGAGGCGCGGGCGGCCCGGCGTGCCGGAACGGAGGAGCAGGGACGGATCCGGGTGTTGAAGATCGCTGCGGCAGCCGTGCTGATGCTGCTGTTCATCTACCTGCTCTACCCGAAGCTGGCCGATATGGTGTTGCAACTCCGGCAGCCCGCACGTCCGGTGCCGGCGGCGCAGGCCGAAGGCGAGTTCAACCCCTATGCGCCGATCGTCGTCGTCCCGAACGATTACCAGGAGGAACCAGAAAACTAAATGGCAGACAAGATCAGACTGTTGCCCGAAGTCGTCGCCAACCAGATTGCGGCCGGTGAGGTCGTCAATCGCCCGGCTTCGGTCGTGAAGGAGATGATGGAAAATGCGCTCGATGCGGGCGCCCGTTCGGTGAAGGTCAACTTCCGCGACGGCGGCAAGGACCTCATCCAGATCGTCGACGACGGCTGCGGCATGTCGCCCATCGACGCACGCATGGCCTTCGACCGCCACGCCACGAGCAAGATCGGGGCCGTGGAGGATATCTATGCGCTGCATACGTTCGGCTTCCGCGGCGAGGCTCTGGCATCGATCGCCGCCGTGGCGCAGGTCGAGCTCCGCACGCGCCAGGAGGGCGACGACGTGGGCACGCAGACCGAAATCAACGGCGGCCAGTTCGTCGGGCAGACTCCGGTGATGTGTCCCGCGGGGTCGCAGTTCTTCGTGCGCAACCTCTTCTACAACGTCCCGGCCCGCCGCCGCTTCCTCGACAAGAGCACCACCTCGGCGGCGCAGATCCGCGCGGAGTTCCAGCGCATCGCGCTCTGCTATCCGCAGGTGGCCTTCGAACTCTACGCCAACGACGCTCCGGTCTACAATCTGCCGCCGGCATCGCTCGCCGGACGGATCGTCGACGTGGTCGGACGCCACATCAAGCAGAACCTGTTGGAGGTGGAGGCCGATACGTCGATCGCCCGCCTCGACGGATTCATCGGACGCCCGGCCGCAGCAAAAAAACGCAATACGGAGCAGTACCTCTTCGTCAACGGGCGCTTCTTCAAGAGCAGCTACCTCACGAGCGCCATCCTGAAAGCCTACGAGAAGTTGATCCCGGAGAGCTGCCAGCCGTCGTATTTCCTCTACCTGACGGTCGACCCGGCGCGGATCGACGTGAACGTCCATCCGCAGAAGACCGAGGTGCGTTTCGCCGACGAGGAGGCCGTCTGGCAGATCGTCCATGCCGCCGTGCGGGAGACGCTGGCCAAGACCGGCGCGGTGCCGATGATGGATTTCGACCGCGAGGGGGCCATGGAGATTCCCGTCTTGCAGAAGGGGGCCGTGTACAGCGAACCCGCGGCGATGTCGAACAACGACTACAATCCCTTCCGCGAAGAGTATATCGATCCGACGGCGCCGGATCCGAATGTCGATTTTACGGGCTTCGACGTCCCCTACACCGATCCGGGAGCCGCGGCCCATGCCGCTCCGCGGAGCGTGCGGACGCCGTCGTTCCCGCGCGGAGGCGCGCTGGCCGCTTCGGAATCGGACGAATTCGAGGATTTCGCATCCGGCGGCGGCTTCGGGATTCCCGGTGACGGAGCGGAGTTCGGGGAGAGTTCGCTCGACTTCATCCCTTCGTCGGCGGAGCTCGAACAGCGGACGCTCGACCTGGCGCACCGGGCCGAATTCTCCGATGCGCTGCCCCTGCCGGGAGGTTATGTCGCGGCGCTGCTGGGCGGGCGTTTCGTCGTCGTCGACGTGCGGAGGGCCCGCGAACGCATCCTCTACGAGGATTATCTCCGCATGCTGGGGCACGGTTCGGCCGTCAGCCAGCAGCTGCTCTTCCCCGAACGGCTGGTCCTCTCGGGCGACGAGTATGCCCTGTTGGAGGAGCATGCCGTGGAGTTTGCCTCCCTGGGCTTCGACATCGAGCTCTGCGGCGGCGGTGCCGTGGAGGTCAAGGGTACGCCCGCCGACATGCCCGCCGATACGGTGGACCAGCTGCTGTTCGACCTCTTGCAGGCCTTCGCCACGCCGGTGTCGCTGGCCGACGTGCGGCGCGAGAAGATCGCCTCCGTGATGGCCCTCTCCGGTGCGAAGGGCGTCGTGCGCAACCTCTCCCGCGAGGAGGCCGCCGCGCTGCTCGAACGCCTCGCCGAAACCGGAAACATCAGTTTCTCGCCATCCGGCAAGACCATCCTCGCCGAATTTACCGCCGAAGATTTGCGGGCAAAGTTGGGATAATCCGGCTGAAAAAGTTACTTTTGTGAAAATTTGATGCTGCATGAACCGCTATTTCCAGACCCCTCCGGTCGTCAAAAATCTGATAATCATCAATCTGCTCATCTACATGGCGATGGCGCTGATCCCCGAGGCACGCCTGTTCCTCGACCATTTCGGCGCCTTGCAGGTCGGGCCCCGCATGCTGGGATATGACTTCCATGCCTACCAGTTCATCACCTACATGTTCCTGCATGCCAATTTCGAGCATATCTTCTTCAACATGTTCGCCCTGTGGATGTTCGGCCGGACGTTGGAGTACGACCTCGGCTCGCGGCGCTTCCTGGTCTACTACATGGTCTGCGGCATCGGTGCGGCGCTGATCCAGGCGGGCATCGCCACGGCCATGGGTCAGCCGATGGCGCTGGTCGGAGCTTCGGGTGCCGTGATGGGGCTCCTGCTGGCCTTCGGCGTGATGTACCCCAATGCCGTGATCATGCTCCTGATCCCGCCCATCCCGATGAAAGCCAAATGGTTCGTCATCATCTACGCTGTCATCGAACTGTTCCTCGGCTGGCGGGGTGTGGGCAACGTCGCCCACTTCGCCCACGTCGGCGGCATGCTGTGGGGCTATCTGCTGCTCCTGTGGTGGAGGCGGCGCGGACAGATCCGATATTAAACCGTCATGGATTCCGAATATTACAGCGATTACCGGGAGCGCAGCGGCGGAAAGCGCCGCCGCAGCTGGCTTCTGTGGCTCCTCGACGCCCTGCTTACGGTCGTCTCGCTGGCTTTCGTCGTCGCGATCCTCCTGACCTACCTCGTTCCCTATGTCAACCCCTCCCGCGTGTGGTTCTTTCCCGTGCTGGGACTGGCCGCCCCGATCACCTATGTGGTCGGCGTCGTGCTGATGCTCTACTGGATCATCCGCTGGCGCTTGTTGCGAGCTTCGATAATGCTGGTCGTCGTGGCGGTCGGATTCTTCAAGGTCTCGCTCTTCTGGCGCCCCGAAATCCGCCGCTCCTACGAGGAGGAGACCTCCGGCCGCGGGACAATCAAGGTGATGACCTACAACGTCCGCTGTTTCTACGGCGAAAACGGCCGCAGCAGCGTCGGCGATGTCCTGCGCCTGATCGAGGAGCAGGACCCCGACATCATCTGCCTGCAAGAGTTCAACGCCCGTCTGGCGGCCCGCTCGGAGGAGTTCTCGCTCCTGGATGAAAAGTACGAAAGTTCCGGATTCGGACGTACGGCGGCCCCCGATTCGGTTTATGAGGCTCCGCTGGCGATTTTGAGCAAGTTCCGCATCCTCCGCTCCGGGACGATCCTCACGCCCTCGTCGGCCGTGTGGGTGGACCTGCTGGTCGACAACGACACGGTGCGGGTCTTCAACAACCACCTGCGCTCCACGGCGATCAACGCCTCCGACAGCGAGTACATCACCGACCACCGCTTCCTCTCGGATACGGCCCGCGAGGTCAAGATCCGCAGCATCGTCGGACGGCTGCGCGAGAACAGCGTGCTGCGCGCCGCCCAGGTCGACAGCATCGCCCGCGTGGTGGAGGCCACGCATACGCGCCGGATCGTCTGCGGCGACTTCAACGACACGCCGATCTCCTACGTCTACCGGACGATGGCCCGCGGTCTGCGCGATGCGTTCAGCGTCTGCGGGTCGGGCTATTCGCACACCTTCCGCGGCTTCTTCAACACGCTGCGCATCGACTATGTGCTGTGCGACGGTTTCGATCCGAGGTCCTATGCGACCCTCCCGGTCGAGTATTCGGACCACTATCCCGTGGTCGTGGATCTGAAAAAAGAGTAGATACGGAATTCATTGCCAACTCAAAACCCATAAACGCTATGATTTTAGACTCTCTGAAAAACAGCAGCCTCTATGCAGGCCTGAATCCCCGTCTGGAAAAGGCTTTCGAACTGATTGCGCAGACCGACTGGATGACTGTGGAGCCCGGCATCCACGAACTCGACGGAAAGGACATCTATGTCAACGTCATGGAGCGGGAGCTCAAAGAGAAGAAGGATGCCAAGCTCGAAGTGCACGACGAGTACATCGACATCCAGGTGCTTGTCAGCGGAACGTGCGAGAGCTTCGGATGGAGCGAGCGCAGGGATCTGCGCATGCCCCAGTCGGAGTTCAATGTCGAGAAGGACATCCAGCTCTTCGACGACGAACCCCAGACCTATTACACGCTCCGTCCGGGCCAGTTCACGATCCTCTTCCCGGAGGACGGACACGCTCCGATGGTCGGCCAGGGTACGGTGCGTAAGATCATCGTCAAGGTGCGCCGATAGCGGAATCGCGCCGCTTTACGGAAAAAGCCGGGGTGAAATCCCCGGCTTTTTCCGTTTTTGTCATTGATGGCAGGACTGCTGCGGCCCGGCGTGGCGGCGCTGCGGTCGCCGATGGGTGTGATGGCGGTTTTTCTCTTCCGCCCGATTCCCCGTTATGCCTTGTCGCGGAGTCCTTCTGCGGCGCTTCGTGCCAGCGTGCGGCAGGCGTCGTGCATCTTCCCGGAGAACCCCTGTTTCATCTCCACGGGCTCGCAGAGCGTCTCCCATTTCATCTTCTGGGCAAATTCGCCCAGCAGCCGCACCGATGCCCCGGCCCACGTGAAGGAGCCGAACCATCCGAAACGGCGTTGCGGAATGCAGCGTGCGGCCAGCTTGTCGAGGAGTTCGGCCACGGGCGGGAAGAGCCCCGCATTGTAGGTCGGGCCTCCGACCAGCAGCGTATTGAAGCGGAATACGTCGCGCAGCACCACCGACGGATCGGCATAGGAGAGGTTGTAGACGCGGATGTCGCGCACACCCTCGGCTGCGATCTCGCGGGCGAGGCGTTCGGCCAGCTGTTCGGTATTCCCGTACATCGAGGCATAGGCGATGACCACGCCCGGCTCGCCCTCGTAGCGGCTCATGCGGTCGTAGAGGTCGATGACCCGGCCGAGCTGCTGTTGCCAGACGGGCCCGTGGGTCGGGCAGGCCGTCCGCACGGGCAGGGCGGCGAGTTTTTGAAGCGCCTTCTGCACCGGTGCGCCGTATTTGCCGACGATGCAGGCGTAATAGCGGCGCATTTCGTCCCAATAGCGTTCGGGGTCGATCTCCGAGTCGGTGATCCCGCCGTCGAGGGCTCCGAAGCATCCCAGGGCATCGCCCGTGAAGAGCGTCTGCTCCCCGGCGCACCACGTGACCATCGTCTCGGGCCAGTGGACCATCGGGATGAGGTGGAACGTGAGGTGCTTGCCGCCCAGATCGAGCGTGTCGCCCTCCTTGACTTCGAGCGTCGGGCCCGCGATGCCGTAGAATCCTTCGACCATTTGCAGGGCCTTGGCGTTGCTGACGATTTGCAGGTCGGGATAGAGCCGCCGCAGGGCCGTGATCGACGACGAATGGTCGGGCTCCATGTGGTTGATGACCAGATAGTCGAGCTTGCGGTCGCCGATCACCTCGCGGATATTGGCTTCGAGCCGGCTGCCGAATGCCTCCTCGACGGTGTCGATGAGTGCGGTTTTCTCGCCTGTGACCAGGTAGGCGTTGTAGGATACTCCCTGGGGGAGCGACCAGAGCCCTTCGAAGCGGGTTGTGGTCCGGTCGTTGACGCCGACATAGTGGATGCCGGGTGCTATTTCCGTGATTGCCATGGTTTCGTTCGGTTTGTTTTGCCGCAAATTTACGAAAAATTCCCGGAATGTGGAGGCTTCGGAATCCCCATCGGAAAAGAAACCATAAAAAACAAATCTGTCGATTCGGATATTTTTGTGTCGAACCGGGTTTTTGTCTCTTCGTATTTGCGGGTGTTTGCTTACAATCCGAAACCGGGGTCTCTGTTCCGGCCTTTTCTGTGTCATTGCTCCGCACCTGCTATTCCGCATTTCGGACCCTCTGCCGTCTGTTGCCGATCCGATGCCGTCAGGAATTAAAAGCTTATATTCCCGTCGTCTTTTTATCTTATAAATCAAATTAAATATGGCATCTGTAAAGGTAAAATTCCGCGCTTCGACTGTCGCGGGCAAAGAGGGATCCCTCTATTTCCAGATCATCCTCAACCGGAAGGTCTTCCGGATCAGGACCGACTACAAAATCCATGCATCGGAGTGGGACGAGCGTCTCGCATTCCGCGGTTCCGGATCCGATCGTACCTGTTATCTCGACGCTCTGCGGCGGAATCTTCTGGCGGACCTGGCGCGGCTCGAACGCAATGTCGCCGCACAGGAACGTTCCGGAGGGGAGTTCTCGTTCGAGCAGGTGTTTCAACGCGGGGAGACTCCGAAGGTCCAAAAATCGTTTTTCCGCTTCATGCAGGAGCAGATCGCACGGCTCGAAGCGCTGAACCGCATCCGCACCAGCGAGACCTATGCCACGGCGTTGCACAGCTTCTCGCGGTTCCGCAAATTCCGCGATATCCGGCTGGACGCCATCGACTCCGAACTCATGAGCGCCTATGAGGCCGAGCTCAAAATGACGGGTGTGAGCAAAAATACCTCGTCGTTCTACATGCGCATCCTGCGGGCGGTCTACAACCGGGCCGTGGAACAGCGGCTGACCCCGCAGCGGCACCCCTTCAAACACGTCTATACGGGCATCGACAAGACCGTGAAGCGGGCCGTTTCCGCGGAGACCGTCCGGAAGATCCGAAGTCTGGACCTCTCCGCCTGGCCGAAGCTGGACTATGCCCGGGACATGTTTCTGTTGAGTTTCTATACGCGGGGGATGTCGTTCGTCGACATGGTTTATCTGCGCAAGCGCGACCTGAAAGGCGGCATCCTGACCTATCGGCGGAAGAAGACCGGGCAGCAGCTCTCGATCCGATGGGAGAACTGCATGCAGGAGATCGTCGACAAGTATCCCGACCGGCATCCGGACTATCTGCTGCCGATTCTGCGCAGCGACGCCGGCAGCGAGCGCAGCCAGTACAAGAATGTCGGGCACCTGATCAACCGGAATCTCAAAAAGATCGGGCAGCGGTTGCAACTCCCCGTACCGCTGACGCTCTACGTGGCGCGCCATACGTGGGCGAGCGTGGCGCGGAGCCAGCATATCCCGCTTTCGGTGATCAGCGAAGGCATGGGGCACGATTCCGAGACGACGACACAGATCTATCTGGCGTCACTGGATACGGCCGAGGTGGACCGTGCCAACCGAATGGTTATCGATTTGATTGCAAGCAGGTTCGGCGAGTGACGGTTTGTATCTCTTTTCAAGAGA
>DSTMR04002__coassemble_624_pt1 | contig 72726 bp, 55 predicted proteins | sample DSTMR04002__metabat2_high_PE_025 | metagenome-assembled genome bin DSTMR04002
CCGTTCTATCCTTCTTTGGAGGCGGGCTGCTTTTCTTGCTTTCCGCGCTTTTGGGCTGCCGTTTCGTTGCGGGGTGCCGTTTCGTTGCGGGGTGCCCCGGCTCCGGCGCGTGCGGTTCCGGCCCGGACTGCACCGGGCCGCATCGTCCGGTAATTTTTCCCCGCCGGGAGGCCCGATTTTACCCGCAAGAAGCCCGAACGGGCCGAAATTTTTGTTAATTTTGCAGAACCCGGGTTGGCCGCTGCGGATCGCAACCCGCACGCGGATGCCCGGTCGACACACAAACTAACTCGATAATACCCATGCTGCGGAAAATCCGGATCGCCCTGGCGATCCTCTTCTTCGTTCCGATCACGCTGCTGTTTCTCGACTTCACGGGGACGATCCATGCGTGGTTCGGCTGGATGGCGCAGGTTCAGTTCCTGCCCGCCGTGCTGGCCCTGAACGTCGGCGTGGTTGCCGGACTCCTCCTCCTGACGCTGCTCTTCGGGCGGGTCTACTGCTCGGTGATCTGTCCGCTCGGCGTCATGCAGGACCTCGTCTCGTGGTTTTCCGGGCGGCGGCGCAGGCACCGCAACCGCTTCCGCTACTCCCCTGCCCGCACGTGGCTGCGCTGGACGCTCTTTCTGCTCTTCGTCGTCGCGATGGCGGCCGGACTCGGAAGCATCGGAGCCCTGATCGCCCCGTACAGCGCCTACGGGCGTATCGTCCAGAGCCTCTTCGCTCCGCTTTGGGGCTGGGGCAACAACCTGCTGGCATGGGCGGCCGAACGGGTCGACAGCTATGCCATCTATTCGGTCGATGTCTGGGTGAAGGGGCTCGCAACGCTGGTCGTCGCCATCGTGACGTTTGTCGTGATTGCCGTGCTCGCCTGGCGCAACGGCCGCACGTGGTGCAATACGGTCTGCCCGGTCGGGACATTGCTCGGGCTGCTGTCGCGCTTCTCGCTTTTCAAACCGCGGTTCGATGTCGCGAAGTGCAACGGATGCAAACTCTGCGCCCGCAACTGCAAGGCCTCGTGCATCGATCCCGAAGCCCATACGATCGATTACAGCCGCTGCGTCGCCTGCATGGATTGTCTCGGAAACTGCCGGCAGGGGGCCATCTCCTACACATGGCGGCGGTCGGAAGCGGCGGTGACCCCGAATCCGGCGGAAAAGTCCGGAGAAGCTCCGGCCGACGCTTCGCGGCGCCGGTTCCTCGGCGTGGTGGGGCTGATGGTCGGCACGGCCCTGCACGCCCAGGAGAAGAAGGTCGACGGCGGACTGGCCCTGATCGAGGAGAAACGAATCCCGAAGCGGGCAACGCCCCTCGTGCCGCCCGGAGCGCGGAGCCTGCGCGACTTCCTCACCCGCTGCACGGCCTGCCAGCTCTGCGTGACGGTCTGCCCGAACCGGGTGCTGCGCCCGTCGGGCGACCTGATGCGGCTGATGAAGCCCGAGATGTCCTACGAACGCGGATACTGCCGCCCGGAGTGCACGAAGTGTTCGGAGGTCTGCCCCACGGATGCGATCCATCTGACGGAGTTTTGCGAAAAGTCCTCCATACAGATCGGACACGCCGTGTGGATTCCCGAAAATTGCGTGGTCAACACCGACGGCGTGTCGTGCAACAACTGCGAACGCCACTGCCCGGTCGCCGCGATCCGCATGGTGCCCCGCAATCCGGACGATCCGCAGTCGCCGCGCATCCCGACCGTCGACGAAGCCCGCTGCATCGGCTGCGGGGCCTGCGAGAACCTCTGCCCGGCGCGGCCGTTCAGCGCCATCGTCGTCGAAGGGCACGAACACCACAGAACACTCTGAAAAATCCCGGAACATGGAGAAGAAAAAGATAGATCGCCGCGCATTCCTGAAAACCCTCGGGGTCGGCGCGGCTGCCACCACCGCAGCGCTCTACGGCTGCGGCCCCCGGAACGGAGGCCCGGCTTCCGTCTCCCTCGGTGAGGTCCCGTCCGACGGGATGACCTTCCGCACGAGTTCCGCGACGGGCGACCGCGTGTCGCTGTTGGGCTACGGCTGCATGCGCTGGCCGCAGCTCCCCTCGCCCGCCGATGACGGAAACCCCATCGACCAGCAGACGGTCAACACGCTGGTGGATTATGCCATTGCGCACGGCGTCAACTACTTCGACACGGCGCCCGTCTACCTGCAAGGCTTCTCGGAGCGCTCCACCGGAATCGCCCTCAAACGCCACCCGCGCGACAGCTATTTCATCGCCACGAAGATGTCCAACTTCTCGAATCCCTCGCGTGAGAATTCGCTGGCCATGTACCGGCAGTCGTTCCGCGAGTTGCAGGTCGACCATATCGACTACTACCTGCTGCACTCGATCGGCGGCGGGAAGGGCATCGAGACCTTCAACGAACGCTTCATCGACAACGGCGTGCTGGACTTCCTGCTGCGCGAACGCGAGGCGGGGCGGATCCGCAACCTCGGGTGGTCGTTCCACGGCTCGCAGGAGGTCTTCGACCACCTGTTGACGATGCACGACGAGGGGCGTGCCCGCTGGGATTTCGTCCAGATCCAGATGAACTACGTCGACTGGCGCCACGCCTCGGGCCGCAACGTCAATGCCGAATACCTTTACGGCGAGCTGGCGAAGCGCGACATTCCGGTCGTCATCATGGAGCCGCTGCTCGGCGGGCGTCTCTCGCGGCTGAACGACTACCTGGTCGGGCGCCTCAAAGCCCTGCGTCCCACGCAGAGCACCGCTTCGTGGGCCTTCCGCTTTGCGGGCTCCTATCCGAAGGTCCTCACGGTGTTGAGCGGCATGACCTACATGGAGCATTTGCAGGACAACATCCGCACCTATGCGCCGCTCGAAACGCTGACCCCCGAAGAGTTCGAACTCCTCGAGGATACGGCGCAGGTGATGCTCAAATACCCCACCATCCCCTGCACCGAGTGCCAGTACTGCATGCCCTGCCCCTACGGGCTGAACATCCCGGCGATCTTCGCCCACTACAACAAGTGCGTCAACGAGGGCAATGTCCCCAAGGACCGTCAGGACCCCAACTACCGCGAGGCCCGGCGTGCGTTCCTCGTGGGTTACGACCGTTCGGTGCCGCGTCTGCGGCAGGCCAGCCACTGCATCGGCTGCAACCAGTGTGTCGAGCACTGTCCCCAGTCGATCGACATCCCGAAGCAGCTGCATCGCATCGACTCGTTCGTCGAGCAGCTCAAACAGAACACCCTCTGACGGCGGGGACTGCGGGGATTGTGGGTGCCCACCTCTTGCTGCGCCCTGCTGCTGCACTTCGCAGCCGTATTCCGTCGTCGCAACTCCGTTGTATTCTGTTGTCGTAAACCGGAATTCCGACGCCCCGCTTTTTGTTCGGAGCGTCGGTTTTTTTGTTCGGGACGTTGGAAAACGGCGTCGGACCGGGAACTCCCATGCAGTATTTCTGTGTTTTATAATTACCTGATTGTCTTATATATAGGTACGAAATTTTTCTTCGGTGGCGGTGCAGTATTTCCGGATTTTACGGTTTATAGAATTGAAAGCTTTCAAAAACACGAATCGACAATTTCAATTCAAAACCGACAACAATGAAACGCACTTTTTTGAAAAACTGGATGGTGGCGGCACTCCTTGCCGGAGCCTGCTGCGGAATGGCGGCTTGCGACGATGACGACGACAAGGGCGGAACGACTCCTCCGCCGACCGATCCCGATATTACGGCCGTATGCGGCGAGTATGCCGGTACGATGACGGTCGTCGAGGTCGCGCCCGCGGGCGACGGCGGAGCCGAAGAGCCTGCCGGAACGTCGGTCGACGCTACGGTGACGAGCCAGGCGATCGAGTTTGCCGACTTCCCGGTCCGCGATCTGATCGTCAAGATCCTCGGAACCGAAGAGGGGGTCGACGGGATTCTCGCGGCCATCGGTACGGTCAGTTATGAGGTCCCCTATATGGCGCAGATGAACGGGGAGGAGACAGTCGTGGAGATGACGCTGACCCCGGAACCGTTGAAGCTGACGCTCTCCGACGATGCCGAGGAACCCACCGAGATCGAGGTGACGATCGAGGCGACGGCCGGGAGCTATACCCTCGAAACCGGGAAACTCGGATTCGGACTTTCGGTGGCCCAGATCAAGGTGGGAGGAACGGATCTGGACGGTTTCGAATCCTTCTCGCTGGATTTCGACCTCGCCAAAAAATAAATCCGTCGGTATTCCTGACAACAGACGTCCTCCGGAATCTTCTTCCGGAGGACGTCTCGTTTGGATGATGATGTACCGGCAGCGCATCTTCCTGAAAGTGTAGGTTTGCCCCTGTTCCTGCTTTTTTCCTCCTCTCCTCCTCTCCCCTCTTCCCGCTCCGGAGTTCTCTTTGGTGCGAATGTCAGGAGCGCTGCTCCGGGTCGGATTCCCGGTCGATGTTCCAGCCGCCGCCGAGGGCCTTGTAGAGCTGTACCAGCGCCAGATGCTCGTTGCGCACGGCGTTGCTCTCCTCAATCTGTGCGTCGAAGAACTTCCGCTGGGCGTCCAGCACGTCGATGTAGCGGATCACGCCGTTGATGTATTGCAGTTTGGCCAGAACGACATACTGCCGTGCGGCCTCTTTGAGGTTGTATTTCAGTTCGGCCGTGTGGCGCATGTTCCGGTAGGCCACCACGGCGTCGTTCACCTCCTGGAAGACCTCCAAAACCTTCTGTTCATAGGCCAGACGCGCCTGGTCGTAGGCCGCCAGCGCCGCGCGGTACTTCGCACGCTTCGTCCCGAAGGCGAAGAGCGGCGCCGTGAGATTCCCGGCCATGTAGGTGAACGGCGATTCGAGAAGCCCGCGGACAGAACCGTTCTCGACACCGCCCGTCAGCACGATCGTCAGCCGCGGGAAGCGGTCCGCATAGGCCACGCCCACGGAGGCCATCGCCGAACGCAGCGCCTGTTCCGCCTTCCGGACGTCGGGACGGCGTTGCAGCAGCGTCGACGGTACCCCTACGGGCAGCGAATCCGGCAGAACGACGTTCAGATTCATCGTCGCACGCTCCACGCTTCCCGGGTAGCCGCCTGCAAGGATCGAGATCTGGTTCTCCTTCTGGGCGATCTTCAATTCCAGGTCGGGGATCAGCGCCGAGGCGCTCGCCAGTTCGACCTTTGCCTGCTGGTAGTTCGTCTCGGAGGTCAAACCGCCCTCGAAACGCAGTTTTGCCTGCTGGACGCTCTCTTCACGGGTCTCCACCGTGCGGCGCACGATTTCCAGTTCGTGGTCCAGCGCCACCAGTTCGAAATAGGCCGTGGCGACCTCGGCCACCAGCGTCATCTGCAACGCCCGCGCCCCCTCCACCGAAGCGAGGTATTCGGCTGCGCCCTTGCGCTTCGACCACCGCAGGCTCCCCCACAGGTCGGCCTCCCAGCTCAACCGCGCCTTGATGCCCAGCTCCGGGTCGTTCGAGAATGCTTTCCCGTAGTAGTCGTTCGTTTCGCGGTTTCCGTAGACCAGCCCGTCGACGGACGGCAGGCGCGCCGCCTTGCTTACGCGGTAGAGCTCCTCCAACTGCCGTACGCGCGCTTCGGCCGACAACAGGTTGCGGTTGCGGTCGAGCGTGCGGTCGATCAGCCGGCAGAGCATCGTGTCGGTGTAGATCTCCCACCAGTTGCGGTCGCTCAACGTCAGCGTGTCGCGCTGGCCCGCGACCAGCTCCTCCGGAAGGTCCAGCTCCGGGGCCTTGCACTTCTTCTGCACCGAGCAGCCGCCCCCGGCGAGCAGCATCCCGCACAGCAGGAGCAGACCGTATATCGACCGTTTCATCGTTTTGTCCATTTTTCTTTCACTTTATACACCCAGACGAAGAACAGCGGCACGAAGACGATACCCGCGGTGATGGCCACGAGCATGCCGAAGAAGACGCCCGTGCCGATGCCCTGACGGCTCGCCGAGCCCGGGCCGCTGGCGAAGACCAGCGGCAGCATGCCCAGTATGAAGGCCAGCGACGTCATCACGATCGGGCGGAAGCGCAGGTGCGCCGCCTGGATGACGGCCGAGAGCGTGTCGCGCCCCTTTTCGACCTCGTCCTTGGCGAACTCTACGATCAGGATGGCGTTCTTGGCCACCAGACCCACGAGCATCACCAGTCCGATCTGGAAGTAGATGTTGTTTTCCAGTCCGCAGGCCCAGTTTCCGAGGTAGGCGCCGATGCCCGCGATGGGCAGCGACAGAATCACCGAAACCGGGATCAGCCAGCTCTCGTACTGCGCCGCGAGGAACAGGAACACGAAGAGGAATGCCAGCGCCAGCACATAGCCCGTCTGTCCGCTGACGTGCTTCTCCTGATAGGAAAGACCGCTCCATTCGATGCCGATCGACGCCGGCAGGTGGCGCCGCGCGATCTGTTCGAGGATCGCCATGGCCTGTCCCGAACTGTATCCCTGGGCCGCCTCGCCCGAGATCGTGGCCGAGTTGAACATGTTGAAGCGGCGGATCGTGCCCGGGCCTGTCGTGTAGGAGGTCGTGCCCAGCGCCGTGATCGGGATCATCGCCTTGTCGGCGCCCCGCACGAAGAAGAGCCCCAGGTTCTCACGCTGCGCGCGGTACGGTGCCTCGGCCTGGATGTAGACGCGGTAGATGCGGTTGAACATGTTGAAGTCGTTGACGTAGACCGACCCCGTGAAGGTCTTCACCGTCGAGAAGATGTCGGACATCGGCACGCCCAGCATCTGGGCCTTGTCGCGGTCCACGTCGAAGTAGAGCTGCGGGATGTCGTTCTGGATCGACGACGAGAGCCCCGTGAGCTCCTTGCGCAGCGAGGCGTAGTGCAGCAGCGTGTCGACGGCCCGTTGGAGGTCGTTGTACGAGGCGTCGCCGCGCGCTTCGAGCACCATCTCGAAGCCGCCCGAGGCGCCCAGTCCCGGGATCACCGGGGGCGTCGAGAGGTAGGCCTTGCTCTCCGGATAGCGTTCCAGCTCCCGGCGCACGTCGCTCATCACTTCGCGGATGTTTGAGCTCTTGCGCTCCTCCCACGGTTTGAGGATCACCGTCAGCTGGCTCCGCGACTGGTTCGTGCCCACGCGCGGGCTCGAACCCGTGACGTTGAGCACGTACTCCACGTCGGGCAGCGACATCAGATACTCCATCGCACGGTCGGTTACCTTGCGCGTGCGTTCGAGCGTCGCGCCCTCCGGGAGTTCCAGCTCCACGGTGAAGTAGCCCTGGTCCTCCTGCGGCATGAAGCTCTGCGGCACGACCTTGTTCAGCAGCCACAGCGCCACGAGCGTCATCCCGAAGAGCGACAGCATGCGTTTCGAGTGGCGCACGCCGCCGCGGATCATCTTCTCATAAATCTTGTTGCCGCGCGCCAGCCAGAAGTTGATGCGGCGGAACAGACGGTTTTTCTTCTTCCCCGAGTCGGGACGCAGGATCAGGGCGCACAACGCCGGCGAGAGCGTCAGCGCCACGAACGTCGAGATCAGCACCGAGACGGCGATCGTGATGGTGAACTGGCGGTAGAGCTGTCCGGTGATGCCCGACAGGAAGCTCACCGGGACGAATACGGCGCACAGCACGAGCGACGTGGCTACGATCGCGCTGCCCAGCCCCTTCATGGCCTTTTTGGTGGCCTCGTAGGGCGACAAACCCTCCTCGTCCATCGTGCGCTCGACGGCCTCCACAACCACGATGGCGTCGTCCACGACGATACCGATCGCAAGGATCAGACCCAGCAGGGTCATCATGTTGAGCGAGAATCCGAAGGCGAGCATCACGCCGAACGTACCGATCAGCGAAATCGGCACGGCGATCGTCGGGATGAGCGTCGCGCGCCAGTTCTGCAACGAGAGGAACACCACGAGAATCACCAGCAGCAGCGCCTCGATGAGTGTGTGGTACACCTCGTCGATCGACTGCGAGATGTAGGAGGTCATGTCGAACGGAATCTCGTAGGTGATGCCCTCCGGGAATCCGCGGCTGATCTCCTCCATCGTATCCTTGACGCGCTGGGCCACCTCCATGGCGTTGGCGCCCGGCAGCATGTTGATGTTCATCACGGCGGCGTTTCCTCCGTTGATGCCGCTCTCGGTGCTGTACGACGCCGCTTCGAGCGACACGCGCGCCACGTCGCGCAGGCGGATGAGCGACCCGTCGGGATTGGCGCGGATGACGATCTCCTCGAATTCGCTCACCGACGAAAGGCGTCCCTGTGCGATGATCGGCGTCGTGACGTCGAGGTCCGTGATGGGCTGCTGCCCCAGTACGCCGGCCGCCGATTCGCGGTTCTGGTCTTTGAGCGCCTTCTGCAAGTCCTGCACCGTCAGGCCGAGGTTGGCCAGGCGGTCGGGCTGCACCCAGATCTGCATGGCGTAGTAGCGGCTGCCGACGTTCGAGACGCTGCCCACGCCCGGCACGCGCCGCAGCATGTCCAGCACGTTGAGCGTGGCGTAGTTCGAAAGGTAGATCTCGTCGAACTTCGGGTCGTTCGACAGCAGCGTGACGGTCATCAGGCGGCTCGACGCCTGCTTCTCCACCGAGATGCCGTTCTGGACCACCTCGGCCGGAAGGCGTGCTTCGGCCTGTTTCACGCGGTTCTGGATCTCGACGGCCGCCAGATCGGCGTCGGTGTCGATGTCGAAGGTCACCGTGGCGGTGAAACTTCCCGAGTTGGAGTTCGTCGACTCCATGTAGAGCATGCCGGGCGTACCGTTCAACTCCTGTTCGATGGGTGTGGCGACGGCCTGCGTCACGGTCTGGGCGCTGGCGCCCGGATACGAGGCCGAAATCTTCACTACCGGGGGTACGATCCGCGGATACTGGTCGACGGGCAGCAGGAACAAACCCAGCAGACCCACGATCACGATGACGATCGAGAGAACGGTCGAGAAGATCGGCCGGTCGATAAAGAAATCCGATTTCATGGGCGGGTCAGTTTGCGGGGGTTTCCGATTCGGTCGATTCTCCGGCTGCGGCCCGTTGCGGGTCGGCGACGGGGTTGACCTTGTCACCGTGCGTGAGCTTGTGGAAGCCCTCGACGACGATCCGCTCGCCCGGGATGACGCCCCGCTCGACGATTACGCGGTTGTCGATCTCGGGTCCGAGCTCGATCATGCGGCGCTCGGCCACGCTGTCCGGACGGATCACGAAAATGTAGGCGCCGCCCTTCTCGATGACCACCGACTTCGTGGGTACGACCGTGGCGTGCTCACGCACGTCGAGCAGCAGCCGCACCTTTGTGAACTGTCCCGGCAGCAGGATCCGATCCGGGTTGGCCATTTCGGCACGTACGGAGAAGGTTCCCGTTTCGGGATCGACCTGCGGGTCGGCGAAATCCACCAGACCCCGCAGCGGGTATTGGGAGTTGTCGGGGAGCGTGATCGTGACGTAGGGGTTCCACTTGCGCGTGGAGTCCTTCTGTCCGAGATTCACGTTCCGGGCCTTGCTTTTCAGGTAGTCGAGGCCCGTCATGCTGAAATCGACCTGCACGGTGTCGCTCTTCACGACGGTGGCCAGCAGCGACTTCCCGTTCGGGCTCACCAGCGTGCCGATGTCGACGCTCCGTTCGGAGATATAGCCCGACAGGGGCGAACTGACGGTCGTGTAGCTCAATGCCGTCTCGGCCTGCGTGAGGTCCGCCTCGCTCATCGCCACGGCGGCCGTCGCGCTTTCGTACGATGCCACGGCGTTGTCCAGATCCAACTGGCTGGCGGCATTCTGCTCGTAGAGGGGTCGGATGCGTTGCAGGTCGCGTTCGGCCTTTTGGGCCAGGGCCTTGTCCTTGTTCAGCTGGGCCTTGGCCTTGTTGACGCGGGCCTGGTAGACCTTGGGGTCGATGATGAAGAGGGGCTGTCCGCGGCGGACATAGGTTCCCTCCTCGAAGAGCATCCGTTCGAGGAAGCCCTCGACCCGTGCGCGGATCTCGACGAACTGCTGGGCGCGGATGCGTCCCACGTATTCCCCGTAGATCTCGATGTCGTCCGTCCCGACGGGTTCGACCGCCACAACCGGGTAGACCGGCTTCGGCGGTTCGGGCCGGAACACCCACCAGAGTCCTCCGGCGATCAGAACGGTGACGACTGCCAGTATCAGCCACGTGCGTTTGGAGAAACGGCGGACCCTGCCGCCGGCTTTCCTTCCGAGTTGCAGCGTGCGGCGACCCGCGCGGGTCGCCTGCTGTACGATTTTCTCGCGTGATAGTTTCATGTGTTGCTTCAAATTCCGGATCGTTTGCCTGGTTTGTGTCCGGTTCAAGGGGCAAAAGTACAAATTTTTCCCGTAACAAACGGCCTTTTCGGGCAAATAGGCGCTTCGAAAGGCGAGAATTTTATCCGTCGTCCCTATTCCTTGTCGGAAAGACTCCCGGGAAACAGCGAATGACGCGACAGAAAATCGTAGAATGCCTGCCGGCAGTTCTCCGAAATCGGGATGCGTTCCGATCCGAAGACGATCCGGTTCCGTTCGATCGTGCGGATCTTCGACGGCTGCACGATGTAGGAGCGGTGGACGCGGATGAAGCGGTCCGACGGCAACTGTTCTTCGAGCGTTTTCAGGCTCAACAGCGAGAGGATCGGGTGCGGTTCGCCTTCGACGTGGATCTTCACGTAATCTTTCAGTCCTTCGATGTAGCGGATGCGGTCCAGGTCGATCCGTTGCAGGCGGTATTCCGTCTTCACGAAGAGGCTCTGCCGTTCCGGTTCTGCCTTCCGCGGTGCCTCTTCCGGGGTCCGGTCCGCGCGGCGTTTGAGCTCGAACCATGCCAGCGCCTTCTGGGCCGCCGCGAGGAAGTCGTTGTAGCTGATCGGTTTGAGCAGGTAGTCCAGGGCGCGGACCCGGAATCCCTCGACGGCATACCGGCTGAATGCCGTCGTGAAGATCACCCGCGTCTCTTCGGGCAGCATCCGCGACAGCTCCATGCCGTTGAGCCCCGGCATCTGGATGTCGCAGAAGAGCAGGTCCACGGGATCCTCCCGCAGGGCCGCAAAGGCTGCCGTGCCGCTCTCGAAGGAGCCCGCGAGTTCGAGAAACGGCGTCTTGCGCACGTATCCCTCCATGAGTTCCACGGCCAGCGGCTCGTCGTCGATAACCAGACAGCGCAGTTTCATCGTTCGTTGAGTTTGATGCAGAGCAGGGCCGTGTAGGTGTCGCCCTGCCCGCCGTATTCGAAGGAGTAACGGTCCGGATAGATCATTTCCAGCCGTTTGGAGAGGTTCGGAAGCCCGATTCCCGAGCCGCTGCGGTCGGACGTTCCCGATTTGGGGAAGCAGCTGTTCTTGATCCGGCAGATCAGCTGACCGTCGATTTCGTGGATGTCGATGGCTACGTAGGAGGGTTTTTCGTTGTCCACGCCGTGCTTGAAGGCGTTCTCCACCAGCGAAATGAACAGCAGCGGTGCGACGGGTGTCTGCGAGGGTTCGTCGGGCAGCGACACGAAGACCCGCACGTGGCGCGGCTGGCGGATGCGCATCAGCTCGATGTAGTCGCGCAGGAACCCGATCTCGGCCGACAGCGGGACGGTCGGGCGGCAGCTGTCGTAGAGTACGTAGCGCAGCATGCGGCTCAAATCGTGGACGGCCTGCTGGGCGCGTTCGGTGTCCAACTGGATGAGCGAGTAGATGTTGTTCAGGGTGTTGAACAGAAAATGGGGGTTCAGCTGGCTTTTGAGATTCTGCAATTCGGCCTGTGTGCGGCTGTGTTCGAGCTCCTTGCGGGCTGCTTCGGCGCGGTACCAGCCGCTGGTCATGCGGATGGCGACACCTACGCCCACGACCAGCAGGTAGAGCATCAGGTTGCCGGTGAAGAACCGCACCGTGTCCTGCCAGGGGCGTTCGATCGGCGGGCGGTGCATGTCGGGCAGCAGGAGATGGCGGAACAGCAGGTGGACGAGGAGCATCACCGCGCCGATGAGCAGCAGGTTGTAGCCGGTGAACCTGCCGAACCGCCGCGACGTGAGGTAGCGGTCGATCAGCAGGAAATAGTTCGTGTAGAAGACCACCATGAAGGAGAGCGGAACCAGCAGGAACCGGATATATTGCGATCCGGTCATCAGCGGACGGTTCGGCCCGGTTACGAAGAGCGGCATGCCGAAGATCACGGCCCAGACCGTGACATGGACCAGCCAGCCCGTATATTTCGATTGCGAAGCAGTCATAATGCAAAGATATAAAAATTATGGGGTCGAAGCGCGTATTGCCAACCATGCCGGCTTTCAAAGGGGCGGGAGCGCAGATTTGTTTGGGAGCCAAGAGCGGTTTTATCGCCCCTAAAACCCCTTAAAGGGGCGGATTCACGCTTCGGAAACCCCAGTAAGGCCCAGCAGCCCCTAAATCCCCTTTCTTAAAGGGGTTATTCGTAGCGGATGGCTTCGATGGGGTCGAGCATGGCGGCTTTCTGCGCCGGATACCACCCGAAGAAGACGCCCGTGAGGGTGCAGACCGCAAAGGAGAGGAAGACGCTCCACGGCTGGATGTAGATCGGGAAGGCGGCGAAGATGTTCACCGCCACGGCCGCCCCGATCCCGGCCAGCACGCCGATCACACCGCCCGTGACGCTGATCAGGATCGACTCGATGAGGAACTGCGCCAGGATGTCTATCCCTTTGGCTCCTATCGACATGCGGAGTCCTATTTCACGTGTTCGTTCAGTTACCGAGACGTACATGATGTTCATGATCCCGATGCCGCCCACGAGCAGCGAAATCCCTGCCACGGCCGCCAGCAGCACGGTCATCATGTCGGTCGTCGAGGTGAGCATCGAGGCCATCTCCTGCTGCGAGCGGATCGAGAAATCGTCGTCGTCGGTCTCTTTCAGCCGGTGGTTCGTGCGCAGGATCGCCGAGATTTCGTCGATGGCCTGATCGGTGTAGGCTTCGGTGAGCGCCGAGCAGATGATCTCCTGCAAGTGCGTGATGGCGAGGATGCGTTTCTGCACGGTCGTGTAGGGGGCGATGATCAGGTCGTCCTGGTCCATGCCCATGCTGTTGTAACCCTTGCTTTCGAGCACCCCCACGATGCGGAACGGAATCGTCCCGAAGCGGATCACCTTTCCCACGGGATTCTCCCCGTCGGGGAAGAGCTCCCCGGCTACGGTCTTCCCCACGAGGCAGACCTTCGCGGCCGTCTTGATGTCCTGCTCGGAGAAGGTGTCTCCGTCGTCGACGCGGTAGCGGCGGATTTCCAAAAAGTCGAGATTCACGCCGTAGATGGTCGTCGGGGTGTTGTTGGCCCCGTAGATGGCCTGCCCGGCGCTGTTCACCGACGGCGAGACGTAGGTCACGTAGCGTGTCTTGCTCCGGATGTCTTCCAGATCCTGCAATTTCAGCGACTCCATGTCGTCGGCGCTCAACTGGACGCCCCCGCGGCGGTCGCCGCCCGGGTGGATCATGATCATGTTCGAACCCATCTCGCTGATCTCGGCCTGGATGCTCCGCTTCGACCCCTGACCGATGGCCAGCATCGTGATCACCGACGCCACGCCGATGATGATTCCGAGCATCGTCAGGAAACCCCGGAGCTTGTTGTTGCTCAACGCCTTGACGGCAATTTTGAAAAGATTCGCGAAATTCATGGCCTAATCCTCCTGTCGGGGCAGCCGGGCCAGCGCCTCGGCCGCGCTCAAAATGTGTTCGTTGCGCGTATCGCCCGTGATGTGTCCGTCGCGCAGGGTGATGTTGCGGCTGCTGTACTGCGCAATCTCGGGGTTGTGCGTCACGAAGATGATCGTGCGGCCCTCGGCGTGGAGCTGCTGGAAGAGCACCAGCACCTCGAAGCTCGTCCGCGTATCGAGGTTTCCCGTGGCCTCGTCCGCAAGGATCACCGCCGGGTCGTTGACCAGCGCCCGGGCGATGGCCACGCGCTGCATCTGTCCGCCCGACATCTGGTTGCTCTTGTGCAGCAGGCGGTCGCCCAGCCCCACGGCCTTCAACGCCGCGATGGCGCGTTCGCGCCGCTCGGATGCCTTGTATTGCGGGTTGTACATCAACGGCAGCTCGACGTTCTCGATGGCGGTGGTCTTCGGCAGCAGGTTGTAGTTCTGGAAGACGAAGCCGATCTTGCGGTTGCGCAGCGTCGCCCGCTGGTTCTTGTCCATCGTGCGCACCGCGACGCCGTCGAGGTAGTACTCCCCCGCCGTCGGCGTGTCGAGGCAGCCCAGCGTGTTGAGCAGCGTCGACTTCCCGGATCCCGACGTACCCATGATCGTCACGAACTCCCCCTCGCGGATCGTGAACGACACCCCGCGCAGGGCGTGGACCGTCTCGTCGCCGACCCGGAAATCGCGCCGGATCTGTTCCAGCCGGATCACTTCCCGTTTCATGGCCCTATTTCTTTTTGTCGTTTCCTCCCGGAGGCGTCGGCATGAAGGGACTGCGCTCCGCGGCGGTCTGCGGCTCGCGGCTCGCGGCCGTCAGCCCCACGGCCACCGTATCGCCGTCGACGAGCCCTCCGAGGATCTCCGTGAGCTCGCCGCTCGCCGCCCCCGTCGTCACCGGGCACGGTTGCAACTCCCTTCCGCGCACGACCCAGACCTCGCGCATGCCCGGCTCCTCCGTGGCGGCCGGGGCGACCGTCAGCTCCAATTCGCCCAGCAGCTCCGTGTCGGGTACGAAGCGCAGCGCTTTGGTCGGCACGGCCAGCGCATGCTCCTTTTCCAGCGTGAAGATCGTGACGTTGGCCGTCAGTCCGGGTTTGAGTTTCAGATCGGGGTTGTAAGCCGTGATGACCACCTCGTAGGTTACGACGCTCGATTCGGTCGTCGCTTCGAGCCGTACCTGCTCGACCGTACCCTCGAACGTGTCGTCCGGATAGGCATCGACGGTGAACTCCACGCGCTGCCCTTCGGCCACCTGCCCGATGTCGGCCTCGTCGACGTCGGCCACGACCTCCATCTGCGTCAGGTCGTGGGCGATGGTGAAGAGCGTCGGGGTCTCGAAGCTCGCCGCTACGGTCTGCCCCTCCTCGACGGCCCGGCTGATGACCACGCCGTCGATCGGCGAGGTGATCGTTGCATAGCCCAGGTTACGCTCGACCTTCACCATTGCGGCCTTGGCCTGATCGTAGGCGGCGCCCGACTTCTCGTAGAGGTACGTGGCGTCGTCGTACTCCTGGTCGCTGACCAGCTCCTTTTCATGCAGCGCCTTCGTCCGCGTGTAGTTTTTGAGCTGGTATTCGTATTCGGCCTTGCAGCTGGCCAGCTCCGCCTGTGCGGACTCCAATTCGGCTTGCAGCGTCACCTTGTCCATCTCGGCGATCAGCTGCCCGGCCTTCACCACGTCGTTGTAGTCGACGTAGAGCTTGTCGATGATGCCCGACACCTGCGTGCCGACGTCGACCTCCGTGACGGGCTCCACGGTGCCGGTCGCCGTCACCGAATTGCGGATCGTGATGCGGCTCGTCGGAGCCGTTTCCAGCGTGATCCCCGCCCCTTTCGAGGGGCGCAGCAGCAACCACGCCGCAACAACTCCCGCGGCGACAAGGACCGCGACGAGGATTTTTTTCCGTTTCATCTCCTGTGTTTTGTGTTTAGTTGATCGTTGTCGTGTTGCGCCCCTGGTAGATATTCAGCAGCTCGATGTTCAGCAGCGCCATGTACTTGGCCTGCAACACCTCCTGACGGGCCGACGACCACTCGTTCTGGGCCGTGATCAGCTCGACGGTGTTCTTCACGCCGAGGTTGAACTGCTCCTGCGTGAGCTCGAAACTCTGGCGGGCGTAGCGTTCCTTTTCGGTGGCCGCACGGTACTGCGACTGCGCCGAGACGGCATCCAGATAGGCCGACTCCACCTCGCGCAGCAGCGTCTTCTGCAAGTCCTGCCACGTCAGTCGGCTGTTCTCGGCCTCGAAACGGGCTTTGTTCACCGCCGTGCGGTTCCTGCGGTTCGAGAAGATCGGGATGCTCAACGTCAGCCCCACATTCTCGTTGAAGCGGTTCCAGATCTGGCTGCCGCTTTCGTATCCGCCGTTGGACATGTGGCCCGTGCCGATGCCGGCGGTCAACGATAAGGAGGGATAGAACCCCGCCTGCGCCTGCCGGATTCCCAGTTCCGCCGATTCGACGGCCAGTTCGCCCCGTTGGATTTCGGGCATGACCGTAAGTGCCGTTGCATAGATTTCGGCTTTGGCGGGCAGGGATGACAACACCTCACTCTCTTGGATGGCAGGTGCGGCGAGGTTCATCTCCTCCGTGATATCGAGTTCGAGCAGTTGTTTGAGTTGCAGCCGGTAGTTGTCGAGCGACGTGCGGGCGGTCGTGACCTGGTAGAGGTCGCTCGCATATTGGCTTTCGAGTTGAGCGAAGTCCACCCGGCTGATCGACCCCGCTTTCCACAGCTCTTCGGCTCGGTCGCGCTGGGCCCGGGATACTTCGGCCGTATTGGCGGCCACCGCCACGGCCTCGGTTGCGTAGAGCGCTTGCAGATAGGCCTGTACGATGGCGATGCGGATGTCGTTCTCCGATTCGGCGACCGAAAGTTCGTCGATGCGGTTCTGCACCTGCTGCTGCCTGACCGCCGTGCGGAGTTTGCCTCCTTCGTAGAGGGTCAGTCCGGCTTCGAGTCCGTAGGTGCCGGTGTAGGTGGTCCGGTCGGAGACGTTCGTCGACGGGTAGTTCGTGAATCCCTGGGTCGTCGAGGCGCTCAACGACGGCAGCCGTGCGGCTTTGGCCTCTTTCGTGTCTTCGAGTCCCGAGAGGTAGTCGTTGCGGCTCTGTCGCAGCTGGATGTTGTTTTCCAGTGCATAATGCAGGCATTCGTCCAGCGTCCAGCATCGGACCGTATCGCCGGACATCGTTCGGGTTTCTGCGGAGCGTGCCGGTACGTCCGGTGTCCGGAGGGCTTCGGAGTTCCGGGCCGGTGCGGAGAGAAGCCCTGTCAATGCGGCGCATGCTGTCAGCACGATTCGTTTCATGGCATTTTCGTTTGCTGCAAAGCTACGCGCGGTATTGCGTGCGTACAATTAAAATGGACGAACCTTGTTTTTTTGTCGACGAACCGGCCCGGAATATCGTCGGGCGTTTTGGGTATTGATGCGGGTTTCGGAGGGCAGACGCGGTGTCGGGATGCAATTCAACTCCTTTCCGGATGTCGATGGCGGGAACGGAGAGCCGGGGACGATTGTCCGGAGGATTTTGTTCGTTTGATTTCAGAATGGAGGATATCTGATTGATAATAAGCTGTGTGAGAGGCTGGTGGCGGGCGATTGGATTTGTCTTGGGGTTCGGTGATAGTAAAAAAATTGCAGAATGGCACTGAAAAATTTGGAGATTCACAAATTTTAGTTACCTTTGCACTCGCAATAAGCAACAAATATTTGCGGAAATAGCTCAGTTGGTAGAGCGCAACCTTGCCAAGGTTGAGGTCGCGGGTCCGAGTCCCGTTTTCCGCTCCAAAGCAGCAGGGAGGACCTCAATGGTTCTCCCTGTTGCTTTGGGTTTTGAGCTGCGGATTCGTCCCCGGCGACCTCAAAACGCCCCTTTCAGGGGTCGGGGGTGTCGACAAACAGTCGCGGAACCACTCGTGCGCAGCGCGAGTGCGAGTCCCGTTTTCCGCTCCAAAGCAGCAGGGAGGACCTCAATGGTTCTCCCTGTTGCTTTGGGTTTTGAGCTGCGGATTCGTCCCCGGCGACCTCAAAACGCCCCTTTCAGGGGTCGGGGGTGTCGACAAACAGTCGCAGAACCACTCGTGCGCAGCGCGAGTGCGAGTCCCGTTTTCCGCTCCAGAGGGGGGGCAGAAAGAAACCCCGATAGAAAGCAAAAAGCCTTGTATATCAGCGATATACGGGGCTTTTTCTTGTGCCTCTCACTCCTGTTGAAGCAAAAGGCAGCAAGTAGTTCACGCCTTAATCGTGACCTTTTTTGCTCGGACCGAAAATAGGTCACGATTTAGCTCTATTTCGCTGATTTGCATTATTTTACTCTGCAACATTCCGGTGCTGAAGACGTTTGATTTATCCAAAAACCAAGCAGCCATGTTGCCACGAACCACCTTCAGCGTTGTCTTCTTCTGCAAGAAGACCAAAGTCACGAAAAAGGGCAAGGCCCCGATCTATGCCCGCATCACCACGACCGGCCAGTCGACCGAAGTCTACACGCAGTGCCAGATTGAGCCGGATCGCTGGAACCAGCGTCTCGAACGTTCGCTCTACAAGGATGAGGTCGACCAGCAGATCAACCGCATCGTCGCCAGCTACCGGGCCTCTATCCTTGCTGCCTATGACCGCCTGATCCAGGAGAACAGGACGCCGACCTGCTTTGCCGTCAAACAGCTGCTGGGCTCCGCCTCATCGAGTCGGATGGTGCTGGCGGAGTTTGGTAAATACTGCGAGAAACGGCAGCAGGAGGTCGGCACTCGCATCACACAGCTCACGGCCAACAAGTACCACCGCCTGCTGCGCTACATGACCGAATATATCCGGCAGGTGTACGGCAAGGAGGATCTCCCGCTGGAGACGATTGACTATGCCTATGTCGACGGACTGAACACCTACATGCAGACGGCCTACAACTGCCACAACAACGGGGCGGTCAATCTGCTCTGCTGTTTGAAAAACTTTCTGCTCTATGCGGTCCGCAACGAATGGATCGAGAAGAATCCCTTCCGTTACTATAAGATGAAGATTGACAAGACGAATGTCAAGGTGCCGCTGACGAAAGCGGAGCTGGATTTGCTGCTGAAGCGGCCGATGCCCAACGAACGTCTGGACCGGATTCGGGACGTCTTCTGCTTCTGCGCGCTGACGGGACTGGTCTTCACGGATGTCGACCACCTGCGGCGGGAACACTTCACGACGGACGAAGAGGGACAACTGTGGATCCATAAGCCGCGGGAGAAGACTGCGGTGATGAGCCGTGTTCCGGTGCTTCCGCAGGCGGCGGCCCTGCTGGAAAAGTACCGCGACGATGCCAACTGTCGGGCGCGGGGCAAACTGCTGCCTGTCCCGTCGAATACAAAGATGAACGCCTACCTGAAGGAGATAGCGGATATTTGTCAGATTCAGAAGCATCTGACCACGCACCTGGCGCGCCATACGTTTGCCACGCTGGCGATTGAATACGGGATGCCGATTGACATTATCGCCAAGATTCTGGGCCATACGAATACGAACATGACACGGCGCTATGCGAAGATCTCCGAGGCGAACATCAGCCGCGAGATGCTTCGCATCGGCAAGGTCTTGACGGCGTAAACTAGATACCATGCCAAGATCACTCTTTGCTATGTATATGTATTATCATAGCGAAATGTGCGGGCTGATACCATTCAACAGATATTGCCCATCGAGTGGCACGCGAGAAACCGTATCTATTGGCGCTTTTGGTAGGTTGCGGCGGCCAGAACGTTGAACAGCAGGGCAAAAAGGCCGAGTGCGGCATAGGAGGTTTCCAATTCGATGATGGTGGTTCCCTTCAGATAGACCGAACGCAGAATCTCGACGAAATACCGGGGTGGCAGCACAAGCGTAATCCGTTGTGCCCACTCCGGCATGGAGGCGATCGGGGTCAGCAGTCCACTCATCAGCATGAAGATCATGATGAAGAAGAACATGACGAACATGGTCTGCTGCATGGTTTGCGAGAAGTTCGCCACGGTCAGGCTGAATCCCGAGATGGTCAGGATGAAGAGCATCGCTCCCAGGTAGACTGCCCCGACCGAGCCTGCAGGTGCAAGTCCGTAGACCAGCCGGGCCACCGCCATGGCGACCGTCAGCACAAAGAGCCCGATCAACCAGTAGGGAATCAGTTTGGAGAGGGTGAAGGTCAACCGGCCGACGGGCGTGACGTTAATCTGCTCGATCGTGCCGCGTTCCTTCTCGCCGACGATGCTCAACGCCGGCAGGAATCCGCAGATGAGGATGAACAACATGATCATCAGCGCCGGAATCATGTAGTGGCGATAGTCGAGCGTCGGGTTGAAGCGGTTCTGAACCGTGATCAGTTCCGGAATCGGTGCCGGGTTCTGTTCGGAGCGGATTTCGCCCAGCGTGCGGGCCACGGACTGTATCAGATACTGCATGGCGAGCGAACCCTTGGTGGCATTGATCCCGTTGGCTGTAATCTGAATCTTTTTCGGAGATCCGGCCATCCAATCGCGCTCAAACTCACGGGGAATCTGCAGGATGACGTCCGCGTCGCCACGCTCCAACTGTTGCAGCGCCTCGTCATACTGCGAGGTAATGCCTGCCGGCGTGAAATACGACGTTGCCCCGAGATGCGAAATCAGTCGCCGCGATATCGTCGAGCGGTCCATGTCTACGACAGCGACCCGGACGTGACGGACGTCCATCGTCATCACCATCGGCAGGATGAGCATCACCATAATGGGGAATACAACGATCAGACGCGGCAGAAACGAATTGCGCCGGATTTGCAGGAACTCCTTCTGCAACAGAACGAAAAAGGCTCTCATCGGGTTATTCGAGTTTGTCGTTGAACTTGCGGAACGATACGCCGAGCAGCAGCCCGGTCATCGCGAGCAGCACGGCGCCGTCCATCCATACGTCGGCCATCGAGGCGCCTTGGATCATCATCCGCCGCATGGCGTCGATATACCAGCGGGCCGGCACGACGGCCGATACCCATTGGAAAAAACGCGGCAGATTCTCGATCGGGAAGATCATTCCCGAGAGCATCAGGATGGGCAGCAGCATGACCATTGCCGAGATGAGCAGTGCGGCGACCTGCGTTCGGGCGAGGGTCGAGACCAACAGTCCCAGCGCCAGCGAGAGCACCAGGTAGAGCAGCGACAAGGCAAAGATGCCCGCCACACCGCCACTCATCGGCACGCCCAGCAGATAGCGGGCCAGCAGCAGAATCAGAACCAGAACGATACATGAGACGGCGAAGTAGGGAATCATCTTGGCCAGGATGATCCGTCTCGGCCGCACCGGGGAGACGAGCAGCACCTCCATCGTTCCCGACTCCTTTTCGCGCACGATCGAGACCGAGGTCATCATGGCGCAGACCAGGATGAAAATCAGCCCCATGATGCCCGGAACGAAGTTGAAGGCACTCTTCATCCGGGGGTTGAACAGCATGCGGGTCTCGAAGAGCGCCTGCGGCGAGGCTTCGCCGAGCAGCACTCCCTGCAGCCAGGCGGCGGACGTGCCGGCCGTGTTGACGTTCGAGGCGTCGAGGATCAACTGGACGAAGGGCGGTTGCGGCGTTCCGGCTGCTGCCAGCTGTCGGCGGCGGTCGTAGTCCGGGGCAAAGACCGCGACGGCATCGACACGGCCCGTGCGCAACATCTCTTCGATGCGCTCCTGCGGGATGTAGCCGCAAAACGCAAAGCTGTCGTTGCGGGCGATCCGCTCGACGGCCTCGCGCACGCCGTCGGTCCGATCCGATGCGACGACAGCGATGCGCACCTCGTTCACCTCGGTCGAGATGGCAAAGCCGAACAGCACCATCAGCACCACCGGGATGAGCAGTACGATGAGCATCGTGCGCCGGTCGCGCAGGATGTGGAGCGTCTCCTTGCGTACGAAGGCTGGGAAATTGCTTTTCATGGGCTATTCGCTTCGTTGGGCGCCGCGGGCCAACAGCCGGAACACCTCGTCCATCGACCGGGCGGCGAATTGTTGTTTCAGACGTGCGGGGGTGTCGAGCGCACGGATGCGGCCGTCGACCATGATCGAGACCCGCGAGCAGTACTCCGCCTCGTCCATGTAATGGGTCGTAACGAAGAGGGTTGTGCCGCCGGCCGCCGCCTCGTAGATCATCTCCCAGAACTGGCGGCGCGTGAGGGGATCCACCCCACCTGTCGGCTCGTCGAGAAAGACCACCTCGGGCCGGTGGAGCGTGGCGATGGCAAAGGCCAGCTTCTGTTTCCAGCCCAGAGGCAGTGCCCCGACCGGCGTATTGCCCTCCGAGACGAAGTCGAGCCGGTGGAGCAAATCGTCGCTCCGCATGCCGGTTTCGCGGCGCGAGAGTCCGTAGATACCGCCAAAGAGGCGGATGTTCTCCCGCACGGTGAGGTCGTCGTAGAGCGAGAAACGCTGGCTCATGTAGCCGATATGGCGTTTGATCTGCTCGCCCTGGCGCACGATGTCGCATCCCGCGACGCGGCCGCTGCCCGAGGTCGGACGGCTCAACCCGCACAGCATGCGCATGGCAGTGGTCTTCCCGGCGCCGTTGGCCCCGAGGAATCCGAAGATCTCCCCGTGAGAGACCTCGAACGAGATCCGGTCGACGGCCGTAAAGTCGCCGAAGCGTTTGGTCAGTTCGCGGACCGATATGACGGTGTCGTTCATCGTTTCATCCATTGGATAAATACATCTTCGATCGTAGCTGCCGTGGGCTCGATGTGCAGCCCGGGTATCGGACCCAGCTGCTCGGTAAAGCGCTGCACGTTGAAATCCGCTCCGGCCACCAGATGGTGCGTCTCGCCGAAGGGATAGCACGCCTCGACTCCCTGGATGCGGCGGGCGGCGCCGAGCAGCGCGAACATCGTGTCGGCACGGATGGCATAGAGACGACCCTCGAAGCGGTGGACCAGCGCCTCGGGCGTGTCGATACCGAGCAGACGTCCCTCGTTGCAGAGGGCGATCCGGTCGCAGCGCGCGGCTTCATCCATGTAGGGTGTCGAGACGAGGATGGTCATCCCCCGCTGCTTGAGGCCGTCGAGCATCTCCCAGAATTCGCTGCGCGAGACGGCATCGACGCCCGTCGTGGGTTCGTCGAGAAAGAGGATCTCCGGACGGTGGATCAGGGCGCACGACAAGGCAAGCTTCTGCTTCATGCCACCCGAGAGTTTCGCGGCCCGGCGTCGGCGGAAGGGCTCGATCTGCCGGTAGACCGGTGCGATGAGGTCGTATGAGGCTTCAACCTCGACGCCGAACAGCGCAGCGAAGAAGCGGAGATTCTCCTCGACCGTCAGATCGCCGTAGAGCGAGAAGCGTCCGGGCATATAGCCCACGTGCGAGCGGATCGTACGGTAATCCCGCACGATGTCGCAGCCGCCGACCCGGGCTTCACCGCCGTCGGGGTCGATCAGCGTCGCGAGCAACCGGAAGAGCGTGGTCTTTCCGGCTCCGTCGGGCCCGATCAGCCCGAACAGTTCGCCCCGGTGGACGGAGAAGGTCACTGCATCGAGCGCTTGTACCGTGCCGAACCGCTTCGACAACCCTTCGACCTCAATGGCTTCCATCGTGCAGTCGTACTTCGCCCGCAAGACCGATCTTCAACCGCCCGTCGTTCTGCACGGCGATCTTCGTGGCATAGACCAGATTGGCCCGCGAATCCCGCGTCTGGATCGTCTTGGGAGTAAATTCACTTTCGGGCGAGATCCAGGTGATGCGCCCCTCGTAGTCGTAGCGCTGATCGCCGCCGAAGTCGGCCGTCACCGTTACCGCGTCTCCGACACGGATTGCGGCGAGCTGCTCCGAGGTGAAGTAGGCCCGCAGGTAGAGATGTTCCAGATCGGCCACCTTCAGCAGGGGTTTGCCCACGGCTGCCAGCTCGCCCGCTTCGGCATACTTCGTCAGCACGATGCCCGCGATCGGCGACGCGATGCGGCACCGGGCGATTCGGTCATCCAGCGCGGCGATCTGCGACTCGACGACTGCGGCGTTGCCGTCGATCGTGACGGTGCTCTTGTCGAGCGACGAGAGGGCTGCCGACAGCTGGCTTTGCAGAATCCGGATCTGCGCCTCGATATCGTCGCGCTGTTTGGTGGTGGCGGCCCCGTCCCGCAGCAGGTTCTGTACCCGCGTGAGTTCCCGTTCCTGTTTGGCTATCTGTTCGCGCAGGGCGGCGGCCTGCGCCCGGATGTCGGGCCGACTGGCGAGCAGTGCCGCCTGCTGTGCTTCGAGTTGCCGCCGTTGCAGATCGAGCTGCAGGGTGTCGATCTGGCCGATCCTTACGCCGGGTTCGACGGCCGTTCCCTCTTCGGCGTCGAACCACAGGATGCGTCCCGCAGCCTCGGCCGAAACGACAACCTCGGTTGCCTCGAAGCTCCCCTGCGCATCGAACTCCGCCTCCGTGCCACACGACATGGCAAGTGCCGCTGCGGCTATACAGACAATTCGTTTCATGGGTTTATTGATTTAACGTGTGTTTCAGTTGGTAGAGCGTCTGGAGAAGTTCTATTTCATGGGTGCTGCGGTTGAGTGCAGCTGTGGTTTCGTCGGTGATCTTGCGCAGCAGGTCGGTGGTGTCGATCACGCCGTTCTCCAGCTGTGATTCGGCCGCTACGCGCACCGCGCGGCGCAGCTCGACGATCCGGGTGTCAGAGGCCACGGCCTTGCGCAGACGGGCGATTTCTCCCTCCTCGCGGGTCGTCTGCAGACGGGTGTTGAAATGGAAAATGTCACGTTGGATGTCAATTTGCTGCCGGGCCGTGCGGAGTTTTCCGAGATCGTTGCGACGGGTGTAGAAAGCCCCGATATTCCATGACATGCGGACTCCGACCAGGGCATTCAGCGTCCCGTCCGTCGACATCATGCTTCGGAACATGTCCTGCCCCGGATACCCGTAGTAACCTTGTGCGAAGGCGCTGAAACGCGGCATCAATGCGCTGTTGAGCACTTTGCGTCGTACGTCGATTCTTTGGGCCCGAGCCTCGAACAGCGCCAGTTCGGGGCGCAGCGACACGTCACCGAGAGCAGGTTCGGCCGGTCGCTCGAGCCCCTCCGCCGCAAGCGGCTGCCCGATGAAAATTTCCAGCATCCGGCAGTAGCTGGCGCGGGATGCCTCAATCTGCTCCAGTGTCTGGCGGACGGTCAGTAGCTCTGCCTCGATGGCGTCGGCATCCGACTTGGTGGCTGTGCCGTTTGCAACGCAGCTCCGCATGCGCGCGAGATTGCTCTCCAGCAGGCTGATCTGCACCGTGGTCTGCGTCAGTCGTTCGTCCAGCAGGAGAATCCCGAAGTAGAGGTCGTCGACTCGTGATTGCAGGGCGTAGAGATCCACTTCCGTACGCAGGCGCTCTTCTGCGGCCTCGGCCTGCGCCAGCTCTTTCGTAGCCCGGGAGTGGCCGCCGTCCCAGATTGTCTGCGAGACGTCGATCGCCGCGCGGTACTGCTCGCGACGGATCCCCTCCATCTGCAGGCCCCGCGAAGCGAGTATCTCGCCGAGAGCTCCCGGGAAAGTCGGGGTGTCGCTCTGCCACGATGCCTGCCCCGAGAGCGTGACCTGTGGAATCCACGCCCGAGCGGCATTCGACAGGTCGTATTGCTCGGTTAGTGCGATCAGATCGTATTGCCGGATTTCGGGATAGTGCTCCCGCGCCAGACGGCGGCACTCGTCGAGCGTCTGCCCGTGGAGTGTTATCATCGAGGCTGCGGCCAGCAGCATCAGGGCGATTCTCTTCATGGTCTCGGTGTTTGAATTCTACGCAAGATGGTTTCGATGGCTTCGGCCTTGCGTGCGGCCAGAAATCTTTCGCGGTTGCCGGCCAGATCTCCCAGCAGCAGCTCTGCAAACGGAAGGGCCAGAAACGGAAAGACATTGAGCGACACGATGCTGACGAAAAGTTGCCGCATGTCGACGGCCTCCATCTCGCCGGCCACGGCTGCTCGATCCGCCTCCGTCTGCAATTGCGCGAAAAGCATCGTTATCCGCTCCTTTAACGAGTCGTCGAGCAGGTGGTAGCGTTCGGGGCGCAGCACCACTTCGTTCAGAAAAAAGCGCGGCAGCAGCGGGTGGGCCGCAACCAGATCGAAATGCGATGCAACGCCGGATTGAATCCGTTCGATGATCGGTTTCTGCGGGTCTCCCATGGCAGCAAGTACCGTCTGCGCAACCAGCCCTGTGATTTTGGCGACAATCCGCTCGAAAAGCTGCTCCTTGGTGCAGAAGTAGTAGTGCAGCATGGCATGCGTCACGCCCGCCCGTTCGGCAATGACTGTCGTGCGGGCTCCGTCAAATCCCTTCAGGAGAAACTCCTCTTCGGCCGCCTCAAGAATCAACTGCTCCGTGGTCGGTTTTTCCCTTTTGTCCATTCTGTTTTTTGCGTGTTAACAATACGGTTTAACAAAATTGTTAACACAAAACTACAATAAAAAAATCAATCCGTCAATAGATGCTGCAAAAATTTTTGTAGCCCAATGATGCTCTATGGTTATTCTCGCATAGCAGTATCTTTACGACAAGGCCGACTGGGTACTACTTGAGGATAATAGAATCAATATATCGCGCTTTGGAGTGCAGTTTGTCCACCCTCGCGACGCCAACCGACGCCAACCACTGCCACATCACTTTGCGAGCGAAACTTTTGAGGGGCAGCGCACGTTATCCGAGTGCAAGCTTGCAGGAACAAAGATTCATAAACCGGGAAAAGATGAAACGCCGTGCCTTTCGGATCCGGGACCGCTGAATGTTCGGCGTCCCCATCCACACAGAGTGCAACTCACAGAGGCGGGTTGCCGGAATGTTGAACCAAACAGAAAAGAAGACCATGGAAAAGATCGTATGTATCGGGGAGCGGAGTTGGCAGCGGCTCCTCGAACGGGTGGAACACCTCTCCGCCCTTGCCCAACGTCTGGAACGTCGTTTGACGCTACCGCAGGACGACGGGTGATTGGACAGCGAAGAGGTGTGCCGGGCGCTGAATATCACCAAACGTACGCTGCAAAGCTACCGGGATCGAGGTGCGATTCCCTGCTCGCGACTGGGCGGCAAATTCTACTACCGACGCCGGGACCTGGCCGCCTGGCTCTCCCATAAAACCGTTCAAACGCGATAGCCATGCCGCTGGATTATCTCAATGAAGCGAGCGACGAGGTACAACGCTTGTTCGCACGGCTGGACAGCGTGGAACGCACGTTGCGGAAGGCCTCCGAGGAGCGACGCCCGATGATCGGCGAGGAGCGCTACCTGACCGGAGAGGAGGTCTGCACACGCCTGCACCTCTCACCGCGCACCTTGCAGACGCTGCGGGATCGGCGGCAGATTCCCTTCACGGTACTTGGCAACCGCCTGCTGCTCTATCCCGAATCGGGGATCCGAGCGGTCCTTGACCGCAACCTTCGACCGACTGCCGGCGAGTTTCCGCTTTGATGGAGGCCGGACCGAAACTGCCGAGTCGGACTCATCCCGTATCGAATCAACAAACGAAAATCGTTTCCCCCTTTTATGCTGCGGCAAGTTGAACCTTGTCGCAGTATTTTTTTTGAGATGCGGGCCGCTTATGCCTCGGACTGATTCCGGTACTCGTTCGGTGTCATGCCCGTGGCTCGCTTGAAGACCCGCGTGAAGTGCTGCGGATATTGGAATCCCAGCCCGTAGGCGACTTCGCTGATGCTGTGTGACGGCATCAGAAGCCGCTCCCGGGCCAGACTGATGATCTTGTACTGGATATACTCCAATGCGGTTTTGCCGGTTTCGCGCTTGATGAGGTCGCTGAAATAGTTGGGCGACAGGCACAGTTCTCCGGCACAGTATTTCACCGTCGGCAGCCCCTTGTGCAGGGCGTTGTCCGCCGTGAAGTAGGCGTTGAGCAGCCTCTCGAAACGGGTCAGAATATCGCGGTTGGCCTGCTGCCGGGTGATGAACTGCCGCTCATAGAAACGCAGGCAATAGTCCAGCAGCAGTTCGATCTGGGTGACCAGCAGCCGCCGGCTCATGTGGTCGACATCGTGATCGAGCTCCTCGCGGATGGTCGCCAGACAGTTGACGAAGGTCGTGCGCTCGCGTTCGGAGAGGTGCAGCGCCTCGTTGACCTCGTAGGAGAAGAAGGTGTACTCGCCGATATGGCGTCCGAGGTGGGTGCCGCGGATCAGGTCGGGGTGGAAGCAGAGCGCATGGCCCCGGGGCTGGAACTCCTCGCCCGTGTCCTCGATGCCGATGACCTGCCCGGGGGCGAGGCAGACGACCGATCCTTTCTGATAATCGTAGCGCTGGCGGCCGTAGATCAGGTCGCAATTCTTCTCGTCCTTGAGGAATACCGCGTAGAAGCTGAACGTATGCCGCATGTGATGCATGGGGCGGGCCTTCGCAAGGTCGATCACGCTCACCAGCGGATGCAGCGTCTCGACGCCGAGCAGGTCGTTGTATTCGGTGATGGTCTCGATATTCAACAGCGTCTTCTCCATAGGGGCGGATTTACGGGTTTCGTCTCACAAAGTTAGCAAATCCGGCCGAGTTTTCACCCTCGCTACGACGGGATCGGTGGATATGTGAAGCCTTCCCGTGTTTTGTATAACCCCACGACGACGTGTGCGGCGTAATTTTGCCGTTGGAATCCAACCAACAGTTATTCACAGACATGAAACAGACGAAAAAACGAATTTTGATCGCGGCTTTGCTGCTGGCCGTATCGCTGCCGGCCTTTTCATCCGCACAGAATACACCTGTAAAAGAGATACGCATGAATACGAAAAAGATTTTGGTGGCCTTTTTCTCGCGCACCGGGGAGAATTACGCCGTGGGCCGCATCGAGCAGGGAAACACCCATATCGTGGCGGAGATGATCGCCTCCGCGACCGGCGGAACCCTCTTCCGCATCGAACCGGCAATACCCTATCCCGACGATTATCGGGCCTGCACGGAGATCGCCCAGCGGGAAAAGCGGTCAAAGGCCCGTCCGGCACTCGTCGGAGAGATCGCCGCGGAGGAGTACGACGTCATTTTCCTCGGGTATCCCAACTGGTGGGGCGATCTGCCGATGCCCGTCTATACGTTCCTCGAACGGCACGACTGGCAGGGCAAGGTCGTCATTCCCTTCTGTACGCACGAGGGAAGCGGCCTTTCCGATACGGAGAACCGGCTGCGGACGGCCTGTCGGGGCGTTTCGGTGCTGAACGGGCTGGCCGTGCGGGGAGCCGTGGCGCAGAACGAGCGGGAGAAGGTCCGAAAGCAGGTGCTGGAGTGGTTGAAACAGTTAAAATATTGAGGATATGAAACAAGTGATGATACTGACCGGTGCCGGACAGATCGGCATGGCAATCGCCCGCCGCATGGGCGCCGGCATGAAGATCGTCATCGGCGACAAGAGCCCGCAGCACGCCGCATCGGTTGCCGAAACGATGAATCGGGCCGGATTCGATGCCGTCCCGGTCGAGATGGATCTCTCCTCGCGGGATTCGATCCTCGCGTTGATCGACACGGCCCGGAGCTGCGGCGAGATCTCGATGCTGGTCAATGCGGCTGGGGTCTCCCCGAGTCAGGCCTCCGTGGAAACGATCCTCCGGGTCGACCTCTACGGCACGGCGGTGCTGTTGGAGGAGGTCGGACGGGTCATCTGCCGCGGAGGGGTCGGCGTGACCGTTTCCAGCCAGTCGGGACACCGCCTGCCGGCTCTCGGCGAAGAGACCGACCGGCTGCTGGCCACGACACCGGCCGAAGAGCTGCTTGCGTTGGAGATTTTGCAACCCCGCAACATCCGCGACACGCTGCACGCCTACCAGCTGGCCAAGCGCTGCAACGTCAAGCGCGTGATGGCCGAGGCGGTCAAATGGGGTCGGCGGGGCGCCCGCATCAACTCCATCTCGCCGGGCATCATCGTCACGCCGCTGGCGCTGGACGAGTTCAACGGTCCGCGCGGCGACTTCTATAAGGAGATGTTTGCCCGATGTCCGGCCGGCCGCCCCGGTACGGCAGACGAGGTGGCCAACGTCGCGGAGCTGTTGATGGGGCCCCGGGGATCGTTCGTCACCGGGAGCGACTTTCTGGTCGACGGCGGCGCCACAGCCTCCTGTTTCTACGGCGCGTAGTTCCGAGACGGGTGTTTCTCCGATCGAACCGGATGTCCGGTTTCGTGAAATTCGCTATCTTTGTGCGAGAAAACTACATCTGCTCCCGATGGAAATCCTGCAAAAACAATATGCCGAACTGTTGGCCGGTCAGCAGTTCCGTGAGGAGGATCTTGATCCGGCCGTGCTCGCACGTCACATCGCCGCACTCTCCTCATCGGCCCTTCTGACCGGGTGCGCCGTCTCGATCTTCGACCTGCACCGGTGCGAACACGCCTATGAGTCGGAGTTCCACCGGGCGCTTTTCAGCGATCCGCAGCAGGAGTATGCCGGCGTACGGATCCACCCGGAAGATCTCGTGCAGGTGGCCAGGAACGGCGTGGCAGGCATGCGCCACGGCCCGAGCAAGGAGATCGCCGACGAACTGCACATCAGCATCCATACGGTCAACACCCACCGGCAGCGGATCCTCGCGAAACTCGGCGTCGACAACTCGCTCGAAGCGGTCAAGTACGCCTGGATCCTCGGGATTCTCGATGCCTGATTACTGATAAATCAGTATTGCCGCAGGCGGATGCGGAGGTTAATTTTGCGGTAACAATCCGCAAACGAATCCGCCATGAAGAGACTGCTCCTCCTGTTCCCCGTATTTCTGTCGATCTGCGCGACCCTGTCCGCCCAAACCGTCTCGCAGACCATCCGGGGCACCGTCACGGATCGGGACAGCGGCCACCCCGTCGCGTATGCCACGGTCGTGGTCGCAGACATGCAGCCGCCGGTCGGTGCGACGACCGATTCGCTGGGACGATTTGTGTTGCGGAGGGTACCCGTGGGACGGCACGACGTCGCGGTGAGTTGTCTGGGCTATGAGCCGACACGGCTGCGCGAGATCCTCGTCGGTTCGTCGAAGGAGGTGGTGCTCGACATTCGCCTGTCGGAGGCGTTGGTTGCCGTCGAGGAGGTCGTTATACGGCCCGCGATCGACAAGACCGAGCCGCTGAATTCGATGGCCCTTGCCGGCGGCCGCATGTTGAGCGTCGAGGAGGCGGCGCGCTATGCCGGAGGTATGGACGACCCGGCGCGTCTGGTCTCGGCCTTTGCCGGAGTCGCCTCGACGGTCGGCAACAACGGCATCGTGGTGCGGGGCAATGCTCCGAAATTCCTGCAATGGCGCATGGAGGGGGTGGAGATCCCCAATCCGAACCACTTCGCCGAGGTGACGAGCTTCGGCGGCGGCGGGCTCACGGCGTTGAGCAGCCAGGTCCTCGGCAATTCGGACTTCTATACGGGCGCCTTCCCCGCCGAATACGGCAACGCCCTCTCGGGTGTCTTCGACATGTACCTGCGCAACGGCAACAACGCGCGCCATGAACATACCTTCCAGTTAGGGATCCTCGGCATCGACGCCGCCTCCGAGGGGCCCTTTTCGAAAAACTACGACGGATCGTACCTCTTCAACTACCGCTATTCGACCCTCTCGCTGCTCACGCCGCTGCTTCCCGCGGATGCCGAGGGGACAAACTACCAGGACCTGTCGTTCAAACTTTCGTTTCCGAGCCGCCGTGCCGGGACCTTCTCGCTGTGGAGTGTCGGCCTGATGGACCGCTCGGGGACCGTCGCCGGGACCGATCCTGCGAAATGGGCCTACGATCAGGACATGGAGAACCAGGACGTGCGCCAGTACATGGGCGCCGTGGGGCTCAACCACACGGTGCCGCTCGGCGGCGCATCCCGCCTGAATACGACCCTTGCCGCGACGGTCAGCGGCCTGGACATGCACACCGAGCGGATGAACGACGAGGCGGTTCCCCTGCCGCAGAACGTCATCCGCAATACGGACTGGAATCTCGTCTTCGCAACGGCACTCCAAACCCGCTTCGGCGGGCGGCATACGAACCGGACGGGCATCCGGTTGACGGGGTTGCGCTACGACCAGTTCATGCAGGATGCCCCGGCGCGCGACGGCGCGTTGCAGATACTGACCGATGAGGCGGGCATGAGCGTCCTGCTTTCCGCCTGGACACAATCGGTTTTCCGGATCTCGCCGCGCTGGGAGGCAGGCGTGGGGCTCCATGCACAGTGGTTCACGCTCAACGGCCGTTGGACGCTGGAACCGCGCGTGAGCGTGAAATGGCAGGCGGCTCCGGACCATTCGCTTGCTCTTGCCTGCGGATTGCACAGCCGGTTGGAGATGCTGAACTACTATTTTACGGAACGCGACGGCGTGCCGCTCAACCGGGATCTCGACTTTACGAAGGCTTGCCATCTGTCGCTTGCCTGGGACTGGCGGGTCGATCGGGATTGCCGCCTGCGGGTGGAGCCCGAGCGTGAGGCGAACATCGTCCCCAACATCAGCTATCGGATCGAGTTTTAGCGTGCGGATGGAGGGCTGTCGGGTCATCCATCACGACCCCTCCCCTTCCTCCGCATGCCGGAACGCACGGAGTTCCCGATAGTCGGCGGAGCCCGCCGGCAGCGGTCGGGCCCGACCGCCGGAGATGGCGGCAACGGCAAACGGCCGGATCCGCACCCGTAAAAAATGCCGGCGGAATGTCCCGGATAACATCCCGCCGGCTCGATGGTGACGCGAATTCCGCATCAGCGTCATTCACCCCATCCTTCGTTTTGTCCCAGTGCCGGATTGATGATGCCGGCCGTCTTCGGAATGGGATGCAGGTACTTGCGGTCGGCCCACATGCGCGTTTCGTTGTAGACCAGGCAGTTGTCCGCATTGAGCGTGTACTGTCCCTTCGTCAGGTCGATGTAGAACACCCCTTTCTCCGTTCCCGGCTTGCCGTCCGTCACGCAGACGTCGTTGATGCCGTCGCCGTTCAGGTCGTAAGCCTTCTCCTTCTCGGGAATGTAGATGCCGTCCCACTCCTTTTCCAGCAGCTTGCCCAGCTTCCAGCGCATCAGGTCCTCGTAGCGCAGGTTTTCGAGCAGCAGCTCGATCGCCCGCTCGCGGCGGATTTCGAGGATCCATTTGTCGGAGGTCTGGTTGTCGTAGTAGGCGATCAGGTAGGGATCGGCCGTCAGCGGCGCCTTGCCGTTGACCCCGGCGCGCTCGCGCAGCAGCTTGATCGTCTGGTTCCACTCGGCTTCGCCGAACTCCCCGAGCTCGGCCTTCGCCTCGGCGTAGTTGAGCAGCACCTCGGCGAAGCGGAAGACCGACAGCGAGTTGATGCTGTTGTTCGTCCCTTCGTACTTGTCGTCGTCGAGCGTCCACTTGATGACCTGATAGCCCGTGAGCGTCAGCGAGAAGTCCGGGGCTGTCGGCGTATCCACCCCGGCGACCTTTTTCGAATAGCCGGGCGTGATGATCGACTGCATCAGACGGTAGTCGCGGTTCTGGACCTCTTCGGTGAACTCCGTTTGGTTGTAGTTGCTGCGGTCGGTGAAGCGCGAACCGTCGAGCATCAGGTAGGTATTGACGAACGCCTTCGAGAGCGACCAGCGGGCCCCGTACGATCCCGAGGTGAACTTCCACGTCGCGGAGTGGAACCGCAGCAGCTCCTCGCTGAACTCGTTGGCGAAGATGATCTCCTGATAGTCGACCTCCTCGCTGGTGAAGAGCTTGCGCCACTGGGTTTTCAGATTGGCCGGGCTGTGCACGAGCGAATAGGGGCTCTCGTTCATCAGCGTCTCGCACGCCGAAACGGCCTCCCGAAGCCAGCGCTCGGCCGAGGATTCCAGCCCCAGTTCCGTATGGTACTTGCGGTAGGTGCCCTCATAGAGGCAGACCCGGGCCTTGAAGGCCAGCACCACCCAGCGGTTGATCTGCGAATTGTTGACATACGCCTTGTCCGTCAGACAATAGGTCGCGGCAAAGTTCAGGTCTTCGAGGATCTTCTCCATGACGAACTCGCGGCTGTCGCGTCCCTTGTAGAGCTCCTTCTCGTCCTCGGGGTCGATGGGTTTGTCGTACCAGGGCACCGCGCCGAAGGTCTGGACCTTCGTGTAGTAGAGCCAGGCCCGCCAGAAGCGTCCCACGCCCTCGTAGTGTTTCATCTTCGCGTCGTTGTTCACGTCCGAAGCCGCCTCCGGAAGGCGCGACAGGAAGTAGTTGACGTTGTAGATGTTCGACCAGTCGCTGACATCCCAGCCGGTCTGTTTCTCGGGACTCCACTCCGTTTTGAGGAAATCCGAGGTGCTGTTTACGGCCATCAGATCGGAATACTGGTCCCCGTAGGTCAGCGTCGCGTAGCCCGGCATGTTCTTTTGGAGCAGTCCGTTGACGAAGAGCACCACATTCTTCTCCGAACGGAAGAACGTATCGGCTCCCACCTGCGAAAAGGGCTCGCGCTCGAAAAAGTCGGCGCACGACGCCAGTCCGAGGGACGTCAGCACCAGCAGCGATATGATTTTGCGGTTTTTCATGATCTTGTCCGAATTAGAAAGTGAGGTTTATTCCGAGGGTGAAGCTCCGCATCATGGGATATCCGTAGCCGTCGCCCTCCTTGCCCGGGGACGACGAGAAGTCCTGGTCGCCGGAGCCGATCACTTCCGGGTCGAAGTTCTTGGCATACTTTTTCAGCGGGGTGAACGTCAGCAGGTTGTCGCCCGAGAAGTAGACTTTGAGGGACTCCATGCCGAGTTTGCGCGAGATCTTCTTCGGGAAGGTGTAGTCGATCGTCAGGTTCTTCAAGCGGATGTACGACGCATCCTGAATGTAGCGGTCGTTCGACGTGGACATGATGCCCTTGGTCTTCTCGGCGATGTAGCCGCGCAGGCGGGGCCAATAGGCATTCGTGTTCCGGTTCTCCTCGGTCCAGCGGTTGTTTTCGTCCTGCCACGGCAGCGAGAAGCCGTACGAGCGCCCGTACTGTCCCCAGAAGTAGGAGGACTCCTTGGCCGGGAACCAGTCGCGCTGTCCGACGCCCTGCCAGAACATGCTCAACCCGATTCCGTTCCAGTTGAAGCCCACGTTGATGCCGTAGCAGTAGCGCGGCGTCGTGTTGCCGATCTTGCGCAGGTCGCCGGGGTTGTAGATGGTGCCGTCGCCGTTGTCCACCTGCCCGGAGTTGTCCAGGTCGGCGAATTTCAGGTCGCCGGCCAGATAGGTCTCGCTGCTGTTGTTGGTGAAGCTTGCGGTCTGGCGCGGGCCCCAGTCGGCGGCCTCGGCATCCGTGGCGAAGAGTCCCAGCACGTGGTAACCCCAGATCTCGCCGATGGTCATGCCCTCGTAGTAGTTGGTTGTGTAGAGCGTCGGGAGCAGTCCCTTCTTGCTCGTGTACTTGGTGATCTTGCTCGTGCTGTCCCAGACGGAGACCTTCACGTTGTAGTTGAAGTCCTTGCCGGCGAGCTTGAAGTTGTCGCGCCAGCCGACGCTCAACTCCCAGCCGTCGGTCTGCATGCTGGCGTAGTTGCCGTGCGGGGCGGTGTATCCGGCGACGGCCGGAATTTCGTCACCCGGGGTGAACATGTCGGTGGTCATGCGGCGGTAGAGGTCGGCCGTGAGGTTGAACCGTCCGCTGAACATGTCCAGATCGAGTCCCACGTCGTAGGTCGTTGCGGTCTCCCAGGTGAGGCTTTTGGGCTGCATGCCCGGCGCCGAGGTGTAGGAGAAGTAGGAGCCGTCCATCAGCACGGAGCTCTTGTTGATCGACATGATCGAGAGGTACTCGTAGGGATCCACGGCGCCGTTTCCGGCGCTGCCGACCGAGAAGCGCACTTTCAGGTTGTCGAGCCAGCGGCGTGCGCCCTCCATGAAGCCCTCCTCGGAGATCCGCCATCCGGCCGACGCCGAGGGGAAGAATCCCCACACCTGGTTGCTGGGGAACTTCGACGATCCGTCGTAACGGCCGCTCAACTCGACGAGGTATTTGCCCCGGTAGCCGTAGTTCACGCGGAAGAACGCGCCGGCGAATCCCCATTCATAGCTGCCGTTGTCCTTCAACGTGATGTCGGTGCCGTCCATCAGCGAGAAGTTGGGTTTCGAGGAGTCGAGCAGCCCCGTCCGCTTGGCCAGCGTCTTCATGTACTGCTTCTCCTCGACGTTCCAGCCCGCGAGCACCGTCAGCGAGTGGTTGTCGCCCAGACGGGGCGAATAGGTCAGCGTGGCGTTCGAGGCGTAGTAGTTCGTATTGTAGGTGCGGTTTTCGTAGTCGCTGTACTCCTCGCGCACGGCGGTGATGCCGGGGCCGGTCGAATAGGTGTGCTGGCTGTTGACGCGGTCCTGCTCGGAGTGGTTGTAGAGGTAGGTGAAGTCGCCCCGGAAGGTGAGGACATCCTTGATGAGGTCGATGGTCAGGGCGGTGGTGTTCTTCATGTCGAACTTGAAGTTGTCCTGATAGGTGTCGCCCTCGACGAATCCGGCCCATCCGATGTAGACGGCCGTGTCGGTCCACGTGCCGTCGGGGTTCTTGACCAGCGTCACGGGGTATCCCTGGTGTTCGAGCATACGGTTGATCGTCAGCAGGCGGTTTTCGAACGTGGCACTCACACGCGGCTGGCGGTTGGTCCGGCGGATGAAGTCGGTGCTGTTCTCGATGCGCATCCAGCGGAACGGTTTCAGGCTGCCTTTGGCGCGCACGTTGTACTGCTTGAACTTGCCGTTTCCGGCGTTGTAGATGTCATCCTGCTCGAAGAAGCGTCCCGACAGGTAGTAGTCCGCCGTGTCGTTTCCGCCCGAGATGCTCAAATTGTGCTGGTGTCCGGTGGTGAAGTCGCGGTAGACGACGTCGTGCCAGTCGGTGTTGCCGAAATACTCATACTCGCCGTCGGCGTTCACGCGCCACTTCTCGAAGGAGGGGTCGGCGTCGCGTCGCGCCAGTTCGGCGGCCCAGGCCGCGCTGTACGGGAAGATGTTGTTGATCATCGCGGGCTCCTTCTCGAAGTAGCCGATGTAGGATTCCAGGTAGGAGTTGAACCAGCGCAGACCGTTGGTTTCGAGCTGCGGTTCGACCGTGCGGTTGAGGATGGAGAACGAGCCGTTGTAATTGATGTGGACCTTGCCCTTGACGGGATCTTTCGTGGTGACGAGCACGACGCCGAAGGCGCCGCGGGCTCCGTACACGGCCGTGGAGGAGGCGTCTTTGAGCACCGAGATGCTCTTGATGTCGTCGGGGTTCACGGCCGTGAGGTCGCCCTCGACGCCGTCGACCAGCACCAGGGCGTTGCCTCCGGCGCCGATGCTGCCCACGGCGCCGCGGATCTTGATGTCGGCGCCGCGCGACGCCTTACCGTCGCTCATGGTGATGTTCAGACCCGCGACCTGGCCTTGCAGCGACCGCACGGGGCTGGGGTTGGCGCGCATTTCGAAGATTTCGCCCGAGACCTGCTCCACGGCGCCCACGACGTCGCGTTTCTTCATGGTGCCGTATCCGACGACGACGACCTCTTCGAGCTGGTTGGCCGCCTCTTTCAGCGTGATGTCGAGCATCGTCTGGTTTTCGATGCGGAATTTCTGCGGCGCATAGCCGATGAACTGAACCAGCAGCGTTTCGCCTTTGGCCACGGCGATCGTGAAGGCTCCGTTCGCGTCGGTCGTAACGCCGCGCGGGGTTCCCTCGACAACGACCGTCGCTCCGAGGACCGGTTCACCCGCTTCACTGCGTACCACACCTTTCAGATCGTGCGTCTGGGCCAGTGCGGGGGACGAGAACAGGACACACAGCAGAAGCAGAAAGAGCCTTCTGCAAGCGGTCGGCAGCTCGCCCGGCTTGTTTTCATAGGAACGATGTTTCATTTCAAAAAGGTTTGTTGGTTGTAATTTTTCCTTTCGGGCTTTCCGTCGGTTCCGTTTCGGAAACGCCCCGGAAGGAAATGTGCAAGTCCCCTACGACAACAGCGACAAACCTCGGTTTACATGCTCCGATACATTAATTATAGGTGCGAATCCATAAAAAAGGTTTCTTCTCCTTTCGCAAATATACGCATATTTTCTTAAAAACAAACTTTTGTTTCCTTTTTTAATCGTATTTTAACAGAAAAGAAAACAAAAGCGTGCTGAAAAATAAAAAATAGTGCTCAAAAAGTTTGTATATGCAAAAAGAATAGTTACCTTTGTCATGCAAGTTTTACCCGTCAGACAATCCGGCGACACCCGCAATCAATGAAAATCGTTGCGGTGTGTTGACTTGTTCCAACCTTAAAACACTAAAAACATGAAACTTGCGTCTATACTATCCGCTCCGTTGGTTGCAGCGATGCTCCTTCTGCCTCCCGGCTGCGCCGACGATCCGGACGTCTCCGTGACCCGGGATACGGACGAACTCGAATTCCCGTACAGCGTCTCGACCCAATCGTTCACCATCCGTACGGACGGCAGCTGGAACCTCACCACCGAGGAGGACTGGATACACATGGATCCCGCACAAGGGGTCGGCGACGGCCGCAGCTATCAATATGTGAATGTCACCGTCGACCGCAATGCGGGTGAGAAACGCACGGGTGAGGTCGTGATTCACGCCGCGGGCCGCGATCTGAAAGTCTTCATCCGTCAGGACGACGGCATTTTCGCCCTGAAGGAGGCTTACCTGTTGGGCACGCTGCTCGAAGGCGAGGAGATCGCCGGCATCTATGTAGCCATCCCTTACGAGAAGGCATTGGGAACCGAACTGATGGACATCGAAGTTGAATTCGACGGCGAGGGCGCTCCGGGCATCGAATGCGAACCCGTGCAGGGTGAGGAGCTTCAGGAGGGTGACGGCGAGGTGCTCGTGGCGTTGAGCGGCACGCCCCGTTCGATGGGCGACATCGACATCCGGGTGACCATTACGCTCTCGACCCAGGCGGAGCCCGTGACCCAGACGACGCGGAGTTTCGTTTCGTCGGAGAACATCGTCTACGAGATGACCTTCGACAAACTGATCTGGGGCGGCGATTACGTGGCCAACAAGACCGGCTTCTGGCCCGGCAACCAGAACCTCGACGTCACGCCCGACACGCCGGCGAACGAAGTGGCGACATCGGGCCAGGACGGCAGCGGCGACTTCTTCAATTCGGGTATGAACCCTGCGTTCACGGCCGACCGCGGGCTGGCCGAATGGGACGGATCGAAGGTCTACGAACACCCGGGCTACCCCAAGATCGGCACCGGGTCGGCGCTGGGATGGATCATGGCCCCGGCGTTGAATTTCCAGGCCCTCGGGTTGAGCGAGCCGCAGGATATCTTCGTACAGTTCGACTGGTGCCGCTGGGACGGCGAGGAGGACGACATCGTCGTGACGGCCGAATATGCCGGGACGATGCCCGAAACCCAACTGGCCAAAGGCATGCCCAAACGTACGTGGCAGAGCATCGTCTTCAAGGTGACGGGCGCAACCAGCCAGACGCGCATCAAGATCAGCGGCACGAAGGCCGGCAACAACCGCTTCTTCATCGACAATTTCCGGATCTACGTTTCGCAGGCGAAGCCCGTGGAGGTGACCTCGAAACTGGAAACGCCGACGAATCTCTCCTGCACCGGGCAGCTGCCTTCGTCGTTGAGCTTCACCTGGACGCGGGACTACGACGCCTCGTCTTACACCGTCGAACTCTACAAGGCCGACAACGAAGCCGAGGCCGTACGGAGCGAGGTGGTCATGAGCAACGAATGCACGTTCGAGGAGCTCGACCCGAGCACCGACTACAAGTTCCGCGTGATGGCCAACTGCCAGTCGAAGCCGGAGTTCAACTCCGATTTTTCGGCCTTCCTGTCGTGCCGGACGCTCGAACCGACTCCCATCCCGACGCCGCAGGTATCGCTCTACGAAGCGTCGCGCGGCCTGCTGGTCTTCGAATGGAACCGCGACGACACCTATCCGCGCAAGTTCATCATCGAGCTGGCCGAGTCGGAGTCGGGCGCCGCGATCCGCACCATTGAGTCTCTGGCCCTGGATTCGGACACCGAGGGAAAGGGCTTCCATTCCAACTATCCTTACAACCGCTTTGTTTTCGGCAATTTGCAGGCCGACAAGACCTACTACTGCCGCGTGAAGGTTGTCGGCGAGGGTGTCTATGCCGATTCCGAGTTCGGTATCGGATCGGGCAAGACCCTGCCGATGCCTACGCTGGATGACAACGTGCTGCTGTACAAGGATTTCGATGATTTCTGGTGGGGCGGTTACTCCATTGCTGCCGCCTATGGCGTTTGCCCCACGTCGGCAGCCCAGAAGCTCCCGGAGACGATGAATATCACGGGCAGCGTCTTTGCCGACGACGCGACGATCCTCATAGCGAAGCCGTCGAAGAATGCCGATGACACGTTTGCCACCATCGGCAAGAACAATGCGGACTACCTTGCGGCGCGCTGGGGCGACGGCGACTGGGATACGGCCAACAGCAAGAAGATCTACGAAGTCTGCGGACACCTCAAATTCGGCACCGGATCGGCTGCCGGCAGCCTGATCCTCCCGCACCTGACCAAACTCGGGGATGCGACGGCGGATGTGGTGCTGACCTTCCAGGCCTGCCCCTATACCGAGCCGTCGGCCGATTCCTCGGAGCCTTTCGGCTATACGATCTACGGAAAGACCCAGGACCGCAAGGACTTCACGGTCAGCATTTCGGGCGGCGGAACGTTCGAGGACGGATCGGAGAAGCTGACGCTGTACAACGACGACTCGGGCCGCGACCAGAACGGACGCTTCGCCTGGACCGACCACACGGTCGTCATCAAGGGCGTCACGGCCGAGAGCCGGATCACGATCGCCACGATCGAGAAGCGCATGTGGCTGGACAATATCAAAGTAGTAAAGCAATAAACCATCACTTATGAACATCTTACGAAAATACGGCCGGCCGCGGATCGTGTCCCTGTTGTCGGGACTGTTCCTGCTGGCAACAACCCCCACTTTCTCCTCGTGTTCCGACGATGCGGAGGAGCCCGACGTATTGAGCATCCTTTTCGAGAAATCGGCGGTCGGGCTCAACGTCAGCGGATCGGAACAGCTTCGCATCAAGGTCATCCTGCCCGGGAAAGGGGTCTCCCAGACCGACTGGTACGATCTGGCGGCCAATCCGCAGGGTCTTGTCTGGCGTTCGGGCAACGAGAACGCCGTCCGTGTCGACGCCCGGGGCGTCGTCACGGGCATCGGGACCGGAAACGCTCCGATCACGGTGACGGCCCCCAACGGAGTCTACGCACGGACATCGGTGTCGGTCTCCAACGATGCCATCTTTGAGCGGCTGAAAGCCGGGCTTACCGACGAGATCGTGTACAGCAGGGGCGTGCAACTCGTCCGGAACGCCGTCATGCAGTGCTTCGACGTGGATTCGAAGGGCGAAATCTATTACGTGCAGATTGCCGGCACGGATGCGCACGAACTCCACGTGATCCGGGGCGCGGCCAACGAGGCGCCGGCGGACTACATGACCCTGCGCTGGTTCGGTCACGGCACGAACATGGCCGTCGAGGAGCAGGGCAACGACCGCTACATCTGGATCGGCAGCAACGGCAACAAGCTCGACGACGGCAGTTACAGCCAGAACCAGACCGTCTCGCGTGTCAAATACGAGGCGGGCAAGACGCTCGACTGCTGTGCCGGCGAGACGTTCTGGCTCGAAGGCAAACGCAACGTGCATCCGGCAGTCGACGTTGCCAGCGACATGCTGGCCATCACGGCCTCGACGACAGGCGTCCGCGATTTCTATGTTTACCGGTTGAGCGAAGCGCTGGCGCTTCCCGAGAGCGAGGTTTCGCTGACGGTGACCTCGGGCGGTGAGGACGGCACGCAGGAGACGACCGGAGCCCGCACGGTCAAGGTCCGGAAGCTGGATCAGCTCACGCCGGTCGGACGGTTCACGGTAAACACCGGGAAGACGGACAGCGAGGTCGGATACTACGATTTCCAGGGTTTCGACTGCACGAACGGCATCATCTACTTCTACGAGGGTGTCGGCAACGACAACGACGGGAAGAAGGCTTCGGTGGCCTATGTGACGCTGCTCGACCTGACGGGCGCACAAGCCTACCCCCGCACGAAGGTGGGAGCCATTGCCGACATGCAGGCGCTCACGACGGCGGGCATCACCGCCACCGGTTACATGGAGGCCGAAGGCATCAAGATGAAGAACGGTTCGCTGTGGCTGGGCTTCGCCTCGAAGTCGACCGACGACATCCGCCGGGCCAACATATTCCGCTATTGAGCGGCCGGCCTGACGACAAAGAAGGAGGGCAGTTCCTATACGAAACTGCCCTCCTTCTTGTTACCGGTCGGAAAATTTTACGTTCCGGAACCGGATTATTTGACCACGATCAGATCCACGCCGGCCTCTTCGAGTGCCGCCGCCATCTGTTCGGAAACTTTGGCGTCGGTCACGATCACGTCGACATCCTCCAACGACCCGATCCGCCCGAATCCGCGCTGTCCGAACTTCGAGGAGTCGGCCAGTACGATCGTCTTCGAGGCCGAGGCCATCATCCGCCGCGTCAGCTGCGCCTCCTCGATCGTCGAGGTGGTGATTCCGTGTTCGAGGTCGATGCCGTCGACCCCGAAAAAGAGCTTCGAGCAGATGCAGTCGTCGAGCCCCCGCGTCGTTTCGCTGCCCGACACCGACAGGGATTTCTTGTGCACCGTGCCGCCCAGCTGCACGACATTGACATTCTCGACGTCGTTGAGCAGCACGCCGAGCCGCAGGAAGGGTGTGACGATATTCAGATGGTGCCACGGACGCATGCGGATCTCCTCGGCAAAGGCATAGATCGTCGATCCCGAGGCCACGATCACCGAATCGCTGTCGTCCAGCAGCTCCACGGCCCGCCGGGCAATGGCGCGTTTGGCGTCGCGGTTGATGTTGTCCTTGACGTGCACGTCGAGGTCGGCGACATGGGGATTCGCCGGGCGGGCGCTTCCGTGGACCTTGTAGAGGAGCCCCTTGCTTTCGAGGATCTTCACGTCCTTGCGGATGGTGACCTTCGTCACGCCCAGTTCGTTGGCGATGTCCGTGATGCGCACGAATCCGTGTGCGTTCAGCGTATCGAGGATGTATTTATGCCGTTCGGCAATGCTCAACATGATAACGTGTCAAAAAAAGATGCAACAAAAAAGTGTCAAGAACAAATGTAGCGATTTCTCCGCTCTTTTCCAAGTGAAACCGTGCACATAAATCCTTGTTTTTCAATTTACGGACTCTTTCGGCGGTTATTTTCTTTCCGGTTCCGGAGCATACCCGTCGGCGCGGGCGCCCCACATCAGCAGGAAAACCCCCATTCCGATGAGCGCCATGGCGAGGATCCCCGCATAGGCCCAGTTCCAGCCGTAGTGCTGGGCGACGAATCCGAGACCGACGCCCGAGACGAGCGTCGAGGCGTAGCCGAACAGTCCGGTCAGGCCGTTGGCCGTTGCAGCGGCCTTCTTGGTGGCCTGGTTGGCTGCGGCGATTCCGATGAGGGCCTGCGGTCCGTAGATGCAGAACCCGGCGGCGCAGAGCGTGGCGAAGAGCAGCCAGATCGGGGCATCGGCGGGCAGCTGCCAGAAGAGGAAGACGAACAGGGCGGCGCCGGCCATGCAGAAGACGCACGTGCGGTGTGCGCGCCCTTTCAGCCAGCGGTCCGTGGCCCATCCGGCGAAGAGCATGCCGAGGATTCCGGCGATCTCGAACATCGCCACGAGCCAGCCGGCGTGCGCCATGCTGACCCCCTTCGACTGGCTCAACAGGGAAGGACCCCAGTCCAGTACCGAGAAGCGGACGACGTAGACGAAGAAGTTCGCCGTGCCGAGGATCCAGATCAGCGGATTGCGGAAGACGTGCTTCATCAGGAAGGCCTTGTATTCGGCGCCTTTCCGGTCGGCAGCTCCGTTCGCGGGGTCGCCGGTTTCGGTGCCTTCGAGTTCGGGCAGGCCGACCGACGTCGGCGTGTCGCGCAGGAAGACCACCAGTCCGACAGCTCCGGCGAAGGCGATGGCCGAGGGGATCCAGAAACACCACCGCCAGGCTCCGGAGTGTGCGGCGAAGTTCATCACCGTGTCCATGCCTTCGGGATCGGAGGCTCCGATGCCGAGGTTGTCCGCAATCCGCGCCACAGCCTCGGGATCGGCCGAGAGATTCAGTCCCAGATGGCCCATGATGTATCCGCAGAGGATCACGACCAGCCCGGCGCCGATCGAGTGCGAGGTGTTCCATACGGACATCTTCGTGGCCAGTTCCGTGGGCGGGATCCAGTGGGTCAGCAGCCGGGCGCAGGGCGGGAATCCCGTGCCCTGCAACAGTCCGTTGACCACCCACATGATCCCCATGAAGAGGATCATCGTATTGGTGAAGCGGTCGCCGGTCTCCTGGCCGGTGATCCAGGTGGAGATGTCCTCGCCGAATCCGAAGGCGAAGTTGGCCAGCGCACAGAGTGCCAGACCGATGGCCATGTACCAGCGGGCGTTCATGCGGTCGGCCAGCACGCCGTTCACGAAGCGCGAGAGGCCGTAGATGATGCCGTTGAGCGTCAGGAAGATGCCGAGGCTGACCTTCGAGATGCCGAGGTCGGCTTCCAGACCGGGCATCGCGAGGGAGAAGTTCTTGCGGACGAAATAGAAGAGCGCATAGCCGATCATCGTGGCGAGGATCGTGCGCATTTGCCATTGTTTGAAGCGTTTCTGCTGTTCGAGGGTCATTGTGATTGTAGAATAGGGTTCCGTTCGGCAAAGATACGTTGCCCGTGTGACAAAACATCGACAAAACGACTGAAAGAGGGTTTTTTCGGGACGAATCAACGGATTTCCCAGATGCATCCCGGACCGAAGAGCCGTTCGATCCACTGCTCCATCCATCCGCAGCGGAAGGCGACGTCGACTACCGAATAGCGGCTCCGCATGTAGGGGATGCGGCGGAAAGCCTCCCGGAAGCGGGTGCGGGATACGCCGATCTGCTCCGGTTCATAGGGGGCTCCGACGAGCCGTAGACGGCGCTGCACCTCCCCGAAGGGGATGATCTGCCGGCGGATGCGCTCCTTCAATTCGGGCCATGCCTTTTGGAGCCGGAGCAGCTCCTCGTGCAGTCCCTCCCGCCCGACGTACTTGTCGCGGGTCTCTTTCAACGCCCGGGCGACCAGTTCGGCGTCGCTCCCGAAGAGCGTGCGGATGTCGGCCTCGGTCTCGGCCCAGGATTTCCATGCGCCGGCGCAGCGGTCGATGTCGAGCGTTTCGACGGGCGCTTCGAGCAGCATTTCGAAGAAGGCCGTCGATGCCAGCGTCCCGATTCCGACCTTGAATCCGTGGGATACCGAAGCCCCGTTGCAGCGCAGATGTTCCATGTCCCACAGGTGGCTGAACTGATGCTCGGCCCCGGAGGCGGGGCGGCTCGACTGGACGGCCTGCATGGCGAAGCCGCTCAACAGCAGCCCTTCGGCCAGCTGTCCGGTCTTTCCGACGTCTCCGGCATGAACCCCGGCCGGGTCGGACAACGCCTCCTGGAGGTCGTCCTGAACCAGCGCGAAGGCGAACGGGTCGATCGGGTCGGCTCCCACGGCGTCGGCCAGCATCCAGTCGGCGCCGGCCGGGATCTTGGCGATCAGGTCGGCGTATCCCGATGCGGAGAGTTCGGCGGGGGCCGCGGCGGCGATCGAGGGGTCGAACAGCATGCCGAGCGGAGCCGGGCAATCGAACGTCTGTTTGTTTCCGTCCTTCGTGATTGAGGCGCCGTAGGCCGTGTATCCGTCCATTGAGGCGGCGGTGCCGACGGTCATGTAGCGGCGGCCGTTGTGGTGTGCGGCGAGTTTGGTCAGGTCGTTGATGACGCCCGAGCCGACGGCTACCGGAACGGCATCCGTCCGGGCGAGGACGCCGTCGAGCTCCTCGACGAAACGCCATTCGGCATAGAGCGACGGGTCGGTGAAAATATGGGGTTCATCCTGTCGGATTCCGGCCGCGGCGAGGGTTCGGTGCACCTCCTCTCCGGCGACGCGCCACGTATTGGGGTCGGCCACGACGACGGCCCGGCATCCGGGGAAGAGTTCCGTAAAAAGCTCCGCCACGCGCGGGAGGGTTCCGACTCCGAACACCACGGCACGGGTGTCGGTCGTGCGCTTCAATGCACCTTCAATCTTATCCATAGAAGTTGGTTTTGGTTACCTTTTTATATCGGGAGGCCGTCGGGGTCTCCGGTTTTGCGGAAATTCGGGCCGTTCGGTGTTCGGGGCGGGGTTTCGGAGGTTTGTTCCGGCTCTGCGCCGCCGTCTGGTCCGGAGGGTCCGCATTCGTTCGGGTAGGACAAAAGTAACTACAAAATTTCTTTTCTGCAAATAAAAGAAACTCAAAAATTCATAATGGGAAATAAAAACATACATAAAGGATAAATTGGATGATGCGTCCCGACGATCTGTCTGATTTTTCCGTATTGGTGTAATCGGCAGATTAATAATTGTTTATGGTATTGATGCCTGTTTTGGGCCCGATTCCGGATTGAAATTTGACGAATTAAAAGTTGCTAAAAAGAAAAAATAAACATAAATTTGAGCGTCGAAACAAAAACAAAGGACACCGCAAGGCTCCATTTCACGAACGAACCCCAAAACAGTACCGACATGAACAAACCGCAACTTACGCTCTTCGCAATCCTGGCTTTGCTGGGCGTCTCCTGCTCGGAGGCTCCCGCCCCGACCGGGGCCCCGCACCATATCGACATCGAGACCCGCGCCGATCTCCACGCCTGGTTCCGCTATGCGCCGGACCGCCCGGTCGTCGTCAGCGGACACCGCGGCGGCATGGTTGCGGGCTATCCCGAAAACTGCATCGAGTCGTTCGGGAAGACCCTCACGATGATGCCTTCGTTTTTCGAGATCGATCCCCGGCTGACCCGCGACAGCGTCATCGTCCTGATGCACGACGCCACGATCGACCGCACGACCGACGGCAGCGGCCGCGTCTCGGACTACACGTGGGAGGAGCTGCGCCGGTTCCGGCTCAAAGACCGCGCCGGCAAGGTCACGGAGTTCCGGATCCCCACTCTCGAAGAGGCCATCCAGTGGAGCCGCGGCAAGACGATCCTCAATCTCGACATCAAGGATGTTCCGTTGGAGTTCATGTCCGACTTCATCAACCGGCTCAATCCGCCCCATGTCATGTACACGGTCCACAACGCGCGTCAGGCGCGGCTGCTGCTCGACCGCGATCCGGACGCGATGTTCTCGGCCTGGTGCAAGAACCTCTCCGAGTACCGCGCCTATCGCGAAGCGGGCATCCCCGCCTCGCAGATGATGGCCTACGTCGGGCCGATGATGCTTGCGGACCGGCAGCCGCTCTACGACTCGCTCCACCGGCAGGGGATCATGTGCATGATCTCCGTGGCTCCGACCCACGACCGCCGGGCGACCGAGACCATGAAACAACAGGGCTACGAGCTGGAAATCACCTCCGGATGCGACGTCATCGAGACCGATTACCCTTACCTGTTCCAGGACCTGGATCTGAACCGCCGATAACCCCGTCACACCCTTCATCCATCCGAAGATGACGCGTTTTCACCGCTATCGCTCCGTCTGGGAGCACGCAGAGCTGCTGCGGCGCCTGTCGCAAATCCGCCACGTCGCCCTCGACATGGACGGCACGATCTACATGGGTTCGGTGTTGTTTCCCTGGACGCCGGGCTTTCTGTCGGGGCTCGGGCCGGCCGGAATCGGCCATTCGTTTCTGACGAACAACCCCTCGAAATCGATTGCCGACTACCTTCGCCGCCTTGCCGGCATGGGGATCCGGGCCACGCGCGAGGAGATGTACACCACGACGCTGGCGACGATCGACTACCTGCAAACGCACCTTCCGACGGCCCGACGCCTCTTCCTGCTCGGAACGCCGTCGATGATTTCGGAGTTCGAGGCTGCGGGCTATACGCCGACGGCGGATTCGGCGGAGGATGTTCCGGATGCGGTGGTGGTCTCCTTCGACATGACGCTCGAATATGCACGGCTGTGCCGGGCGGCCTGGTGGGTGAAGCAGGGCCTCCCCTACCTGGCGACGAATCCCGACCGGGTATGCCCGACGGACCGTCCGACGGTTCTGGTCGACTGCGGGTCGATCTGCGCGGCCATCGAGCACGCCACGGGCCGCCGCCCCGACATCACGCTGGGGAAACCCGACCCGAACATGCTGTCGGGGATTCTGCAACGGCATTCGCTGCAACCCGGGGAGATTGCGATGGTCGGCGACCGCATCTATACGGACATCGAGATGGCGTACAATGCCGGGGCGTTGGGTGTTCTGGTGCTGTCGGGCGAGACGACGCTCGACATGGCGGAGCAGGCTCCGCGCCAGCCGCAGTTGATCGTGGAGCATATCGGGGTTCTGGGCGAACTGCTCCGCGAGGCGCACGAAAAAGATCGGCAGGCACTCTGACCGCCCGGAAAGCCGTTTCGCGACCGCCCGGTCGTGCAGCCGACCCGCCGGTCACAGATGCGACCGGGCAGGTCGGGGCCAGCGATTCCTCCTCTCCTTCACCGACAAAACGACAACCGGATGACCCTTACGGGGTCATCCGGTTGTCGTTTCCTGCCGGGGCGCCGGCCTTCTGGCGGACCGTTCTCCGACGTTGTTTCCATTCGTCTCAACGCGGACTTCCGGCCGACCTTGCTTCCGTTCCGGCCGTCTGCCGGATGTGTTCGGCGTAGCGGTATCCGTATTTGTCGTAGAGGCGGAACAGGGCGTCCATTCTGTCGAGGAACCTGTCGTAGTTCTTGGTTCCGGGCTGGGTCCACTGCACCTCGGCGAGCGCGGCGAGCCGCGGCAGGAGCATGTATTCGACGTGTTCGGGCGTGGTGATGTACTCGGTCCAGAGGTTGGCCTGAACGCCGATGATGTGGAACGCCTGCTCGGGCGTCAGCGTCTCGGGAATGGGTTCGTAGTCGTAGACCTTGCGGACGGGGACGTATCCGCCGATGGCCAGAGGTTCGTTTTCGGTCTCTTTCGACTGATAGTAGTCGAAATAGAGGGTCTGGCAGGGCACCATGATGACGTCGTGTCCGACTCCTGCGGCCTTGATTCCGCCTTCGATTCCGCGCCACGACATGACGGTGGCGCCGCCGCCGATTCCGCCTTCGAGGATCTCGTCCCAGCCGATCACCTCACGGCCGCGGCTGTTGAGGAACTTTTCGATCCGCTGCACGACGTAGCTTTGGAGTTGGTTTTCGGCCGAATGCTCCTTCGTGGCGCGGATGCCGAGTTCGCGGATCCGGGCCTGACATTTGGGGCAGGCTTCCCAACGCTCCTTGGGGGCCTCGTCGCCGCCGATGTGGATGAACTCCGAGGGGAACAGATCGGTGATCTCCGCGAAGATGTCCTCCAGGAAGGCGTAGGTGCGTTCGTTCCCCATGCAGAGGATGTCGGGGAATACGCCCCATTCGGTTGCCGTTTCATAGGGACCGCCCGTGCATCCGAACTCCGGATATACGGAGAGTGCGGCCAACATGTGCCCCGGGAGGTCGATCTCGGGGATGATCGTGATGAAGCGCTCGCGGGCATAGTCGACGATTTCGCGGATGTCGTCCTGCGTGTAGTAACCGCCGTAGGGCGTTCCGTCGTACTTCTTGTCATCGGTGTACAGCGTTCCGACGAGCGTCTCCTTGCGCCATTGCCCCTTTTCGGCGAGTTCGGGGTATTTCCTGATCTCGATGCGCCAGCCCTGGTCGTCGGTCAGATGCCAGTGGAAACGGTTGATGTTGTGCATCGCGAGGATGTCGATGTATCGTTTGATGAACTCCTTGGGGAAGAAGTGGCGGGCGACGTCGAGGTGCATGCCGCGGTATCCGAACCGGGGCATGTCGGTGATTTCGACGGCGGGCAGTGCGATGTTGCACCCCTCGCTGCCGGCGGGGATGGCCTTTCGGAGGGTCTGCATGCCGTAGAAGACGCCGGCTTCGGAACTTCCGTTTATCGTTACCGTCTGTTCGCCGACGGTGAGTTGGTAGGCTTCGGGATTCGAGTTCGTGAAGTTGGTTTTCAGCAGGATGGCGTTCGAGTCCGTTTCACGGGAAGTGACGTTGAGTTTCAGTTCCGCAATGTCGGCGATGTATCCGGCGAGCAGTTCGGCGTTTCTTTTCAGGACCTTGTTTCCTTCGGGATAGACGATTCGGGTTGAGTTCCGGATCACGAAACCCTCCTCGGCGAGGGGTTCGGTCCGTTGGGGCATGGGTACTATGTTGAAGTCTGCCGTCGTGACTTGTTTCGAGCACGCGACGGATCCGATCATCAGTGCGGTCAATAACCATTGTTTTCTCATGGGCGTGGGTGGTGTTTGATTAATAGGTCAGATTCTGGATGTATTCCGCACGATACGGCAGGAAATCGCACTGAATGACTCTTTTGACCTTGCCTTCGAGGTCCGTGAAGATGGCGGCCTTTGCGCCGCTGGATCCGAAGAGCATCAGATCGTCGTCGATGAAGCAGGCGTTGCTTCTGTTCTGCGAGCCGTATTCGGCCGGGAGCGGGACTTCGAGCGAAGCTGTTGCCGACATGGCCGCGGGATCGATCTCGTAGATCAGGGCTCTGGTCACCTTTTCTCCGCCGCTTTTTCCGTTGTCGAGGACCAGAACGCGGTCGGGGTCGAGCGGATAGGGCGAATGGAGGCCGTCGGGGATGAACCGTTCGTCGATATCGACGTTTCCGTCGGCACCGACGCGGTAGAGGACGTGCCCGTCGTCGGGGTCGATCCGCCACAGCTGGCTGATCTTGTTGAAGGTCATGTAGCGGTTTCCTTCGCGGTCGAAGTTGACGGCATTGGCGTGGAGCCAGTCACCTTTCTTCTTCATGATGTCCGGATCCTCGCGAGGGTCGAGTTCTCCGTAGCAGTCCCAGGAATCCAGTACGTTTCCCTGCGGATCGAGGATCGAATAGCCGTCGCCCCAGACGGTCTCCTCGGAGCTTCCGCCGCAGGCCGAGAGGTCGAACGTTTTCGGGACGTAGTTGACCATAATGATGTTTCCGTCGGGCATGCGCCGGATGTCGTGATGGGGATGCATCTCGACGATGTTCTTTTCGAGGAGGCTGTTTCCGGCGAGGTCGAGCATCAGAATTCCCGTTCCGGCATAGGATTTCAGCGGACTGGACCCGACGATTGCGAGGATGGTCCCCGTTGCGTCGTCGTAGGTTGCGACGCGCACGCCCTCCGGCACGGATTCATACCAGACGATGGTTCCGCGCATGTCGCAGAGGGTGATGAATCCGGGTTCGTCGCGTTTGCACATGAGGATGTATCCTTCGGGTTCGTCTGTCAGTTCATCCTTCGAGAGCGCGTATTCGGGGATGTTTCCCGGGAGCATGCCGCTCCGGAAGGCATAGGTGTCGGTCGTGGAGGATCCGCCCCCGCACCGGGCGTGGATCCGGAAGAGATACCGGGTGTCGGGTTCGAGCAGGATGAGTTTCGAGACCTCCGTACCGGAGGCTTCGCGGCTTCGGGTCCGGAAACACATTGCGGGCTCCTCTTCTTTCCAGTATTCGATTTCGTAGGCGGCGCTCTTCTTGAATTCGATGGTGACCTCCATGCGGAGGGCATTGTCGTCCGCGACCTTCACGTCGACGCTTTTGAACACTTCGCCGGGGCTGATCTCCGCATCGTTGCGGTTGCAGGAGACGGCACAGGCCAATATGAGGATTGCTCCGCACACCAGCTTTCGTCTCGGGATGAGTGAATGGAGTCTTTTCATTTCAAGTCATTTTTTGCACGGCCCCGCAGCCGGAGCCGTTCTTTTCCGAAGATCGGGCGGGGCCGCTGCCCGGAGCGGCAGGCTTCCGGGCAACGGTCTCCGTTCCGAATCGCGGGTTATTCGAACCGCAGGTATTCCATGTAGTCGAAGAGCCCGTAGTTGTCCTGCGCGGGGATGTGGTCACCGATGAAGAGCAGGTTCTCGACGCTGCACATGATGGTGAACGTGATCTCCGGTCCGAAGGTCAGCTGTACGGCGGCCACCTCGTTTCCGTCGATGAGCCACCGGGCGTAGTAGCGACCGTCGCGCAGCGAGAGTTCGATGTCGCAGGTGTGCCATCCGCAGGCGATCGGGACCTGTACCGACTGATGGGGGTTGTCCTGCGTGGTCATGTAGGCGACCATCTCGCCGGGTTTGGCGCCGATCCGCTCACGCACCTCCTGGGGGCCGTATCCGATCTCGAAGTCGAGTTCGTGCTGGTCGTCGTGATAGATGAAGGCTCCGACGCTGGCCTGATCCCCCACTCCCATTTCGGGGATGTAGACCCGCCACGTGTAACGCCCGGCTCCGTAGTCGGAGCCGACGGTCCGGACCTTCTTGCGGTCGCGCGAGTTGGCCCGGGTGAAGATCTTCATGACGCCGTTCCGGCACTCGATCTGCTGGGCCGGGTTATCGTCCTGATGAGTGCAGACGAGTCCGTCGAGGTTGTCGAAATCCCAGCGTTCGGGTTTCTCCGAACAGCTGCATGCGAGACATCCGGCGCAAAGCGTTGCGAACAGCCATTTAGCAGTCATACGTTCATGCTTTTTCCGGTTAATCGAACACCCGGTTCTCTTTGAGCGCGGGGTTGATGTCGGTCTCGCGCTTCGGGATGGGATAGTAACGCCGGACGTCGTTCTCCGTGAGGTTCTGCGGATAGACCTTCCACATGGTGGAGTAATCGGCGTTGGGATCCGAGGAGTTCTTTTCGGACCATTCGGACTTCTCCTTGATCCGTGCGATGTAGGTATCCATGCGGTCTTTCCAGAGGCCCATGCGGATCAGGTCGGGACGGCGTCGACCCTCGTGGGTGAGTTCGAGCAGGCGTTCGTCGCAGATGGCGCTCCGCAGGTCGGCAGTCGAGGCGTAGTCGGCGAGTTTGAGGTTGTGGTCCGAGTTGTGGAAGGCGCGTTCGCGGATCCGGTTCACCAGATCGACCGCCTCCTGCGTGGGACCGTTGAGTTCGTTGAGGATCTCGGCCTTGCAGAGGATCATGTCGGCGAGCCGGATGTGCACCATGTTGTTGTTCGTGTTGTAGTTGTAGGTGCCGGGGTTTAGGTACTTGTATTTCTGGGTGTAGGAAGCGCTCAACTCCTCGGTCCGCCACCCCTCCTGGGGTTTGTTCTCGCCGTAGACGAGTCCGACCTGTTCGACCGATGCGGGGATTTCGTAGTGGATCTGGTCTCCGTATACGTTGTCGAATTCGGTGACGAGCAGTTTGGTGTAGCGGTCATCCGCGGGGTCGTACTGCCAGGTGAGTTCGAGGGGCACGTTGAAGATGTCCCACCCCATGTCGTAATTCCACGGGGTGAAATACATGCCGAGGTCGGTGCTTCCCGTGGGCACGTCCTTCCGCGATCGGACGGCGAAGATCAGCTCGTTGTTGTAGAGGGTTTCGTCCTTCGAGGGGTCGAATACGTTCCAGATGTCCTCTTGGAGGGAGTGCACACCTTTCGCTTCGAGTTCCAGCACCTTGTTGACATAGGTGAGGGCCTCGTTCCAGAGGGTCTGTGCATTGCCTCCCGCGAGCCGGGTACGTCCTGCGGCGCGCATCTTGACGCGGCACAGCATGGCGTAGGCGGCCCCGATTGGCGCGCGTCCGGCGTCGACCGTGGAGCCATAACTCTCGGGGAGCCCTTCGAGCGAGAGGGTCAGGTCCCGGATGATCTGCTCCTCGATGGCGTCGATGCCGGCCAGCGGTTCCTTGGCCGTGACCTTGATTTCGCTGTCGGTCACGAGGGGGACCTTGTAGAAGAAGTCCGTGAGGTTGTAGTAGGCGAACGCACGGAGGAAGTAGGCTTCCGCGAGGAGCCGTTCTTTCGAAGGCTTGGAGTCGAGGAAGGCTTCGCTGTCGATATCGGGGAGATGGTCGATGACGAGGTTCGCACGGCTGATCATCTGGTAGTATCCGTTCCAGGCGTTTGCGACGTCGCTGTTCTCGCTCATTTTTCCGTCGTTGAGGATTTCGAAGTCGTTTTCGCTCTTGAAGCAGGCGTCGGTCGAGAGGTCGTTGAGGTAGATCGTCGCCAGGGATACGGAGTGGAACGGGGCGTATATTCCGTTTACGGCCTCGATGGCGTTGTCCTGGGTTTCGAATGCATTCTGGTCCGTATAGGTGTACATGACCTCTTCGGGATTCGTGCAGGCGTAAGCCAGGGCGAGAATTCCGATTCCGAACCGGCACAAGTTGCTCTTGAATAGGTTTTTCATGGGTCGTGTCTGTTTTAGAAGGTGATTTTTAATCCGCAGTTATACATTCTGTACGCGGGATAGGAGCTGAAATCGAGGCCCTGGGCCACGGGATTTCCGCCGTTGGTGCTGACGTCGGGGTCGAATCCCGTGTATCCGGTCAGTACGAAGAGGTTCTGGGCGCCGACATAGATCCGGCAGGCCTTGATGTAGCGGGAGAGTCCGCCCCACTTTGCGATCGGGAGGTTGTATCCGATCTCGATGTTTTGGAGCCGGAGATAGCTGGCGTCCTCCACGAAGCGGGAGTTGATGTAGGAGCCGTACTTCACGCCGGCATCCTTCCGGTATCCGTTCCGGGGGATCGAGTTCGAGGGGTTGGCCTGCGTCCAGCGGTCCATCGACGCGCGGAGGCGGTTTTCGTCTTCGAGCAGCACGCGGGTCAGGTTGAGGAGCTTGTGGCCGACGGCGGATTCGAGGAAGAACGAGAAGTCGAAGTTCTTCCAACGGAAGTTGTTGCCCAGGCCGATGATGACGTCGGGATTTCCGTCTCCGAGGACCGTGCGGTCGTTCAGGTCGATGGTTCCGTTTCCGTCGACATCGACGAATTTGGGGTCACCGGCCACCGACGTGGGCTGCGGGGCATAGGTTTCGCCGGTCTGGATGATTCCCGCGAACTTGTAGCCGTAGATCGAGCTGAGCGAGTATCCGGGTTTGAGCATGACGTAGTCCTCGAAGTTGTAGTGCCCGTGGGGACGGATCTGCTCGTACTTGGCCTCCATGTCGCTCAACCGGAGTACCTTGTTCTTGTTGTGCGAGAGGTTGAGGGTCGTACTCCACGAGAAGTCGGGCCGCGAGAAGTTGTTCGACTTGATGAAGAGTTCGAATCCCTTGTTTTCGAGTTCTCCGTTGTTGCCCATGTAGGTTTCGAAGCCGCCGGCGGAGGTCGAGATGTTGACGGGGTTCAGCAGGTCGGTCGTTTTCTTGTAGTACCAGTCGAAGTTGACCTCGATGCGGCTGTTCCAGAGCGCGAGGTCGAGTCCGATGTCGAACTGCGAGGTGGTTTCCCAGGTGAGTTCGTCGTTGCGGGGGTTGTAGGGATACATCATCTTTTGGAGGGCGTCTCCGCCGAGGTAGACGTCGCTGACGCGGTACTGGAACTGCGAGAGTCCGTAACCGATTCCGTCGTTTCCGTTCTGACCGTAGCTTGCGCGGAGCTTGATGGTCGAGAAGAGCGGACGAGCGAACTCCATGAAGGGCTCGTCGCCGAGCTGCCAGGCGAAGGAAGCCGAGGGGAAGTATCCCCAGCGGTTGTCGCGACCGAAGTGCGTGGCGTAGTCGGCGCGGAACGAGACGTTGAAGATGTACTTGTCGTTCAGGACATACTCGCCGCGTCCGAAGAAGGATCGTTTTTCGTTTTCGGTGCGCCCCGTTGAGATGTAGTTGATCGTCTGTGCGAGGCTCATGTTGTGATACCCGAACATGTCGGTGGCGAATCCCAGTGCATCCATTTCGCTGCTTTCGGCGACATAGGTGATCCGGCTGGCCCCGGCGATGAGTTTCAGGTGGTGGATTCCGAAGGTCTGGTCGTAGGTCAGCAGGGCATCGAGCTGGCTGCGGTCGGCCTTTTCGTTGGATACGAAGGCGGAACCGTCGACGGCCTGACCGACCACGGTGCTGCGGGGATAGTATCGCTGCTGTTTGAGGTTTTCGTTGTTGTAGATGTAGGAGGCGCGGAAGGTCAGGGGTTTTGCGATCTTGATGTCGGCGTAGATGCCGGCATAAACCTGATTGGCGGAGTTCTTCTGGTCGAGGTCGTTGATCTCGTCCATGATGGTTGCGCGTCGTTCGCTTTCACCGAAGACGTTCTTGCCGTCGGGGAGGAGCGTCGGCGAGAGCATGAAGATGCTGTACATGACGTTGTCCGTGGAGGCATTCGTACCCATGTTCAGATAGCCCTTGGTGCTCTTGACGACGGATACGTTGGCGCCGACGTTGATGAAGCTGTTGACCTTCATGTCGACGTTGATGCGGCCGTTCCAGCGTTCGAAGTCCGTGTTGTAGAGGATACCCTTGTCTCCGGCGTAGTTTGCCGACCCGAATACGGTGACGCGGTCGTTTCCGCCGCTGATGGATACCTGGTGGGTCTGGGTGAATCCGGTCCGGGTCGTCAGGTCGAGCCAGTCGGTTCCGGAACCGTGGTATTTGAGCTGTTCGTCGGTGTAGGGGGGATTCCCCTGGCTCCCGTTTTCCCGCCAAATCTTCATGTTGTAGTCGATCTCATCGCGGGCATCCATCAGGTCCCAGGGGTTTTTGAGCCGTTTGAAGGAGGTGTTGAGCGAGTATTCGACGCGGTACTGATCCTTGATACCCTTCTTCGTGGTGATGAGCACGACGCCGTTTGCGCCGCGGGAGCCGTAGATCGAGGTTGCGGCGGCATCCTTGAGGATTTCGATGGACTGGATGTCGTCCGGGTTCACATAGCCGGGGTCATCGGTCAGGAATCCGTCGATGGAGTACAGGGGTTCGTTGTTCGAACTGATCGAGGAGGCTCCGCGGACGCGGATCGAGATGCTTCCGCCGGGTTCGAGGGAGTTGGTCTTGACCTGGACGCCGGCGGCGCGGCCTTTGAGCAGCGAGGAGAGGTCGGTGACGACACCGGCCTTCACGTCGTCGCGTTTCATGGAGGTGATGGCTCCGGCGAGGTCGCGTTTGCGGGTTACGCCGTATCCGACGACGAGGACCTCCTCGACGTTCAGTGCGTCGGTTTCGAGCATCACGTCGACGTGGTTCATGGCGGGCGCGATGGTGATTTCCCGGGTTTTCATTCCGAGGAACGAAACGACGAGGGTCTCGCCGGGAGAGACCTGCAAGGCGAATTCACCGCCGTTTCCGGAAGTGACACCGCGGGCCGAACCTTTGACGGTTACGGTAGCTCCCGTAATGGGCTTTCCGGACTGGGCGTCCACGACGGTTCCTGTCAGGTTCGTCTGCGCGAGGGCGACCCATCCCGACAGGAGAGCGATTGAACATAGCAGAAATTTTTTCATACGGAAAGTGGTTTAAGGTTAGAATGTCTTTTTGACCTATACAAATTTATGATTTTCGTGCGGGGCGGGATTCCGCTATCGTCCGGAAAGAGTCAAGAATCATCCAAATCGACCCTTCGGATATCGGGAATTGGAAAAATATGCGTACTTTTAAGGTATGATAAGCGACGGATTCAAGAGGCGTCTTTCGATGCGGGGGATTCTTTTGTTTTTGGGATTGACTCTTTGTTCGGCGGCGGTCGGTGCGGACCGTCAGCCCGACTTCTATTGCAAACAGATCTCCATCGAGTCGGGGCTTTCGCAGTCGAGCGTGACCTCGTTGTTGCGCGACCGCCGGGGTCTTCTGTGGATCGGGACCCGGTCGGGGTTGAATCTGTTCGACCGGGACGATCTGACGAACTACTTTCACGACCGGGACGACGCGCGGTCGATTCCGGGGAACTACATCTACCACCTTTCGGAGGATTGCCGGGGCCGGATCTGGGTTGCGACCGACGGCGGGCTTGCCGTCTACGACCGGAGCACGGACGGTTTCCGGACGGTCACCGAGGAGCTGGTCTTTTCGTCGGCGGTGGTCGGCGAACGCATCTATTTCGGCGGCAAGAAGGTTCTCTACCGTTACGACTGCACGACGGACGAGATGGAGAACATCTATTTTACGGGCATCGAACCCTACAACGTGTCGCCGGACTATCATATCACGGGTATCGAACGCCTCGGGCCGCATTCGCTGCTGCTGGCCACGCCGGGCAAGGGCGTGTTCCGCTACGACGACCGGAGCCGGAAGGTCGGTCCGTTCCTCGAACTGCCTTCGACCGCGACGCTGACATCGCTGTACGTCTCCGCGGACGGGACGGTCTGGCTGTCGCTGTTCAAGCGGGGTCTGTTCCATTACGATGCTTCGGGTCGTTTTCTCCGGCGCTACGGGAGCGCGGATTCGGGGTTGAGCAACGACATCATCCTGGACCTTGCGGAGTACAACGGGCGGCTGTGGCTCGCCACGGACGGCGGCGGGATCAACATTCTGAATCTTGCGACGTCGGAGGTGCGTATTCTCCGCCATATTCCGGGGGATGCGGGTTCTCTGCCGGTGAATTCGATCACGGTGCTGTACAACGATTCGGGGAACAACCTGTGGGCGGGTACGGTCCGCGGCGGGCTGCTCGGGATCAAGACGACGCACATGCGGGTCTTCCCGGATGCGACGCTCGGCAGCCATTACGGGTTGAGCGAACGGTCGGTGATCAGTCTCTATGAGGATGCGGATGGAATTGTCTGGGTGGGGACCGACGGCGGGGGGCTGAACCGCTACGATCCGGCCACGAACAACTTCACGCACTACGAGTCGACCTACGGGGACAAGATCACCTCGATCACGGAGCTGTCGCCGGGACGGCTGCTGCTGTCGGCATACAGCAAGGGGCTGTCGGTGTTCGACACGTCGAGCGGTCGGACCACGCCGTTCGTGATCGAGAATGCGATGACGAATCTGCGGGAGATCGGTTCGGGATTCCAGCAGCTGGCGCACCGGGTATCCGACGACAAGATCTACATTCTGTCGCGGCAGGCGATCGTCTACGACATACCGCACCGGCGGTTCCGCTACATGGGTTACGATCCGAAGACGGTGGATCCGGGGGCGATGTTTCTGGTCTATTCGGACACGGTCCGCTCGTATGGGATCCAGAAGAACCGGATCTACGAGATCCGGCAGGCGGACGACAGCATCCGGCTGATGCACACGCTGGATGCGCACGAGACGATCTCGGCGTTGTGCCACGACGGCGGGGATCGGATCTGGATCGGCACGAACCACGGGCTGTTCCGTTACGATCGGGCTGCGGACTCGGTCTTTGCGGTGAAGACGAACCTTTTCGACGAGATTTCGGCCATGCAGCTCGACAGCCGGGGCCGTTTGTGGATCGGCGCCCACAACATGCTCTTTTCGTACGATACGCGGGAGGAGCGCTTCTCGATCTGGGGCGAGGCCGACGGCTTCTCCTCCAACGAGCTGCTGTACACCTACCAGTCCACGCCCCGCCACGGGAACGTCTATCTCGGGGGAACCGGCGGACTTGTGCGGATCCGTGAGGATATCTCCTTCGAGGAGGAGTCCGTTCCGACGGTCTCGCTGGGAGAGGCGCTGCTCGACGGCCGAATCTGTTTGCCGGATCCGGCGGGCCGGATCCGCATTCCGTGGAACTATCGGACGCTGACGGTGAAGGTGGCGCTCAACGAGGAGGATGTATTCCATCGGCCGCTGCTCCGCTACGAGATTCACGGCAAGAGCACGCGGCGGATCGAGACGTTCGACCACCGGCTGGATCTTTCGATGTTGAGTCCCGGGGATTGGCAGGTCGATGTATCGTGCAGCACGCGGAGCGGCGGTTGGACGACTCCGGCGCCGCTGCTGTCGGTATTCGTGCGTCAGGCGTGGTACAAGACGCCCTTGTTTTTCGGGTTGACGCTGCTGTTTCTGATGTCGGCCGTTCTGTATGCCGCCTACCGGGTTTTCCGGCGCCGGGAGCGGCATCTGCAATGGGAGTTGAAACTGCGCGAGCAGTCGGTCAACGAGGAGAAGATCCGCTTCCTGATCAACATCAGCCATGAGCTCCGCACCCCCTTGTCGTTGATCTACGCACCGTTGAAACGGCTTCTTTCGCGTCCGGACGTTTCGTCGTCCTCCGAACTCGGCGAACCGCTGCGTTCGATGCTGAAACAGGCCGGGCAGATGAAGGAGATCATCAACATGGTGCTCGATCTGGACAATCCGGTTGCCGAACAGGAGCGCGTGAAACTGGGCTGGTGCGACTTCAACGAATGGGTGGACCAGGTTGTCGGGGATTTCCGGAGCGAGTTTGCGAACAAGGGGCTGTCGCTGGATTTCCGGCCCGCTCCGGAGTTGGGCCCGGTGTGCTTCGACGTTGCGAAATGCAAGATCGTGCTGTCGAATTTCCTGATGAACGCCCTGAAATTCAGTGCGGGAGTCGGGAAACGGGTCCAAATCTCCACCTTGCGGGACGGGGACCGGGTGCGGGTTCTGGTTGCCGACGAGGGCCTCGGACTGGGGGATGTCGACATCGACCGGCTTTTCACCCGCTTTTACCGGGCTCACCGCGACATCAAGGGGAGCGGAATCGGACTCTCCTACTCGAAGTTCCTGATCGAGAAACAGGGCGGGCACATCGGAGCCTTCGACAATGGCAGCGGAGCGACCTTCTGGTTCGACATTCCGGCCGACGGACTGCGGACTGCGGGGTCTCCCGGCCGGAGCCCGGACGGGTGCGATTCCGCAGGAAATCCGGCACTTCCGGATGTCCCGGCTGATCCGCTCCGGACACCGTCCGAAGCGCCGGAACCGATACCGTGCTCGGTGCTTGTCGTCGAGGACAATGCGGATCTGAACGCCTTCCTGACGGCGCTGCTCCGGGAGTATTTCGATACCGTCCATTCGGCGTTCGACGGGGTGCAGGCTCTGGACGTGCTGCACACGCAGCGGATCGACCTCGTGGTGAGCGACGTGATGATGCCGCGCATGGACGGGTACGAGTTGTGCCGGAGTGTGAAGAACGATCTTTCGATCAGCCACGTCCCGGTGGTGCTGCTGACGGCGCGTAGCGACGCGGAGAGCATCCTGACGGGTTACAAGATGGGAGCGGACGGTTATCTGTCGAAACCGTTCGACAATGAGGTGCTTGTCCGGTTGGTTTCGAACATCGTATCGGGCCGCCGCCGGGTTTTGGCGCAGGTCCGGCAGTCGGCGACCCCTCCGCACCCCGACGAGATTTCGATAAGCCCGGCCGACGAGCGCTTCCTGACGAAGCTGAACGGCCTGATCGAGACGAGTCTGGGAGATCCTGCGCTGAATGTGGCCTATCTGACGGACCGGATGGCGATGAGCCGGGCGACGCTTTACAGCAAGATGAAACAGCTGACGGGCATGGGCGTGAACGACTACATCAACCGGAAGCGGATCGAGCGTGCCATCGACCTGCTGGTGCATACGGATGCGGCGATCGGCGAGATTTCGGACCGATTGGGCTTCGAGTATCCGCGTTATTTCAGCACGTTGTTCAAGCAGGTTACGGGGCAGTCTCCCACCGACTACCGGGACAGTCATCGGACGACGGACACCCCGCCGGCATAGCATGCATTCTTCCTCGTCCTCTCCATCTCCATCTCCATCTCCACTTGCCCCCCCTTCTCCCGCATCCATTCGGGGATGGGGGAATTCCGACTTACCTGTTTTTATACATTTCGTCGTAATACTTCTCGTAATCACCGGAGGTGATGTTGTCCATCCAGGCCTGGTTGTCGAGATACCAGCGGACGGTCTTCTCGATTCCCTCCTCGAACTGCAACGAAGGCTCCCAACCCAACTCGCGCTGCAATTTCGACGAGTCGATCGCATAGCGCAGATCGTGCCCGGCGCGGTCGGTAACGAAGGTGATCAGATCCATATCCTCCCCTTCCGGCCGTCCCAGCAGCCGGTCGACCGTCCGGATGACCACTTTGATCAGGTCGATGTTCTTCCACTCGTTGAATCCGCCGATGTTGTACGTCTCGGCCACCTTTCCCCGGTGGAAGATCAGGTCGATGGCCCTTGCGTGATCCTCCACGTAGAGCCAGTCGCGGACATTCTCGCCCTTTCCGTAGACGGGCAGCGGCCGGCGGTGACGGATGTTGTTGATGAACAGAGGAATCAACTTTTCCGGGAACTGGTAGGGCCCGTAGTTGTTCGAGCAGTTGGTCACCAGCGTCGGCATGCCGTACGTGTCGTGATAGGCCCTCACGAAGTGGTCGCTCGACGCCTTCGATGCCGAATAGGGGCTGTGGGGGTTGTACTTCGTCGTTTCGAGGAAGAACTCCTCGCCGTAGGCCAGATGATGTTCCGCCGAGGATGCCGTCGTCGAGAATGGCGGCTTGATCCCTTCGGGCCGGGTCAGTTCCAATGCGCCGTATACCTCGTCGGTCGAGATGTGGTAGAAGAGCTTGCCCTCGAACCGTTCGGGCCGCGATTCCCAGCAGCGGCGGGCCGCTTCGAGCAGCGAGAGCGTACCCATGACGTTCGTTCGTGCGAAAGTGAAGGGATCGCGGATCGAACGGTCGACATGGCTCTCTGCCGCCAGGTGGATGATGCCGTCCACCTCATACTGCCGCATCAGCGACAGAATGGTTTCGAAGTCGCAGATGTCGGCCTTGACGAAGGTATAGTTCGGAGCGTGTTCGATGTCTTTCAGGTTGGCGAGGTTGCCGGCGTAGGTCAGTTTGTCGAGGTTGATGATGCGGTACTCCGGATACTTCGTGACGAAGAGCCGCACGACGTGCGAGCCGATGAACCCGGCGCCGCCCGTAATCAGAATGTTTCGTTTCATGGTTTTTCGGTGGGTTGGTTCGGCTGGGACAGGATCCGTTTCAGACAGTAGAACATCGACTCTCTCCAATGCGGGATCTCGATGCCGAACGTACGTTTGAGTTTGCTTTTGTCGAGCACCGAGTAGGCCGGACGCGGGGCTTTCGTGGGATATTCCGCGGTGCGGCAGGGTGCGATCCGGCACTTGTCGTGCCCTGCGGCGCGGGCGATCTCCACGGCGAAATCGTACCACGAACAGACGCCCTCGTCCGAGAAGTGGTAAATACCCTCGTTTCCGCGGTCGAGCCCGCCTTCGAGGATCGAGAAGATGGCCAGCGCCAGGTCGCCGGCATAGGTTGGCGTCCCCACCTGGTCGAATACCACGTTGAGCGACTCGCGCTCGGCGGTCAGACGCAGCATGGTTTTCAGGAAGTTGTTTCCGTATTCGGAGTAGAGCCAGGCCGTGCGCAGGATCAGGTAGCGGCAGCCGGCCTTCACGACCGCCTCCTCGCCGGCGCGTTTCGTTCGTCCGTAGGCCCCGAGCGGAGCCGTCGGGCACTCCTCGGTGTAGGGTTCCGAGGCCCGTCCGTCGAAGACGTAATCCGTCGAGACGTGTACCAGCAGCGCCCCGGTTTCGGCTGCGGTCCGGGCGAGGTTTTCCACCGCCTGACGGTTCAGCCGGTCGGCGGTCTCTTCGTCCTCCTCGGCGCGTTCGACGTTGGTGTAGGCCGCGCAGTTGACGATGGCTTCGATGCGGTGCTCCGTCACGCAGGCGCGGACGGCAGCGGCATCCGTGATGTCGAGCTCGGCGACATCCGTGAAGAGATAGTTGTTGGGCGACACGGCACCCAGACGCTGCATTTCGCGTCCGAGTTGTCCGTTGGCCCCGGTTACGAGGATATTCATCGTTTAATAGAGTTTTTCGTGGAAATCGAATAACCACTCTGCATCGTGCAGACGGCTGTGATGACGATCCTTCTCCGAGAGGATCACCTTCTCCGCGGGAATCCGCCAGTCGATTGCCAGATCGGGGTCGTCCCAGGCCAGGGCGCCTTCCGACTGCGGGGCATAGAAGTTGTCGCACTTGTACTGGAAGACGACCTCGTCGGAGAGAACGCTGAACCCGTGTGCGAATCCGCGCGGGATGAAGAACTGACGATGGTTCTCCTCGGTCAGTTCCACGGCGACATGCTGCCCGAAGGTCGGGGATCCGCGCCGGATGTCGACCGCGACGTCCAGCACGGCGCCCTTGATGACGCGCACGAGTTTCGACTGTGCATGGGGCGGTTTCTGGAAGTGCAGCCCGCGCAGCACGCCGTAGCAGGATTTGCTTTCGTTGTCCTGCACGAAGTGAATGGGCATCACCTTTTCGCAGAATTCGCGTTCGGAGAAGGATTCGAAGAAATAGCCTCGCTCGTCGCGGAACAGACGGGGCTCGATGATCACCACTCCGTCGATTTTTGTTTTCAGCACATTCATATCAGTCCAGATTGCAGTTGCCGGTCTGTTCGACCTCGTCGATTACTTTGAGCAGGTATTGTCCGTATTGGTTTTTGCGCATGGGTTCCGCCAACCGTCGCATCTGCTCTGCGGAGATCCACCCTTTGCGGAAGGCGATGCCTTCGAGACAGGCGATTTTCAGCCCCTGCCGCTTTTCGATCACCTCGATGAAGATCGAGGCTTCGGAGAGGGAGTCGTGCGTTCCGGTGTCGAGCCAGGCGAAGCCCCGGCCGAGGGTTTTGACCTTCAACTCTCCGGCGGCGAGGAACTCCTGATTCACGGCCGTGATCTCCAATTCGCCGCGGGCCGAGGGTTTGATTCCTTTGGCGATCTCGACGACGCGGTTGGGATAGAAGTAGAGCCCCACGACGGCGTAGTTGGACTTGGGTTTTGCGGGCTTCTCCTCGATGGAGAGGCAGTTGCCCTCACCGTCGAACTCCGCCACACCGTAACGCTCCGGGTCGTCGACCCAATAGCCGAAGACGGTTGCTTTTGCCTCCGTTTCGGCATTGGCCACGGCCTCTTTCAGCAGAGCCGAGAAGCCGTTTCCGTGGAAGATGTTGTCGCCGAGGACCAGACACACGGCGTCGTTTCCGATGAACTTCTCGCCGATCAGAAAAGCCTGGGCCAGTCCGTCGGGCGAGGGCTGCTCGGCATATTCGAAGCGGACACCGAAGTCGGAACCGTCGCCCAACAGACGCCGGAAGCCCGGCAGGTCAGCTGGCGTCGAGATGATCAGAATCTCCCGGATCCCGGCCAGCATCAGCACCGAGATGGGATAATAGATCATCGGTTTGTCGTAGATGGGCAGCAGTTGCTTGCTGACCCCTTTCGTAATCGGATAGAGCCGCGTGCCGCTGCCGCCGGCCAGTACGATGCCTTTCATGCCTGTGCAATTATTTTATTGTCAATCTGTTGAGCGTCAATATGACCCGGATCAGATCTTGTCGACGAGGTTTTGTATGCTGATGAACCAGCGGGTCCGGCTGATGTGCAGGCCGTACCCGACGTGTCGGAGCCGCTTGAAGAACCGGGTCCGATGTATGATGCTGTTTTTTAGCAGGATGTAAAGTCCGGGGGTTACCAGCAGGCTCAATGTGAGCACCACGTAGAGTTGCGTTTCGATGGAACCTCCGAGCCACACAACCCCCCCCCAGCAGAGTACGACCAGCAGGTTTAGGGAGAGGATGGCGAGCGTAGTCATGATGTGGGAGCATCCCAGCTGGATGAAGATGTGATGCAGATGGGTTTTGTCGGGTTTGAAGGGCGACTTGCCTTTCAGGATGCGTGTAAACATCACGCGGAGGGTGTCGAATACGGGCACGGAGAGTACGGCGAGGGTGAAGGGGATCAGTCCGATGTTTTCGTGGACATACCTTGCCGGGAACGATTGGGTCCGGAGCGTTGAGATGACGAATACGGACATGACGATCCCCATGACGAGGGTTCCGCCGTCGCCGATGAACATTCGGGAAGTTTTTCCGAAGACGTTGTGGAAGAAGAACGGGATGAGAGCGCCGGCGCTTGCCGTTGCGAGGATGGTCATGGATACGTTTCCGGAGAGCTGGAAGAGGACACCGAACAGCGAGCAGGCCAGGATGCAGAATCCGGAAGAGAGTCCGTTAACGCCGTCGATCAGGTTGATGGCGTTGATGATTCCGATGGAAGCGAACAGCGTGAGGATGATGGCGGCCCATTCCGGGATTCGTCCGATACCCCAGAGTCCGTGGAAATTGTTCACGCTGTAACCGCCGTAGGTGATGAGGAGCAGCATGACGACGATCTCGATCAGGAACCTCAATTTGGGCGAGAGGTTCAGGATGTCGTCCATGGTTCCGGTGTAGAGCATGGCCATCATGGCGAGCACGACGATCATGAGGACTTCGGTGTTTACGATGTCGTACATGCTGCCGATTCCGGCGACGATGCCGAAGAATACGGCGACTCCACCGAGTACGGGCACGGGTTTTCGTTGGAGTTTCCGCGTATTGGGGTTGTCGACGATGTTTTTGAGGATCGCGATCTGGACGATCTTTGGATGGATCCATCCGACAAGAATGGCAGATATGAGGAACGTGATGACGACGTGGGAAAGGATATCCATGACAGTTTTGTGTATCTTTTATATGGGGTTTGAAAACGGTTTCGCTGTTGCGTTTTTCGGGGGTCAGTGTCCGAATCGGAGGTCGTAGTCATCGAGCCGTCGGATAAGTTCGCATTTGTTTTTCTTGACGGGGTCTGTTTTTCTCCACGGATCCACGATTTCGTGTGCGAGGTCGTGGAATCGGGCGTTGTCGGAGCATCCGTATGCGGCGACAAGCAGAAGAGCCTTCGCGTATTCGGAGTTGATCAGGGGCAGGAAATTCCGGATGGTCGTGAGCAGGGCATTGAAATTTTCGGAATGGCCGAGAATGGCGTATGCCTGCAAGAGCATCGCATAGAGTTTGCATCGCAGGGCGACGCTTTCGAACATGAGGTTTCCGAATTGCAGTAGGGTCTCTTTTGCCAGGCCGCGGTCCTTGTCCGTAATTTCTCCGTCGTGGAGCCGGAGGATTGCTTCATGCAGCTTTGTGAAAATACGGTCGTTGTTCATCCGGGCATATATGTGTCCGTTGTCTCCGTTCAGTTCGATGACTTCGTATTGGCCGGGTTTCACGGCGATGAGCGGGACATACATGCAGTTTTCGATGCAGACCACGATGTTTTTGCATCCGGCACCGGAGCGTGCGACGACGGTGGCCTCGACGCCCTTGAATTTTCCGTCGATGATCCGCACGCGGTCTCCTTTTGCGAGTCGTTCGGGTCCGGGTGTCAGGACGGGGATTTCGTAGCCGTAGGCGCTGAACACCCATTTCAGGTTTTCCATCTCCTTGTCCGCGACATAGGGATAGTACTCTTCGCGGTCGTCTCTGATTTTCGGCAGGAAGTTGTATTGGGGGATGTATTGTTTCAGTGCGAAGATTTCGGTTTCGGAGGCGTGGATGAAGACGTAGTTGTAGAGGAGCGGTCTGTTTGTTCTGACGATCGTTCCGTTTTTCTCGGCGACTTCGACGTAGGAAGGCGCGAAGAATTCGAATGTTTTCTCCCCGTTGCGGGATCTGCGGTCCATTTCGGCGATGAGTTTTTTTGCGGGATCCCCGCAGTAAAACCCTTTCCGGGATATGGGCAGCGTCAGGACATACCACCTGACACAGTTTCTGTTTTGTTTCGAGCGAATCAGTCCGGCAATGGTATCATTCGGATCGATGCCGTTTTCCGACACGCTCAAATTTTGTAGTTCGCGCACACGCCTCGTTTTTTCGTCCGTCTTTCTGTTTCCGCCGGGGCACCTCCGTTCCCGCCGGGGCACCTTCGTTCCCGCCGGGGTACCTCTGTTTCCGCCGGGGCACCGTCCGCTCTTCATCTTCCCGGAAATCTCGGGCCCGCATGAATTGCTTTGCGCAAAAATAGGGAAAAATAGGTATAAAGACAAACGTTTCAAGTTTTTTTGCGGCTTTGCCCGGGCTCTTTTCGTAAAGTTTTAACCAATTGACAATACGTTTGATAAAACCTTTCCAAAGGTGCCCCGGATATTCCTTTTTGGAATATCTGCCACCCGCTTTTGGTCGTCTCCGTCTTCCGGCATCCGGATTTTCCGACCATCCGACCCATAAATGAATGCCGCCGATAGGCGGAAAATAGCGGCGAAATCGTATCTTTGCGTCGATGAAACGTACGATTGACATTTTCTCGGAACTGGGCGCACGCCTGCGGGATTTCGGCGCCGACGACGCTTCCCGCCGGACGATCGACCTGGCCTGTGCTGCGAACGGCTGGTTTACCCCTGCGGAGATCCGACGCGCCGTGCGGGCGATTACCGACGAGATGCTGTGCCGGGAACGCCTTGCGGCGTGGCTTTCGGCCTACCCCGGCATGCCCGATCGCCTGCCTGCTCCCCCGCCGTTCCACCCGCACCGGGTGCTGGTCATCATGGCCGGGAATATTCCGCTGGTGGGTTTCTTCGACCTGCTGTGCGTGCTGGTCAGCGGCCACCGCTGCGTGATCAAACCCTCGGCGAAGGATCGGGTGCTGATGGAGTTCATGGTGGATCAGCTGCACGCCGTCGAGCCGGCGCTCCCGATCGAATATTACGACGGGACGAGTCCGGTCGACGCCGTGATCGCCACGGGCAGCGACAATGCGAACCGCTATTTTCGCTCCCGCTACGGGAATATTCCGTCGCTGCTGCGGGGGAGCCGCCAGTCGGTGGCGGTACTTTCCGGGCGTGAAACGGCGGAACAGTGGGCCGGACTTTCGGACGACATCTGGGCCTATTCGGGACTGGGATGCCGGAACGTGTCGCTGCTGTTCCTGCCGCACGGATCGGAACCGAAGCTTCAAATACCGTCTGTAAATCCGAAATACAGAAATAATTACCTGCAACAACGCGCCTTGCTGGCCATGCAGGGCGAACGTTTTGTGGACCTGGGCTCCGCGGTGCTGGTCGAGCAATGGGCCTTTCCGAATGCGTTGAGCCGGATCGCCGTTGCATACTACGACTCGCCGGCGGAGGTCACGGCGTGGCTGTCGGCGCACGACCGCGAGTTGCAGTGCGTCGTCAGCGAAACGCTTGTGCACAGCCGCGTGGTGCCGTTCGGGCGGGCGCAGTCTCCGGCCCTGACGGATTATCCCGATGCCCGTGACGTCATTGCGTGGTTGCAGACGCTGAATGGCTGAAAATTGTAGTATATTTACCGAACGAATTAAAACTTTTGGATACGATGTCGATGATTTTCCGCTTCCGGATGTTGAGCGACGAGAACGACAATTTCGTCCGCGATTACGAAGTGCTGTACGATACGACGCTTCTGGATTTTCACCGGTTTATCCTGCAATCGCTTGAATATGAGGATTGCATGGCTTCGTTTTTCACGGCGGACGAACGCTGGGAGAAGCTGCGGGAGTTTACGCTGATGGATATGGGCGACGGTACGGACGAGGCTCCGGAGACGATGGAACGGGTGACGCTGGGGCAGCTGATCCACCGTCACCGCGACCGGTTGATCTACCTGTTCGACCTGTTCGGCGACCGGGCCTACTATCTGGAACTCACGGGCGTGTATGAGGCCGAGCCGGATGCGGTTTATCCGCGGGAGATCTTCGCCCGTGCGGAGGCTCCGGACCAGTACGATCCTTCGAAGAACCGCGTCGAGGAGGAGGAATCGGCCTTCGACGAGGTTATGGGCGAGTTCAGGGATTTCGAAGGTGACGACTCCTACGACGATGAGTATTAAGCGTTTGCTGGTGATCGTCGGGCCGACGGGTTCGGGGAAGACGGATTTGAGCATCCGCCTGGCGCGCCATTACGGAGCGCCGATCCTCTCGACGGACTCGCGGCAGTTCTACCGGGGGATGCCCATCGGTACGGCCCAGCCTACGCCCGATCAGTTGCAGGCTGCTGAACATCATTTCATTGCGTCGCACGACCTGAACGAAGACTTGAACTGCGGAAGCTATGAGATGCAGGCGTTGTCCTGCCTGGAAAAGCTCTTTGCGAAGCACGACTGGGTGATTGCCGTCGGCGGTTCGGGGCTCTATGTGCGGGCCTTGTGCGAGGGAATGGACGATCTTCCGCAGGCGGATCCGGAGCTTCGGGAGCGTTTGACCTGCCGGCTTGCAAACGAGGGTGTCGATGCGTTGGCCGCCGAGCTCCGGACGTTGGATCCGGCCTATTACGCGAGGGTCGACCGCAAGAATCCGGCGCGTGTGATGCGGGCGTTGGAGGTGTGCCTGCAAACGGGCCGTCCCTACTCCGAGCAGCGTACGGGAGTACGTCGCCCGCGTCCTTTCGGGATCGTGAAGGTGGGTGTCGACCTGCCGCGTGAGGAGCTTTACGCGCGGATCGACCGCCGGGTGGACCGGATGGTGGCCGACGGTCTGGAAGCGGAGGCGCGGGCGCTCTACCCCTATCGGACGCTGAATGCGTTGCAGACGGTGGGCTACCGGGAATTTTTCGACTATTTCGACGGTCGTACGAGTTATGAAGAGGCGGTGTCGCTCATCAAACGGAATTCGCGGCGCTATGCCAAGCGGCAGCTGACGTGGTTCCGGCGGGATCCGGAGATCCGCTGGTTCGGGCCGTGGGACGATGCGGCGATCATCGCGCATGCGGATGCAGCTGCGGGCGTTGAGCGGTGAAAAAGATCCGGATTTTGGCAAATCTGAAATAATTTCGTATTTTTGCGCTTGCCTTTTCGAGAGTGCTGCGCCCGGATGGTGGAATCGGTAGACACGCCGGACTTAAAATCCTGTGGCCAGTAATGGCCGTGCCGGTTCGATCCCGGCTCCGGGTACCAGTAAAATCGCTTAATTTGTTGATAAAGACAGATTAAGCGATTTTTATTTTCTGGATTTTCCCCACATTTTCCCCACACGTGCTGTATACAGAATTAAACACAATGTTATTCTATTTTAATTTCCTATTTTTTTGCGCTCTTGGGCTTTTATTTTACAAGCTTGTAGATTTTGTAATTTGGAATATTCCTCTTATAAAAGGGGAATATTTGTTATGCAAATTGCATAATTTAATCTAAATAATTATATTTGTGGAAATATATTTTCTATGACTAGAATTATAAATCCATTTATAGTAACCGGAAAGATTGCTCCAGAGTATTTTTGCGATCGTGTGAGTGAATCTGCACGACTTATCAAATCGATTACCAATGGGAATAATTTGGTAATTATATCCCCTCGTCGTATGGGAAAAACAGGCTTGATTCAGTTTTGCTACGACAAATCTGAGATAGGGAACGAATATTATACCTTCTTTATTGATATTCTGCATACGTCGAGCCTTCGGGAATTTACATATTTGCTCGGAAGGAAAATATACGAAACTCTTCTGCCTCGCAGTCGCAAAATGGCGACACTTTTTATTCAGACAATTAAATCCATTAGCGGTAAGTTTGGGTTTGATCCTATTTCTAATCTTCCTACATTTAATGTGGAATTGGGAGATATTGACCGACCGGAATATACACTTGATGAGATTTTCCAGTACTTGGCTCATGCGGATAAGCCTTGTGTTGTTGCTATTGACGAATTCCAACAAATAGCTAAATATCCCGAAAAAAATATTGAGGCGTTGTTGCGAACGCATATACAACGTTTAGATAATTGTCATTTTATTTTTGCAGGTAGTGAGCGTCATATGATGCAAGAAATGTTTGTATCTTCTGCACGACCATTCTATCACAGTGCTGATATATTGGAATTAAAAGCCATACCTTCTGAAATCTACATACCATTCGTTGTTAGTCATTTTGAGCAACGTAATCGATCAATAACCGTATTGAATGTAGAAAAAGTATATAATCTTTTTCAAGGCCATACCTATTACATTCAGAAAACCTTCAACGAATCTTTTGCTGATACACCAGAGGGCGATGAATGTACATTGGAGATAATACAAGCGGCTATAGATAACATGATAGCATCGAATGATACTATTTTTCGTGAGATACTGTCGAATATTCCTGAAAAGCAGAAAGAATTACTTTATGCTATTGCTAAGGAGGGTGAAGCGGAACGTATAACATCTGCAGAATTTATTAAACGCCATAGCTTAACTTCTGCCAGTTCGGTACAGTCAGCATCAAAGAAACTGCTCGAAAAAGATTTGATTACAGAAGTTAATAAGGTTTTCTCTGTAACTGATAGATTGTTTGCAATGTGGATAAGAAAAATATATTAAAAATAATCTAGCATAAAAATACGCCAATACATTTTAATGTAATAAAATTATAACCATGGAAGCTTCGACATATATTGAATATAGAAACTGGATATCAGATCTTTCTGAAGATAATTTTAATGCACTTATTCTGAATTATATAAAAGAATACTACTGCACTAAAGATGCATACATATGTAATGGTCCATATGATGGAGGAAATGATCTGGTTTTAAATATCGATGGAAAAGAAATTAAGCGTAATATTCAAATTACAATTCAGAAAAAAGATATAGAGAGAAAAGTTATTGATGATGTCCTCAAAGCATCTCGGAATGTTTCTAAATACTCGTATCAAAGTACATTAGACTTTTATTGTAGCCAGCATATATCTGAAACAAAGCAAAAAGAATTAAAACGCACCGCTTTTGTTAACTATAATATTGAATTAATAATATATGACAACTATAGATTGGCAGAACTAGTAACAGAATACAAATCAATGTTGTCTGTATTACGAAAAATCAAGGAAAGAGCTTTTCCTAAAGAATCCTTAAATATAGATAAAAACACAAAAATTCTTTTTGATTGTTTATCCACCAATTCGAATATTGGGGCAATCAAAATGAATTTCATAGTATCATATATTCTGTTCCATATATATGATAATGGCCCTTCAACTGTAACTGAAATTTACGACGGTATTAATCGCATATTCTGTGATAAATTCACAAAATCATATTATGAGTCATTGATTGGAAGATTAAACCAAGCAGAAGAAGTACAGGCCGTAAATCTTGATAAGCCTAAACGATTTGATTTATCTCTAGCGACGCGTTCTAAACTTGAAGAGATAAAACACAGATCTGAAATAGATGAAGCATCTTTGATTTCCGAATATCATCAGATCATTCAACAATATAATTTGAATTTAAATGTTGAAGAAATTTCACAGTTCATTATCAATATGTTTAATGAGAATTATGAGGTTGATGTTGACGAGATTACTCAGAAATCTAATAATAGGCGAGTTCAACTCAGAAAAATTTATACTGCACTGATAACATATATTCATACGAATGTGCATGTAGAGGAAGAAACAGCGAAAGAGATTGCGAAAAAAATAATTGATGTTTCAAATAAAAATACGACTATAAATAAAAGTAGTATATCTAGAATGTTTATCAACTTGTTTCAAGATGATAAACTTGAAGATTATTTAAATAGTTCTGAAAGAATAGTATATTTAGATACTCAAATTTTATTGCAGATAATTTGTTCTTCATATAAAGAAATCGCTGAACCTGATATTCTCTATGATATTGTTAAAAACTTTATAATAACAATAGAGGATTCGAATATTCCTATTTCTCTTCATACAACGGATGGATATATTGAGGAAGTTGTTGCGCATCTGCATAATGCATTAAAATTGGAACAATTCTTGGCTTTGCCATATATACAATCATTGGGTCGTTCTAAGAATGTTTTTTTTAATTTCTATCTTGCATTGCAGAAAGTTGAAAATTATGAATCGTTTACAGACTTTATATCGCAGTTATTAGATATAG
>DSTMR04002__coassemble_641_pt1 | contig 67183 bp, 61 predicted proteins | sample DSTMR04002__metabat2_high_PE_025 | metagenome-assembled genome bin DSTMR04002
TTATAGCATATTCCGGCTGATCCGTATAAAAAAGCTTTGGGGAGACGGAACGAGTGTGGGCGGAAGAGCAGAGACGGAAGAATGGAGATGGAACGAGTGGGGGCGGAAGAGCAGAGACGGAAGAATGGAGATGGAAAGAGTGGAGAAGGAAGAGTGGAGAAGGAACAAGAAGTAAGGAAAAGAGAGGAAGAACGGAAGTATTGGGAATAGGCAAAAAGGCAAACAATATAAAAATAAACACTTAATTTTACCTGAACTATGAAAAACATCATGAAATTGAGCGTTGTGCTCGTAGCTGCCGCTCTGGCATTTTCGAGTTGTAACTGCTTCAAAAAGATGGCTCAGAACCGGGAAGATGTCAAATTGACGGTAACCCCCGAAATCCTGACGCTGAACAACGGCATCGTGGCCGCTGACATCAATGTCACCTTCCCGCAGGAGTATTTCAACAAGAAGGCCGTCATCAAGGTTACGCCCGTGATCGTATTCGAAGGCGGTGAGGTGGCCGGAACGACCAAATACTACCAGGGATCGAAAGTCGACGAGAACTACGCCGTAGTGGACAAGGTCAACGGCGGAAACTTCAACCAGCATGTCGAATTCCCCTACGATCCCCGTATGGATCAGTGCGAGCTCCAGCTCCGCGCCGAGATCAAGTGTCCGTCGGGAAAGTGCAAGGAATTCACGCTCGTGAACCTCAACACCGGGGCAATCCCCACCAAGGAGGAGGCTGCCGTACTCGCCGGAAATGACGAGGCTGCAAAGGCTGCGCTCGCAAAAGAGTTCGGGCTCACCGTCGCTTACGGCCTGAATACCCTCCAGAAGGATCTCAAATACGGCGATCTGATGGAGCAGATGCCCAACGACTACAAGAAGGTTACCACCGTCGTGGACAAGACCGATCTGCTCTACGCCATCAACTCGTCGGTCGTAACCAAGAAGAACGAGAAGAACGCCAACCTCGACGCTTTCAAGGCCAACGTTGACAAGAACCTCGACAACGACCGTGCTACCCAGAACATCGCCGTGAAGGGTTACGCTTCGCCCGATGGCCCCGTGAAGTTCAACGACAAACTCTCGAAGGCTCGCAGCGAGTCCGGACAGAAGGTCGTTGCCAAACTCCTCAAGGACGCAGGACTGGAAATCGACGCCGCTGCATACGGTGAGGACTGGGATGGCTTCAAGGAGCTCGTCGAGAAATCCAACATCCAGGACAAGAACCTCATTCTCCAGGTGTTGAGCCTCTACAACTCGCCCGCAGAGCGTGAGGCCGAGATCAAGAACATGTCGTCGGTATTCGAGGAGCTGAAAAAGGAGATTCTTCCCGAACTCCGCCGCTCGCAGATCGTCAACAGCACCGACCTCCAGGGCCTGACCGATGCCGAGATCATGGAGGCTTACCGCAACGGTGGCGAACTGACCGCCGAGCACTACCTCTACGCTGCACAGGTTCTCGCCAAGACCCCCGCAGAGCAGGTTGAGATTCTCACCGCCGCATCGAAGAAGTACAACGATGCACGCATCTGGAACAACCTCGGTGTCGCACAGACCGAAGCCGGCGACAAGGAAGCCGCTTTGGCATCCTTCGAGAAGGCTGCCAAGCTCGACTCCTCGAAAGAGCTGAACAAGAACCTCCTGCTGGCCAACCTCGCAAACGGAAACACCGCCGAGGCCAAGAAGTACGCCGCAGCTGCCGACGCCGAGTCGAAGGCCGCCATGGCTGCCGCCGAGGGCGACTACAAAGCCGCTGCAAAGGGCCTGACCGGATACAACGAGGCGATTGCCCTGATCCAGTCGAACGACCTCGCAGGTGCCAAGAAGGCCATCGCAAAGGACAACTCCGCAGAGGCTGACTACCTGCGCGCCGTGATCGCCGCCAAGGAGGGTGATCTGAAAACCGCAGAGGCACAGTTGAAGAGCGCCGTTTCGAAGAATCCCGAACTGGCACAGAAAGCCGAGAAGGACGTCAACCTGAAAGCGCTCAAATAAGCGATCTCGATCTTAAAAAGTCCGGACCCCGACACGGGTCCGGACTTTTTTTTGCCGGATCGAATAATTTTCCTATTTTTGTACAAAACCGCAAAGTATGGAATACGCCAACCACCTGAAAGAGTATGCGCCGGCAGCAAGCCCCGCACAAGTGGACGACGAAGTGGCCCGCATCCGCAAAATCGCCGAAGCCCGCAACCACAACGCCGAAGTCTACAAGTTCTGCTACTCGGCCATCGACCTCACGACCCTGTCGTGCAACGACTCCGTAACGTCCGTCACGGAATTCGCCCGCAAGGCCGTCGAATTCTATGAAAAATACCCGCACATTCCCAATGTTGCCTCCATCTGCATCTATCCGGCATTCGTCGATACGGTAGGGGTGGCCGTCGACGGGACCCCGATGCGGATCACGAGCGTCGCAGGCGGATTCCCGGCCGCACAGACGTTCCTCGAAGTCAAGGCGCTGGAAGTCGCCATGGCTGTGGAGAACGGAGCCGACGAGATCGACATCGTGATGAACGTCGGACACATGCTCACAGGCGAATACGACGAGGCGGCCAATGAGGTCGAGGTGATCCGTTCGGAGATGGACAGCGACATCGTGCTGAAAGTGATCATCGAATCCGGAGCCTTGAAAACCCCCGAACTGATCCGCAAGGCTTCACTGCTGTCGATGTTCGCGGGGGCCGATTTCGTCAAGACCTCCACGGGCAAGATCGATGTGGCGGCAACGCCCGAAGCCGCCGTCGTGATGTGCCAGGCCATCCGGGACTACTACACGAAGACCGGACGCAAAGTGGGATTCAAGGCCGCAGGCGGAGTCCGCACGCCGGAGGATGCCGCCCTCTACTATACGATCGTCGAGGAGATCCTCGGCAAGGAGTGGATCACGACCGATCTGTTCCGGATCGGGGCCTCGTCCGCCGCGAACAACATCCTCTCGGCCATCGAAGGCTCGCCGATCAAATACTATTGACGGAATCCGGATCGCACAAAAAGGGCGGCGACCTTTCACAGGTTGCCGCCTTCCTTATATTATATATAGGTAAATTCCGCCGGATTACGAAAGCGTGTCCGGAGTCTCGGATGCCGCAACAGAGAGCGAATCGCCCGGAACCGGAGCGGCAACCGGGGTACGATCCCCGGCGAAACCGGGAGCCTGCCCGTCGGCAGCATCCGGAAGAGTCTGCTCCGTCGGTGCGGAAGCCGGAAGCGTGTCCCGCGGAACCACTGGCTGTTCCGAGGGCTCGCCGATGCGCAGCATCGTGCGGAAACGGTCGCGGTGCAACACCGTCAGAACCACGACGGCAAGCACCGCCACGGTTACCAGAAAGCCGATCAGTCGTTTAATCATGGCTTGCCTCCTCTCCCTTCAAAATCCCGATCGCCCGCATGATCACGTTGTCCACGGGATAGATGTTCGCATAGAATCCGTTGTCTTCCAGGGCCGTATTCCGACCGATATAGGCCCGCAGCTGCGCTTCGATCAGTTTGCGCGAACGGGCTATGTCGCCGTAGCGCGGAGCAACGCCCTTCCGCGCCGCATAGCGGATGAAATCATCCACCAGCGTGCGGTCGCTGTCGAGCAGCGCCTCCAACTCGTCGAGCGTCTGCACGGCATTCAAGGCGTCGCGGTGACGGTCGGCATACTCGATCGTATAGCGGTAGAGAATATTCCGGCCCACGACCTCGATGAAGTAGGGCGTCACGTCGGTCGTATCGGCCGGGACGAAGACGTCGGGCATGATGCCGCCCCCGCCGTAGACCACCTTGCCGCCGGGGGTCACCCGTTTGAGCGAATCGGCGAAATGGATGCTGTCCGCCGAGAAAAACTCGTTGTTGCGGTAGCGGTTGATAAGATCCTCCTCATAGCTCTCGTCGTCGCCGATCGTATAGGGTTTCTGGATCGAACGGCCCGTGGGGGTATAGTAGCGCGCAGTCGTCAGGCGCAGGGCCGAGCCGTCGCTGTACGGAATCTGACGCTGCACGAGCCCCTTGCCGAACGAACGGCGCCCGACGATCGTCCCCCGGTCGTTGTCCTGCAACGCCCCGGCCAGGATCTCGCTCGACGAAGCGCTCGCCTCGTCGATCAGCACGGCAACCTCCATCTCCTGGGCCGAGCCCGTACCGTCGGCATATTCGCGCAACTGTCTGTGCTGCCGGTCCTCCGTATAGACGATCAGCTGACCGTCGTGCAGGAACTCGTTGGCCACGCCGATTGCCTGATCGAGGAAACCGCCCGAATTGCCCCGCAGGTCGAAGATCAGTTTCGTGACCCCTTCGGCCCGCAACCGCGCCAATGCCTGGCGGATCTCCTCGTGGGTCGTCCGGGCGAACTGGCCGAGTTTGATGTAGCCGATGCTGTCGACGATCCGGAACGCAGACTCGACGCTCTTGATCGGAATCACGCCCCGCACCACCTCGAAGTCGACCAGACCGGAGATGCCCTGCCGCTCGATGCCCAGCCGCACCTTCGAATCACGGGGGCCACGCAGGAGCCGCACGATGCGGTTCTGCGGGATCTGGCGCCCGGCGACCAGCGAATCGTCGATCTCGATGATCCGGTCCCCGGCCTTCACGCCCGCCTTGTCGCTCGGGCCCTGCGAGATGACATTCAGCACGATCACCGTATCGGTAGCCATGTTGAAGACCACGCCGATGCCGTCGAACTCCCCTTCGAGGGGTTCGTTCAATTCGGCCATCTCCGAAGCCGGGATGTAGACCGAATGCGGATCGAGCTCGCGTACCAGCAGCGGAATGACATGTTCCGACAACGAATCCATTGACACCGAATCGACATACTCGTTCTCGATCAGCGAGAGCGTATAGGTGAGTTTGTTGGTGGGAAGTGTCATGCGGTCGAGCACGCCTTTGAGCTGCGAAGCCGTGGTGTTGCGGCCCAGATAGTGCCCGAGCAGCAGTCCCGCCGCCACACCCGCCGCCAGCAGCAGCGGGAAAAGAATCGCTTGTTTCGAATTGCGGTACATCACTTGTTCTTGAAGGTATAGGTAAGACCGACGCTCAACAGCGTCTGGGTCTGGACATCGACGTTCTGCGCCCGGTTGTAATAGAGCTGGAAGCTCACCGTCGTGGTGATGAATTTCGTCGCCTTGATGTCGAGCGTATTCGTCCAGCGAACCGTCGGGTGGATCGGAAGCCACGGTTTGGTCTTCGGATCCTTACCCGCAGCCTCCCACTCCGCATAGGCGTTCTCGTAATCGGAATAGTCGCGGATCTTGTTCGGCTTGCCGATGTCGGTGATCCAACCGTAGAACGAGAAGAGCGTCGTGCGGTAGCGCAGGTAGCCCGTCTTGCCGAACGTGCGGTCGAAGTTGATCTCCACGGACGAACCGCCCTCGTATTTCGACGTCTCCTCCGCCGAGGCCAGACCGTAGGACTCCCAGCCCGGCTTGTTGCTGTCCCAGCTGTTGTTACGGATGGTCGCACTCTCCACGAACACCGCACTCATGGCCACCGGAGAGATGTTCACCGCGATCGGGAACTTCGGATGCGGACTCTTGTAGGTCAGACCCAGCGAGATGTCGAGGTAACCCGGCGACAGGAAGGTGCTTTTCAGATGCTCGCGCTCCTGTTCCGTACGCGACTTGTAGCCGTTGACGAACTGGCTCCGGAACTGGAACGTCGAACCGTAGGTCCAGTTCTTGGCCAGCGTAAAGGCCGGGTTCACCCAGAAGAGCAGTTCGTCCTGATTCTTGAACCAGACGCCGTTGCTGACCGTCTCGCCGCTCTCGGAGTCCGTCGTCTCGACCTTCATGCGGTTGTAGCCGATCTTGGCCGAAAACTTCGTCTCGATCGAGAAGAGGTTCTTCTTGAAGAGGTGACGCAGGTTGAACGTCGCAACCAGCGCGATGGAGTTGTCACCGCCCGAGACGGAGATCCACGGGTCGTTGTACGATGTCAGCGTCCCCTGCAACCCGGTGCCGATTTCCAGATCGTTGCGCTCCCTGCGGATGGCGGCACGCTCGGCCTTGTAGCGCGCCAGGCTGAAATAGTCCACGTCCACGGAGGTGGATTTCAGTTCGTCGCGGAACTTCACGTCCTGCGGTTCGGCCTTGACCTCGTCGATCGAGATCTGGGCTGCGGCCGGAAGACCCGAGACCAGCAGGATAAGAGCTGCAAGCAGCGTATGGAGACGTTTCATGGCGGGTTCAGGGCTTTAATATTCCACGAATGCAAAGTTATGAATTTATTTACAAATTCCTTAACTTTGTCCGAAACAACACGAAACATCGAACGCCATGAAATACTTCGGAGCACATGTCAGCGCATCGGGCGGGGTCGACAACGCACCCCGGAATGCCCGCGCCATCGGGGCCGACGGATTCGCCCTCTTCACCAAGAACCAGCGACAATGGATGGCCAAACCCCTGACGGCCGCCGAAATCGACGCCTTCCGCCGCGCCTGCGACGAATGCGGCTACACCGCCGCACAGATCCTGCCCCACGACTCCTACCTGATCAACCTCGGACATCCCGATGCGGAGGGGTTGGAAAAGTCGCGCGAGGCCTTCATCGACGAGATGAAACGCTGCGAACTCCTCGGGCTCGACCGTCTGAACTTCCACCCCGGGAGCCACCTGAAACAGATCTCCGAGGAGGAGAGCCTCGACCGCATCGCCGAATCGATCAACCTCGCACTCGAACAGACCCGCGGCGTCACGGCCGTCATCGAGAATACCGCCGGGCAGGGCTCCAACCTCGGATTCCGCTTTGAACACCTCCGCTATCTGATCGACCGCGTGGAGGACAAGTCCCGCGTCGGGGTCTGCATCGACACCTGCCACGCCTTCGCCGCCGGCTACGACCTGCGCACCGCCGAGGCGTGCGACGCCACTTTTGCCGAGCTGGACCGCGTCGTGGGATTCCGCTACCTGAAAGGCATGCACCTGAACGATGCGATGAAGATCCTCGGCAGCCGCGTCGACCGCCACACGCCGCTCGGCGACGGCATGATCGGCATCGAATGCTTCCGCTACATCGCCCGCGACCCGCGTTTCGACGCCATTCCGCTGATCCTCGAAACCCCCGACGAGACCCGCTGGCCCGAGGAGATCGCCCGGCTCAAAGCCTTTGCCGAAGAGGCATAGGCGGCCCGGAGAGAAGGAGAGAGAAGGAGAGAGAAGGTGAAAAAAAGAGACCCCCCGCAGGAGGTCTCTTTTCGTTGTTTCCAGTCCGCCCGGTTCCCCGGTCCGTTCCCCGGTCCGTTTCCCGGCCTACAACCGGTCGAGGCATTCGCGGATGAGAGCCGCACTGTCGCGCACCTCCTCCTCGGAGATCGTCAGCGGCGGCGAGATCCGGAACGCCGTATCGCAGAAGAGGAACCAGTCGCTCAAAATCCCCGCCTCCTTGAAGAGCTCCATGATCCGGTAGAGCCGCTCCGACGTTCCCAGCTCCACGGCTAACAGCAGTCCGCTGCGGCGGATTTCGCGCACGGCGGGATGGTCCCGCAACAACGTTTCGTAGAGCGCACCCTTCGCCTCGACCGTCCCGACCACGCCGTTGTCCAACAGGTAGTCGAGCGCAGCCAGTCCCGCCGCGCAGCAGACCGGATGGCCGCCGAAGGTTGTGATATGCCCCAGTACGGGATCGTGTTGCAGGGTGTCCATCACCTCGTGGCGCGACACGAAGGCCCCGAGCGGCATCCCTCCGCCGAAGGCCTTCGCCAGGCAGACGATGTCGGGCACGACGCCGTACTTCTGCATCGCAAACATCTCGCCCGTCCGGCCCAGACCGGTCTGGATCTCATCGAAGATCAGTAGCGCACCCGTTTCGTCGCACCGCTTCCGGAGCGCTTCGAGGTAGCCCGGCTGCGGAGGACGCACCCCCGCCTCGCCCTGCACCGGCTCGGTCAGCACGCACGCCGTGCGGCGCGTGATGCGGTCCAGCTGCGCGAAATCGTTGAACTCGATCGCCTGCACGTCGGGCAGCAGCGGACGGAACGCCCCCTTCCACTCCTCGCCCTCCGGAGCCCCCATCATGCTCATCGAACCGTGCGTCGAACCGTGGTAGGCCCGCCGCATGGAGATCATCCCGGTGCGCCCGGTGAAGCGTTTGGCCAGTTTCAGCGCCCCCTCGACCGCCTCGGTCCCCGAATTGACGAAATAGACGCTTTCGAGCGGCGCCGGCAGCAACGAGGCGATCTTCGCCGCATAGGCCACCTGCGGCGTCTCGACCAGCTCGCCGTAGACCATCACGTGCATGTAGCGCGCCGCCTGCTCCTGAACGGCCCGCACCACCGCCGGATTCGCATGCCCGACGTTGCTCACCGAAACCCCCGCCACCAGGTCATAATAGCGTTTCCCCTCGGGCGTATAGAAGAAAGTACCCTCGCCCCGGGCCACCTCCACCAGCATCGGCGAAGGGGAAGTCTGGGCCACATGGGCCAGAAACTGTTTTCGCAGGATCGTATTCATGGATTTTTTCTGTTTGCCGGATTTATTCCTGCCCGCCGAAGCGCCGTTGCAGGATCGCGTCGGCATCCTTCACGCTGCGCCGCATCCAGCGCTCCATCAGTTCGGCCTGCTCCGCCTCCGTCATCCGCCATCCGTCGACCGTGCGGCGCACCCGTTCGGAGAGCTGGTAAATGAGGATCGCCGCCGAGGCCGAGACGTTCAGACTCTCGACCAGCCCGCACATCGGGATGCGCAGGAATTCGTCCGCCGCGGCGATCGCCTCGTCCGAGATCCCCGCATGTTCGGTTCCGAAGACCAGCGCGAAGGGACCTTTCGTCACGTCGAAGGTCTCGGGCGTCGCATCCTCGCGGTGGGGCGTGGTGGCCACGATCCGGTAACCCCGGCGTCGCAACTCCGCAACGGCCTCCGCCGTCGAGGCGTGGCGGTGCACGTCGACCCACCGCTCCGAACCCCGCGCAATCACGGGATTCGGCTCGAAACGGCACAGCGTCTCCACGGTGTGCATCTCCTGCACCCCGAAGGCGTCGCAATGGCGGATCAGCGCCGCGGCATTCTGACCGTGGTACATGTTCTCGGCCAGCACCGTCATGTAGCGCGTGCGCATGGCCACGCCTCCGCGCAGCACGCCGTAACGCTCCGCCGTCATGAACTCCGCCAGGCAGGCAATCCGCGCGGCAGACGGTCCCGCCTCCGCACCGAACAGGGCGTCGGAGCGCGGCGTCGTATCGTTACTTGCGGTACTTCTCATCTTCGTCGAGGATTTTCAGATAACTTTCGTAGCGCGGCCAGGCGATCTCCCCGGCCTTCACGGCTTCGACCACCGCACAGCCCGGTTCGTGGGTGTGCGTACAGTTGTAGAAGCGGCACCCCGGCGCCGTGCGCATCATCTCCGGAAAGTAGTGCCACAGTTCGGCGTCGTCGATGTCGATCAGCCCGAAACCCTTGATTCCCGGCGTGTCGATCACCGCACCGCCCTCCTGCAAAGGATACATCGTCGAGAAGGTCGTCGTATGGCGCCCCTTGTGGTGGCTCTCGGAGATCTCGCCCGTGCGGATGTCCAGCGTCGGGTCGATGGCCTGGATGAGCGTCGATTTCCCGACGCCCGAATTCCCCGAAACGAGGGTCGTATGTCCGGTCAGCAGCGTGCGGACCTCCTCCACGCCCCGGTTTTCGACGACCGAGGTCTCCAAGACCTCGTAGCCGGCCCCTTCGTACACCGCACGGAAAGCCCCGACGGCCTCCGGATCCTGCAAGTCGATCTTCGAGAGCAGAATCGTCACCGGGACCTTGTAGGCCTCGCACGTCACCAGAAAGCGGTCCACGAACTCCGTGGGTGTCTCCGGAGCCCGCAGCGACACCATCAGCAGCGCCCGGTCGATGTTCGCGGCGATGATGTGCGACTCCTTCGAGAGGTTCGAGGCCCGGCGGATGACATAGTTGCGGCGCGGACGGATCTCCACGATCACCCCTTCGCCGTCGGCATCCCCCGCCTCGCACTCCACGACGTCGCCCACGACCACCGGATTCGTCGAACGGACCCCTTTCAGGCGCAGCCGCCCCCGGATCCGGCAACGCATCGCCGTACCGTCCTCCGCCACGACGTCGTACCAACTGCCCGTTGCGCGGACCACCGTACCCGCAAATCGTTTATCCATCGTTTTCGTCCGTTTTTTCCGCCCCGGGCGCTTCGGTTGCCGCCGCGGCGTCCGTCCGGGGAAGGCGGTCGCTCACCTCTTCCAGCAGCGGAGGAAGCATTTCGGAGAGCCGCAGCAGCGGTCCGTAGCTCCGCGACTGTCCGATCGTCTGCCGGTCCGCCAGCGTATAATCGGCATTGAGCCGGTCGAAGGCTGCCACGAGCACGCTCAACACCAGCAGGTACTTCACGACCGAGACCGCGACGCCCAGCACGATGTCCGCAATGCCGAAGCCCGCAAAATGGAACAGCTTGCGGAGCAGTCGTGCGGCAACGGCCACAACCAGCACCACGGCCACCAGCACCGTGACGAACCCTCCGGCGGCGGCAACCTCCTCATCGAGGCGGAGCCACGCTCCGACCTCGGCGCCGAAACGCGCCGCCAGCCAGATCCCCGCGACGATGCCCGCCAGCGAGCAGACCTGCACGATGAGCCCCTGCCGCCAGCCGTTCCATACGGCCAGCGCCAGAATCAGACAGACAATCAGATCGACAATGTTCAAAATATTCGTTTCTAATCGGGTCGTAAAGATACGAATTTTACCCGAACGTCCCAAAAAAGCTACTGCGGAGCGGCGCGTCCGTCAGCGGACCACCTCGCGCAGCGTCACACCCAGGGCGTTGCAGATCGTGCACAGGGTCCGCAGCGTCAGGTTCGCACGGCCCGCCTCGATGCGGCTCAAATTCGAACGCTCCATGTCGCATCGATAGGCCAGTTCCTGAACCGTCAGCCGCCGCTCCTTACGCAACTCCCTGATCCTTTTCGAGATATGGATTATTTCATCCTGGCAGTCCATCTTCGGGATTCGTTTCCGCGTATCAAATATAATACATCCCGGCGAAATACGAAAAATTTGTGCGTCGGTTCCGGCAACAAACTTATCGCGAAAATTCGTATCTTTGTGCGGATCCGTCGAAACAAAACCGCGCCATGAAACGACTCATTCTGTTCCTGCTCCTCTGCTCGCTGCTCCCGACCGCCCTGTCGGCCCGCGAAGTATTCCCGCTCAACGAAGGCTGGCGGTTCTTCTTCAAGTCGGAACGCACCTCCGACAACGCCCGCCACATCACCCTGCCCCACAGCTGGAACACCGACCCGCTGGCACAGGGATACTGGCTCGAAACCACGGGAAACTACCAGAACGGCATGTACGTCCCCGTCGAATGGGCCAACAGGCGTTTCTTCGTAAAGTTCTACGGCGTGCAGTCCGTCGCCGACGTCTTCGTCAACGGCAGCCACGTCGGGTCCCACCGCGGAGGTGGCACGGCCTTCACGTTCGAAATCACGGACAAGATCCGCTTCGGCACGGACAATGCCCTGCTCGTGACGGTCAACAACAGTTCGCGCGACGACGTGCTCCCCACCTCCACCGACATGAACCTCTACGGCGGCATCTACCGCGAGGCCGAACTCATCGTCACCGAACGAACCGCCATATCGCCCCTCTACCTCGGATCGGACGGCGTACTGGTGCACACGCGCACGCTCTCCGACGAAAGCGCCGAAGGCGAAATCGAAGTGCACCTCACCTCGAAGGGCGAAAACACCTGCATGCTCAACCTCGAAATCACCGCCCCGGACGGACGCCAGGTCTTCACCAAACGCCAGAAAACCCGGATCGACGAAAAACCCGTCTTGATCCCCTTCGCGGTGGAGAACCCCGAGCTGTGGAGCCCCGAACATCCGGCGCTCTACACCGTCACGGCCGCCATCGGCGAAGACAGTATCACGGACCGCGTGACCGTCCGCACGGGATTCCGCACGATCGGCGTCAGCACGGCCGAAGGGCTCACGATCAACGGAGAACGGATCCCCCTGCACGGCGTGGTGCTCCATCACGACAACGCACTCTCGGGCGGAACCCCGACGGCCGAAGACTACGAAACCGACCTGGGATTCGTCCGCACGATCGGCGCCAATGCCATCCGTTCGGCCGTCATCCCGCATGAACAATACCTCTATGAGCGTTGCGACGAGCAGGGATTGCTCGTATGGATCGACGCACCGCTGCACCGGGCGCCCTTCCTGGGCGACATGGCCTACTTCGCCACGACGGCCTTCGAGGAGAACGGCATACAGCAACTGCGGGAGATCATCGCCCAGCACATCAACCACCCCTCGGTGGTCATGTGGGGCATCTTCTCGCAACTCTGGATGCGCGGCGACGACGTCACGCCCTACATCCGCCGTCTGAACGACACGGCCCGCACGATGGACCCTTCGCGCCCGACCGTCGCGTGCAGCGATCAGGACGGAGCCCTGAACTTCATCACCGACCTCATCGTCTGGAAACAGAACGTCGGCTGGCAGCACGGATCGACCGACGACGTGATCGTCTGGCGCGACCAGTTGCAAAAGAACTGGTCCCACCTGCGGTCGGGCGTCAGCTACGGAGGCCCCGGATTCCTCGGACACAAGAGTTACACGACACAGTCCGAACCCCGCTCGAACTGGCTGCCCGAAGAGAAACAGACCCTCTTCCACGAGGAGTATGCCCGCAATTTGCAGAACGACTCGCTCTTCTGGGGCGTATGGATCGAGAACCTGTTCGACTACGGTTCCGCCCGCCGGGCCTACGGCGTGAACGGATCGGGGCTCGTCACCCTCAACCGCCGCGCATGCAAGGATGCCTTCTACCTCTACAAGGCGATGTGGAACCGCGACGCACCGACGCTGCACATCGTCGACAAACGCCGCCGGCTCCGGGATTCGGAGAAGCAGCTCTTCCGGATCTACTCCTCGGCCGGCATGCCGCTGCTGACCGTCGGGGCCGACACGGTCGCCGTCACCGAATACGCGCCCTGTCAGTACCGCACGGATTCGGTGGACGTGAAAGGGACCTTACTCGTGAGGGCCGCGGCCGGGGAGCTGCGCGACAGCGTCATTATTCGAGTCGGCAACGTCCTAAAACCGAAACGGACGCCGGGCCTTCCGCGAACAGCAAATCCGCAAACGACAAATTAGCCGCAAAGGGCAAACGGTCGGAAAAGACCTGAAAATAGGGCTCGGCAACGAAGGCCGGGCCCTTCGGGTGTTTGGACCGCAGGTCGAGATCCCCGGGGCGCGGATCGACGTAGGTCTCGGAGAGGTGCGGCATGGGGATCTTCGCCAGCGTGCACAACGTTTCCAGCAGTCCGAGGTTATAGTCGACCAGAAAGTCGTACTCCCGGCGGTAGAAAGGCTCGAAGCGTTCGGCATAGTAGTCGAAATAGGGCGACGAACGGTAGGAGGCCACCAATGCTCCCCAATGCTGGTGCTGCCAGCGTTTCGAGTAGTCGAGGCGCACGTCGCGCATGGGCTGACGCGGGCGGTTGGCGTGACAGACGTGGGCCGTCAGTTCCATCACGCCGTCGGTAGCCAGAATCCGCGTCCGGTTGCGTTCGGAACGCTTCACGAAGTGCTCCCCGAGGTCCACGACGCAGTCGCCGCGGAGCAGGTGGGCAAAATACGACACCGAAGGGAGATAGGCAAGAGGTAAAATGGTCATGTTCAGAGGAAATAGACGAAGGTGAAACTCTTCCGGAAGCACAGATCGTCGGGCCGCAGGGCCGGACGGGTACGGACGCAAAGCGCGGGAGTTGGTCGCGGGAACTGGTTGCGGAGTGTTCCGGAAAACGGAATCGGAAGGCGGTTGTTGCCGCTATCGTCCCGACTCGGGGGCATCGACCCAGTCGCCGTTCTCGCGGATCAGCGCGATAAGGCGGTCGAGGGCCTCCTCCTGCGGGATGTTGCGCACGATGACCTCGCGGCCCTTGTAGAGCGTGATGCGCCCCGGGCCCGCACCCACGTAGCCGTAGTCGGCGTCGGCCATCTCGCCCGGGCCGTTCACGATGCAGCCCATCACCCCGATGCGGAGGTTTTTCAGATGCGACGTGCGCGCCTTGATGTCGGCGAGCGTCTTCTCAATGTCGTAGAGCGTCCGCCCGCACGAGGGGCAGGCGATGTATTCGGTATGCGAAAAGCGCACGCGCGCCGCTTGCAGGATCATCAGTTCCACGTCGCGGACCGCCGCCGCGGAGTGGGCCGGAGCGTCGATCCAGAGCCCGTCGGCCAGTCCGTCCAGCAGCAGCGGGCCCAGGTCGGCCGCCGCCTTCACGGCCACGGCTTCCAGCGAGGCATCCCCGTAGCGGCGCTTCACGACGACCGGGCGGTCGGGCGTGTCGAGGTTCAGGATCGCTGCGCGCAGTTCGGCCGTCGGGTTACCCGAGACGGCTTCCAGAACGAGGAATCCGTCGTGCGGTTCGTCGTGCGTCACCGGCACGGTGACGTGCGAACGGCGCCGGTATTCGGTCGGGGAGTAGCGTTCGGGATGCCGGACCTCGAACACGCCGGGACGCGAGGCGAAGTGTTCGACGAGCATCCGCGCCACGGGAATCTCATTCTCGGGCGCCTCGGTGAGCGACACGCGGATCGTGTCGCCGATGCCGTCGGCCAGCAGCGCCCCGATCCCCACGGCGCTCTTCACGCGCCCTTCGAGCCCGTTGCCGGCTTCGGTGACCCCGAGGTGGATCGGGTAGTGCATCCCCTCGGCATCCATCGCCGCGACCAGCTGCCGGTAGGCCGCGACCATCACCCGCGTGTTGCTCGACTTCATCGAGACGACCACCTGGTCGAAATCCCGATCCCGGCAGATGCGCAAAAACTCCATCGCCGAGACGACCATCCCCTGCGGCGTATCGCCCCAGCGGTCGAAGACCCGTTTGGCAAGCGATCCGTGGTTGACCCCGATGCGCAGGGCGACGCCCCGTCGGCGGCACTGTTCGATCAGCGACTCGAACTCCCCGTGGTCGTTGCGGTAGTTGCCCGGGTTGATCCGCACCTTGTCGACGTATTGCGCCGCGACGGAGGCCACCTCCGGGACGAAGTGGATGTCGGCCACGACGGCCGTCGCGAAGCCGTCGGCCCGCAGCTGCCGGACGATATTCGCCAGATTCTCACCCTCGCGCCGCCCCTGGGCCGTCAGGCGCACGATCCGCCCGCCGGCCCGGTCGATGCGTTCGATCTGGGCAACGCTCGCCGCCGTGTCGTTCGTATCCGTATTGGTCATCGACTGCACGGCCACCGGGTGTGCGCCGCCGATCGTCTCGCGCCCGATGCGGACCTCGCAGGTCGCACGGCGCACGTATCTCGTCAAATCCATTTTCGCACAGTTTTCTACAAAGATACGCAAATTTTCCTATCTTTGTCTCCGTGGAGATGCTCGACAACGATATCAAATACGTCCCCGGCGTCGGCGAGGCCCGTGCCCGGCTCCTCGAAAGGGAGCTGGGCATCCGTACCGTAGGCGACCTGCTCTCCCACTACCCGTTCCGGTACATCGACCGCACACGCATCTACCGCATCGCGGAGATCACCGAAGCATCCCAACTCTCCTACGTCCAGTTCCGCGCCCGCGTGACGGGCGTCTCCTACGCCGGCGTCGGACGCAAACGGCGCTTCTCGGTTCAGGTACAGGACCCGTCAGGTGCGGCCGAGCTCATCTGGTTCCAGGGGATCAAGTGGATCGAAAAAAAGGTCGAGGTCGGACGCGAGTACCTCGTCTTCGGACGCCCGAACTTCTTCCGCGGCGAACTATCCATCGCCCACCCCGAACTGGAAACCATCGAACAGGCCCTCTCGCGCAAGGCCGAAAGCGGCATGCAGGGCATCTACCCCTCGACCGAACGGCTGGGCAGCGTCCTCGGAGCAAAGGGTTTCTACCAGATCGTCTGCAACGCCTGGGCGCTGGTCCGCGACCGCATCACGGATCCCCTGCCCGACGCCCTCCGCACGCAATACGGATTGATCCCCCTGCGCGAGGCGCTCTACAACATCCACTTCCCCCAGACGCAGGAGATGCTCCGGCAGGCGCAGTACCGGCTGAAATTCGACGAACTGTTAGGCGTGCAGCTCAACATCCAGCAGCGCCGCACCGCCCGGCTCTCGAAGAGCGACGGATTCCTCTTCCCGAAGGTCGGCGGCGTCTTCAACACCTTCTACAACGAAAAACTCCCCTTTCCGCTCACCGGAGCCCAGAAGCGCGTGATCCGCGAGATCCGCAAGGACACCGTCTCGGGATTCCAGATGAACCGCCTGTTGCAGGGCGACGTCGGCAGCGGCAAGACCCTCGTAGCGCTGATGTCGATGCTGCTGGCCGTCGACAACGGGTACCAGGCCTGCATGATGGCCCCCACCGAGATCCTCGCCCGCCAGCACTTTGCGACGATCGGAAGGATGCTCGGCGGAATGCCGGTGCGGGTCGCCATCCTCACCGGCGCATCGAAGGCCCGGGAGCGTCGCGAAGCCCTCGAAGGAATCGCCGCGGGAGAGGTCGACATCCTAATCGGCACCCATGCACTGATCGAGGACCGCGTGCAGTTCGCGAACCTCGGATTCGTCGTCATCGACGAGCAGCACCGATTCGGCGTCGAGCAGCGCGCCCGACTCTGGACCAAAAACGCACAACCGCCACACATCCTCGTGATGACCGCCACGCCGATCCCCCGCACGCTGGCCATGACCCTCTACGGCGACCTCGACGTCTCGGTGATCGACGAACTCCCGCCCGGACGCCGCCCGATCAAGACCTTCCACTACACCGACGCCGCACGACTCAAACTCTTCGGATTCATGCGGCAGGAGATCGCCAAGGGACGTCAGGTCTACGTCGTCTACCCGCTCATCAAGGAGTCCGAAGCGATGGACTACAAGGACCTCACGGACGGATATGAAGCCATCTCGCGCGACTTCCCCCTGCCGCAGTACGTCACGGCGATCTGCCACGGCAAGATGAAGCCCGCCGACAAGGAGGAGTCCATGCGGCAGTTCAAGGAGGGCGAGGCACAGATCCTCGTCGCAACCTCCGTCATCGAGGTCGGCGTCGATGTCCCGAATGCCACGGTCATGGTCATCGAATCCGCCGAGCGTTTCGGACTCTCGCAACTCCACCAGCTGCGCGGGCGCGTGGGACGCGGCGGCGAACAGTCCTACTGCATCCTCATGTCGGGCGAGAAGCTCTCGCGCGAATCCCGCGCACGCCTCGACGCCATGTGCGAGACGAACGACGGATTCCGCCTCGCCGAACTCGACCTCAAACTCCGCGGTGCCGGAGACATCAACGGCACGCTCCAAAGCGGCATGGCATTCGATTTGAAGATCGCAAGTCCCACGGCCGACGTGCAGATCCTCACCGTCTCGCGCGAAGCCGCCGCCGGGCTCCTCTCCAAAGACCCGAAACTCGCAAAACCCGAAAACCGCGGATTGGAAGCCCTGCGACGCCGCTACTCGGGACGCGAGGAGATCGACTTCTCCCGCATTTCGTAAATCCGACACAAAATATTCATCGCGGAAAAAACGTTAACCCTTAAAAACATGCGCTCGAAGATGAAACGATTTCTGTTCACCATACTGCTGCTGACGGCCGCCGCGCCCCTCGCCGCACAACTCTACCACCCGGGCGAAGAGCTCTACTACCGCGTAAGCTACAAGGCCAGGATGTTCCCCAACACGGAAATGGGAACCGTCGAGGTCCGCACCTCCGAGGATCGGAGCAACGGCAAGACCTTCTACAAGGTTGTCGGCATCGGACGCACGCTGCCCACCTACCGCTGGTTCTACAACCTCGAAGACATCTACACCGTGTGGATCGACACCGCATCGATGCGTCCGGTCCGCTTCGTCAGCGACCTCCACGAAGGCGACTACACCTTCCAGAGCCAATACACCTACAACTGGCCCGACTCCACGGTCCACACCCGCTGGCAGAGCCGCAAACGGCCCTTCCAGGAGAAGGATATTCCGCTGACCAGCGAAAGCATGGATGCCATCTCGCTCTTCTTCAACCTGCGGACGGCCGAAGCCGAAGATTTCGACACCCGCGAGCCCGGCACCCTGCAAATGGTCCTGCAAGACACCATCAAGATCCTGCACTACCGCTACCTCGGGCGCGAAAACAAGAAGATCCGCAACGTGGGAAAATTCAAAACCCTGAAATTCGAATGCCAGCTCGGGACCACCGAGGGATACTCCTTCACCGACGGCACGATCTTCACGCTCTGGATCTCCGACGACCGCAACAAAATCCCGCTCTACATCGAATCCCCGGTCAAGGTGGGCAGCATCCAGGCCTACATCTCGAAGTACAAGGGTCTGAAATACCCCCTCGAAAGCCTTATCCGGTAGCCTATCCGGAGGCGGACGGGGCATCCCGGACCGGAAAGCAGGCCCGAAACGAACCCCGCCGGATTCCGGATTCCATATTTTTCACTATCTTTGCCCAAAGATAACCCCGGTCGGAGGCGAACGGACCGGCGGCCCCGGAGTAACAGGTCCCGGAATCCGCACCGATGCGGCCCCCGCACCGCCAAAACGAACCTTCTATGGAAAACAGACAGGGATACGACCCCTCGGAATTCGAAGACGACGACTACATGACGCCGCAGCCCGACGCCGGAAAATCCATCCGCGGATACCGCATCGTCATCATCATCCTCTCGGTCATCCTCGTGGCGATCTCGGCGCTCTATTTCAGCATCCACCGCCAGCAGATGATCGACAACGAACTCTTGCAGGCCGACCGCGACTCGATCCAGAACGATCTCGGCCGCCTGATGAACGACTACGACAACCTCCAAATCACGAACGACTCGATCTCCCGGGGACTCGACATCGAACGTGAACGCGCCGACTCGCTGATGACCCGGCTCAAAAAGGAGCGTTCGTGGAACCTCGCCAAGATCAAGCAGTACGAGAAGGAGGTCGGGACCCTGCGCTCCATCATGAAGGGATACGTCCGGCAGATCGACTCGCTCAACACGCTCAACAAACAGCTCATCAAGGAGAACGTCGGATACCGCAAGGAGATCTCCACGGCCAAACTCCGGGCCGAAATGGCCGAGGAGAAGGCCGCCGAACTCGACAACAAGGTCAAGGTCGGATCCGTGCTCCGGGCCCGCGACATCCGGCTGGCGGCGCTCAACGACCGCGGGAACTCCGTATCGCGGGTGAAGAACGCATCGCGGCTGCGCGTGGACTTCGTGCTCTCGGCCAACGAGCTTGCAACGCCCGGAAACAGGGCCATCTACGTGCGCATCACATCGCCCGACGGCTATGTGCTGACCACCGAAGCGATGCCGACCTTCGAGTTCGAAGGCGAACGGTTGAGCTATTCGGCCATGCGTGAGGTCGACTACCAGAACCAGGATCTCGAAGTGGGCATCTTCTTCAACTCGACGGGATTTGCGGCCGGGACCTACACGATCGAACTCTACTCCGAAGGCCGTCTGATCGGCAGCAACCAGATCGTCATGAAATAACCCGGGGGGGGGTAGGCCACGCCGAGAGACAGGGACTGGGAGAGCACAACACCGGGAGAGAACGGGACCGGGAGAGCGCCACACCGGGAGAAAACGGGACCGGGAGAGCGCCACACCGGGAGAAAACGGGACCGGGAGAGCGCCACACCGGGAGAAATCGAAACCGGAAAAGGCCGAAAAAATCCCTGCAACAAGATTGTTGCAGGGATTTTTTCGCAGGAAGCGGACTTCCGGAGTCCCGTCCCGGATCAGCGGATCAGCAGGTTCCGAGAACCGGAATGCCGACAGCTCAACGAAGCCGGCCCGGCAAAGCCGCAAATCACCCGATCAGCGAATCCCGCATTTGCGGAGTACCTTCAACAACTCGGGTTGCAGATTCTGCGCCCAGCGCCAGTAACCCAGATCCGAGGGATGCGTCCCGTCGGCCGACGTCACATGGTCCGTACCCGTCAGATTCGCCTTGTCGATGAAGTAGACGTTGTCGAACTCCTCCATCGCCTTCGCCATCATCTCGCGGGCCGCAGCCTGCTTCGCCTCCTCACGGGAACGGCTGCCGAGGTTGAAGTTCCCGCTCTCGCGGTAGATCGTCTGCACGAAAATCAACGGCGTCGAGGGCAGCTTCGCACGGATCCGCGCAATGAACGGAAGCAGCCGTTCGCGGATCATCTTCGCATCCGGATTCGAGAATCCGTCGAAAACAAACGCATCCGCATCCGCCACATCCGCCAGATAATCCGCAAAGTAGGGTTGGAGTTTGCAGTTCCCGCTGCATGCGATGCTGCAAAAATAGAGCCCCGTATTGCGCTCGATCTGCATCGGGTAGCTCATCCCCGCACGGCTCGTGCTCACGCCGTGCGTGAAGCTCGACCCGAAGATCACGATCTTGTGCCGGAAGGGATTCTCCATCGCTTCGATCCGCGCCCCTTCGTCCACACCGATCTGCAACGACAGCAGCTCGCTGTAATTCGGAAGGTAGAGCAGGCACTCCTTCTCCGCATCATCCATCTCGCCGATCAGCGTGAAGGCCCGGCCGCGCTTCCCGGGAGCCAGCGACGAGGCATAGACCCACTCGCCGTCGCGGCGGATGTAGAGGTCGAACCCCTCCGAAGCGACCCGCGGCGTACTCGCCCCGCCATAGACGAACGAGGTGTAGACCGGCAGCAGGTCGAGACGCGTGGTATTGGTCCGGAAGACCACGGCCAGGCCCGCCGAACAGCGGATCTGCTGGTTCTCGGATTTCGTGAAACCCTTGTAGCGCGTCGTGTCGATCCGGTGGTAGGGATGCGGGGTCGGCAGCGCCTTGCCGATCAGCGTAAGCTCCGTGGCATCCACGAAGCGCATCTGGGCGGCGACCGTGCAGAACGCCATCAGTGCGGCCGCCAAAACAATCAGTCTTTTCATAGGTTTTGGGTATCAGTAGTTTTCAAAAAGGGCGAAGTTCGGAAACTTCGCCCGTGGAAAAACCGGTCGCCCGGAGTTTATTTCGACTGCTCCTGCCAGATCAGGGCCGAAGCGCCGAGGATTGCGGCATTCTTCCCCTGGATGCCGCTCGGAAGCAGTTTCACCTTGTTCTTGAAGACGAACAGCATGTTCTCCTCCATGTACCACTGCGTGGGTTCGAAGAGCAGCTTTCCGGCCTTCGAAAGCCCGCCGAAGAGGAAAATCGCCTCCGGAGAGGTCACCGTGACCACATCGGCAAGCGCACGGCCCAGCATCTCGCCCGTCAGGCGGAAGGCCTCCTTCGCAAGGGGATCGCCCTGCTCGGCGGCGGCCGAGATCATCGAAGCGTCGAGATCGCTGAACGCAATGTCGCGCAGTTTGCTCGGGGCGGTCATCGTCGCCATCAGCTCGAAGGCCGTGCGTTTGATGCCCGTTGCCGAAACGTAGGTTTCCAGACAGCCCCGGCGGCCGCAGCCGCACTCACGACCGTTGTGCTCGACGATCACGTGGCCGAACTCGCCCGCGAAACCGTCGTGCCCGTAGATCATCTCGCCGTTGGCCACGAATCCCGAACCGAGACCCGTACCGAGCGTGATCATCACGAAATCCTTCATGCCCTTGGCATTTCCGTAGATCATCTCGCCGATGGTCGCCGCATTCGCATCGTTCGTCACGAGCACCTTCTGGCCGTCGAAGCGTTGCGAGATGTCCTCCGCCAGGCGGAAAAGACGCCGCTCGGGATTCCGGTCCGTATCGCTCTCCCTGAAACGCCACAGATTCGCCGGCGTCTCGACCGTCCCCTTGTGGTAGTTCGCATTCGGCGCCCCGATGCCGATACCCATCAGTTCGTAGTCGAACGAGACGCTCTGGGCCAGCGCCTTCATCGAGTCGCAGAGATCCGCCACATAGGCCGGGTAGTCATCCACGTAGGGATACTTCTTGGTCGAAATGACCGATTCGGCATACAGATCGCCGTTTTCATCCACGAGGCCGAACGCGGTATTGATGCCGCCGATATCCACCCCGATCGCGAGTTTTTTCATAGCAATATTCAGATTAAGTAGGTTCAATGTCGATTTTATCCTTTCAAAGTTAAGCGAAAATTCGGCCACTCCAAAGTTTTTTTCTAATTTTGGGTCGGTTTTCCGTCGAAAAACACCTCCGAACCATGCAAAACAACGACCAGCTGCTCCAAATCATCGAAAATTATCTGGCCCAGACCGAATTCCCGGCCGAGCCCGAACTCCTCTACGCACCCATCGGGTATTCGCTCGCCGGCGGCGGAAAACGGCTCCGCCCCATGCTGCTGATGCTCGCCTGCGGCATCTTCTCCGACGATATGCAGCGCGCCCTGCCCGCAGCCGCGGCCGTCGAGATGTTCCACAACTTCACCCTGCTGCACGACGACATCATGGACAACGCCGCCATGCGCCGCGGAAAACCCTCGGTATTCGCCAAATGGGGACAGAACGTCGCCATCCTTTCGGGCGATGCCATGCTCATCTGCGCATACCGGCTGCTGAACGCCATCGCCCCGCAGCATCTGCCCCAGGTCCTGACCACATTCAACACCATGGCCCTCGAAGTCTGCGAAGGACAACAGTACGACATGGATTTCGAACAGAAGGCAAAAGTCTCCGTCGTCGAATACATGCACATGATCGAACTCAAAACCTCGGTCCTGCTGGCCGGGTCCGTCGTTATCGGAGCCATGCTGGGCGGCGCCTCCGAGGAGGATTGCCGCAAACTCCGCCGCTTCGCCGTCGAGTTGGGACTGGCCTTCCAGTTGCAGGACGACCTGCTCGACAGCTACGGCGACGAACGCCTCGGAAAGGCAATCGGCGGGGACATCCTCGAAGGCAAGAAAACCTACCTGATGATCACGGCCATGAGCCACGCCGACGAAGCCACGCGCGAAGTGCTGCGGAACGCCCACCGCGACCCGACGCTCTCCGACACGGAGAAAATCGCGGCCGTGAAGGCGATCTACGACCGGCTGGACATCCCCCGGCTTACCGAACAGCAGATCTCGCTGCGTTTCGAACGCGCGCTCGCAATCCTCGACACCCTCTCGGCCGGACCCGAACGCACGAAACGGATGCGCGACTTCGCCGCCGGGCTGATGGACCGCAAACACTGATGCCGACATGAAACGTTCCGAGATCGAGATCATGGCCCCCGTGGGGTCGTACGAATCACTGGCCGCGGCCATCCAGGCCGGAGCCGACGCCGTCTACTTCGGAGTCGGAAAGCTCAACATGCGCTCGGCGTCGGCCGCGAACTTCTCGCTCGAAGACCTCGGACGCATTGTCGAAAAGGCACACCGCGCCGGCGTAAAGGCCTATCTGACGGTCAACACGATCGTCTACGAGGAGGAGATCGGCGACCTGCACGCCGTCATCGACCGCGCCCGCCGCGCCGGCGTCGATGCCGTCATCGCCTCGGACATGGCCGCCATCCTCTACGCCCGGCAGATCGGGCAGAAGGTCCACATCTCGACCCAATGCAACATCTCGAACTCCGAGGCCGTGCGCTTCTACGCCCAATGGGCCGACACGGTAGTGCTGGCCCGGGAGCTCTCGCTCGGACAGGTCGCCGAGATCCACCGCAGGATCGAGGCGGAGCAGATCCGCGGACCGCGCGGCGGACTGGTCGAGATCGAAATGTTCGCTCACGGAGCACTCTGCATGTCGATCTCGGGAAAATGCTACCTCTCGCTCTATGAAACCGGCTGCTCGGCCAACCGCGGCGCCTGCCGCCAGTTGTGCCGCCGCAAATACACCATCACCGACAAGGAGACCGGCGCGCAGCTCGACATCGACGGACGCTACGTCCTCTCGCCGAAGGATCTCTGCACGATCGACTTCCTGGACAAGATGGTGGCGGCCGGGGTCCGGGTCCTGAAAATCGAAGGACGCGCCCGCGGCGCCGAATATGTGAAGCGCGTGGTGTCGTGCTATGACGAAGCCCTGAAAGCCCTGGAAGCCGGGGAATACACCCCGGAGCTGGCCGCCGGACTGAAAGAGCGGCTCTGCGAGGTCTTCAACCGCGGATTCTGGGAGGGTTACTACGCCGGGCGCCCCGTCGTCGAGCACAGCCCCGCCTACGGCTCGTCGGCCACCCGGCGCAAGGTCTATGTCGGCAAGGTGGTGAACTTCTACAAGAAACTCTCCGTCGCAGAGGTGGCCGTTGAGGCGTCGCCGGTCAGCGTCGGCGATGCGATCTTCTTCCTCGGAGCCACGACCGGAGTCGCCGAACAGACGCTCGACGAACTCCACGGTCCCGACGGCAATCCCTGCGAGACCGTAGCCCAGGGCCAACTCTGCGCCATCCGCACCCCGGGTGTCATCCGCCGCGGCGACCAACTCTACAAATTCGTCGATGCCGAATAGCGGGGAAACCGCACGGAAAAAGCGCGCCCGAAGCCAATCGGCGAACAGCAACCCTATTTTATTCGTACCTTTGCGGTCGATGCATCCCTATCCGAACATATCCGGACCTGCGGACGGCGTTCCGATGCCCCGACGTCTGGGCGCCATCCTCGCCGTAGCCTTCGGCGTCTCCCTCTCGGTCATCGACGGCACCATCGCAAACGTCGCGCTCCCCACCATCGGCGCCCGGCTCGGCATCTCCGCCGCCGACTCGATCTGGATCGTCAACGCCTACCAGCTCGCCATCATGGTCTCGCTGCTCTCGTTCTCCGCCCTCGGCGACGTCATCGGATGCCGCAAGGTCTACATCGGCGGCTTGATGCTCTTCACCGTGGCATCCGTCGGCTGCGCCCTCTCCGGATCGTTCCAGACACTCGTCCTGACCCGCGTCATGCAGGGATTCGGCGCCGCGGCCATCACCTCCGTGAACACCACTCTCATCCGCTTCATCTACCCCAAGGCGCAGCTCGGACGCGGCATGGGAATCAACGCCACGGTCGTCGCCGTGTCGTCGGTCGCCGGACCGACGCTCGCCGCCGGCATCCTCTCCGTCGCCGACTGGCCCTGGCTCTTCGCCGTCAACATCCCCATCGGACTCGCGGCCCTGGGAATCAGCCTCCGATTCCTCCCCGAAAATCCCGTCAAGGACCGCAGACACCGCTTCGACTGGCGGGATGCTCTGATGAACGCCCTGACCTTCGGCCTGCTCATGGCCTCCGTCGAAGGCTTCTCCCACGGTCTCGACCCCCGGATCCTCTCGGTCGGAATCGCCGCCCTGCTCATCGTCGGGTTCTTCTTCATCCGCACCCAGCTGCGCGAAACCTATCCCATCCTGCCGTTCGACCTGCTGCGCATCCCGATCTTCGCCGTCTCGGTCCTCACGTCGATCTGCTCGTTCCTCGCCCAGATGCTCGCCATGGTCGCCCTGCCCTTCTTCCTGCAACACGCCTGCGGATACGACGACGTGCAGACCGGGCTGCTGCTCACCGCCTGGCCCGCCGTCATCATGGTCGTCGCCCCCGCTGCCGGCATGCTCGTGGAGCGCATCCACGCCGGCGTGCTCGGCGGAACCGGACTCACGGCCATGGCTGCCGGACTCTTCCTGCTCGCAGCGCTGCCCGAGCATCCGTCCGATTTCGACATCATCTGGCGGCTGGTGCTCTGCGGCGCCGGATTCGGACTCTTCCAGTCGCCGAACAACAGCATCCTGATCGCCTCGGCGCCGCCCACACGGAGCGGCTCGGCCAGCGGCATGCTGGCTACGGCCCGGCTCGTCGGGCAGACGACCGGCGCCGCCCTGATGGCCATGCTCTTCCACTTCGTGCCGCAGAACAGCACCCACGCGGCGCTGACCATCGCCGGAGGTTTCGCCGTCGCCGCCGCCGTCATCAGTTTCGCACGCATCTCGCTGCCCCTGCCCGAAGGGCTGGCCCGAAAAACCCGGAAATCGAAATGAAACGACTGATCCCGACACTTCTGCTCCTGCTACTGGCCGCCGGACTGCGGGCCGAAACCCGGACCGCCGACTCGCCCGACTTCATCCGCCCGCCCTACCTCCGCACCGGAGATACGGTGGGACTCGTTTCGCCAGCCGGCAAGCTCCACAAGAAGATCGACACCGCCCGCATCCGGGAACGGATCGAAGCCTGGGGGCTTCACGTCCGCTTCGGGGCGTTCTGCGCCAACCGCGAAGAGCCCTATTTCGCCGGAACCGACCGCCAGCGTGCCGACGACCTCCAACGCATGATCGACGACCCGTCGGTGAAGGCCGTCATCGCCTGCCGCGGCGGCTACGGTTCGGTCCGGCTGCTCCCGCTCGTGGATCTCGCGGGGCTGCGTGAGAATCCCAAATGGATCGTGGGGTTCAGCGACATCACCACGCTGCACCTCGTCCTGCGCCGGATGGGCATCGAAAGCATCCACGGCCCGATGCCCTCGGGATTCCGGATCGATGAAAAGGAGCGGGAGCCGGACGAGCGGGACATCTCGGCCGAATCGCTCCGCCAGGCGCTCTTCGGCGAAATACGCCGCATCGAGGCGGAACCCCACCCGCTGAACTGCCCCGGCACAGCCCGCGGACGGCTGGCCGGCGGGAACCTGACGGTGCTCTGCGCCGCGAACGGCACGCCCGAAGCCCTCGACGCCGCAACGCCGACGATCCTCTTCATCGAGGAGATCGGGGAGTTCGCCTACCGCATCGACCGCATGATGCAGAGCCTCGAACGCAACGGAACGCTCCGGAAGGTCCGGGCCGTGCTCGTCGGACACCTCTCGAAGACGATCGGATGCGACAAGTTCGGGGTGCCCGATGCCGAAGCCGTCATCGCGCCGTATGTCCGGGAGCTGGGCATTCCCGTTGTCTTCGGAGTCCCCGCCGGACACGAGGATCCCAATCTCGCCCTCTACATGGGCCGCGAGGTCGAGGTCCGGGTCGACGGAACGGGTGCCTGCATCGATTTCTGCCCCGCAGCGCAATCCGAAGAGTGACTCCCGACGCCGTTTCCCGGGATGCGGGACGGCTTCCGACAAAAATTTCACGCGGGTCCGTCGTTTTGCAGGCGACTTTTCGTATCTTTGTGGAAAACCCGTACGCATTATGTTCTCTGCAAAAACCTACATCGCACGACGCCGCGAGCTGCGCACCAAAATCGGGAACGGCATCATCCTGCTCCCCGGAAACCCGCTCTCGCCCAACAACTATCCCAACAACGCCTACTATTTCCGCCAGGACTCCTCGTTCCGCTACTACTTCGGACTGAACGTCCCCTCGATTGTCGGTCTCATCGACGCCGACTCCGGCGAAGAGGCCCTCTACGGCGACGACTTCACCGTCGAGGACATCATCTGGACCGGTCCCCAGCCCACACTCCGCGAAATGGGCGCCGAAGTCGGTGTCACGGCGACCTTCCCCCTGGCCGAACTCGCCGACCGCGTCAGCAAGGCCGTCGCCCTCGGCCGCAAGGTCCACTACCTACCCCCTTACCGCGGCGAAACGAAACTCCTGTTGTCGGACCTCCTCGGAATCAAGCCCGCCGCACTGCACGACTACAAGTCCGTGGACCTGATGTTCGCCGTCGCCGAGATGCGCGAAAAGAAGAGCGCCGAGGAGATCGAAGCCCTGGAACGCGCCTTCCGCATCGGATACGACATGCACACGCTGGCCATGAAGATGTGCCGCCCGGGAATCATCGAACGCGAAATCGCCGGCGCCATCGAAGGGGTGGCCAAGTCGTGCGGACAAGGCGTGTCGTTCCCCTCGATCGTCTCGCAGCACGGCGAAACGCTCCACAACCTCAACGCCGAAGGCGTGCTGGAGGAGGGCCGGCTGCTGTTGTGCGACGCCGGCGGCGAAAGCCTCGAAGGATATTGCTCGGACCACACGCGCACCTACCCCGTCAGCGGACGCTTCACTCAGAAACAAAAGGAGATCTATGAGATCGTCCTCGCGGCCCACGACCACGTGGCCCGCATCGTCAAGCCCCACATGATGTACACCGAAGTGCACAACGCCGCCTACATGGTCCTCGCCGAAGGACTCGTCGCACTGGGCCTGCTGAAAGGATCCCCGGCCGACGCCGTGGCCGCCGGAGCCATGACGATGCTCATGCCCCACGGGCTCGGACACGGTCTCGGCATGGATGTCCATGACTGCGAGGCCATGGGCGAACGGTCGTTCGACTTCGCAACGATCGCTGAACGCGCCGCACAGTCCGGAACCTGCATCTACCGCGCCGCCTGGCGCCTCGAACCCGGAACGGTCCTGACCGACGAGCCCGGACTCTACTTCATCCCGGCGCTGATCGACAAGTGCCGCGCCGAAGGCCTCTACACGGGAATCGTCAACTACGACGCACTCGACACCTACCGCGATTTCGGCGGAATCCGCATCGAGGACGACATCCTCGTGACCGAAACCGGAAGTCGCATCCTCGGTGACCGTCGGATCCCCGCGACGGTCGGGGAACTGGAAGCCGTCGTCGGACGATAATCCGCTCCCGACACCTCCCGCTCAACGAAAAACCCGACATCTGCACATGAAAAAGATCCTCTTCACACTTTTTGCGGCGCTGCCGCTGCTCGCCGCGGCACAACCCCGGGACTGGGCCAATTACGGCCGCTATGCCGAAGCCAATGCGCTTCTCGAAAAGGCTCCCGACGTCGTCTTCATGGGAAATTCGATCACCGACGGCTGGGACGACGCCCATCCGGAGTTCTTCACCGACAACAACTTCGCCTGCCGCGGAATCGGCGGGCAGGTCTCCTCGCAGATGCTCTGCCGGTTCCGCGCCGACGTCATCAACCTCCGTCCGAAAGCCGTGGTGATCCTCGCCGGAACCAACGATCTGGCCCTCAACAACGGACCGATCGACACCGAACACATCGTCGAAAACATCGTCTCGATGGCCGAGCTGGCCCTCGCCGCCGGAATCCGCCCGATCCTCTGCTCGGTACTCCCCGCCGGCGCCTACCCCTGGCGCCCCGAAGTGATGGAGGTCGCCCGGAAGATCCGCGAACTCAACGACCGGGTCCGGAAGTATGCCGAAGAACGCGGGATCGGATGGGTGGACTACCATCCGGCACTGGCCGCCGAAGACGGATCGCTGCGCCCCGAGTACACCAACGACGGCGTGCATCCCACTCGGGCCGGATACGACGTCATGGAGCAGATCATCCTGCCCGCACTGGCTCCGTACCGGAGCGAAACCCGGTAGACGATGTATCGGACAACCGGATTGCCGAACGCCCGGATTCAGGTGGCCGACACCCTGCGGGGAATCGCCGTGGCCGGCATCATCCTCATCCACGCCTGCGAGCATTTCAACCTCTACTGGTCCGGAATCCCGTTCGACCGGGCCCTCGTCGACGGGTGGGAGGAGCCCGTCGAACGCTTCGTATGGTGGCTCCTCGCCGGGAAAATGTACACCATCTTCGCCCTGCTCTTCGGGTTGAGTTTCTACATCCAGAACGACAACCAAGCCCAGCGCGGATATGACTTCTCCCGCCGGTTCCGCTGGCGCATGCTCCTGCTGCTGGCCATCGGGTTCGTCAACACGGCCTTCTACAACGGCGACGTGCTGGTCCTCTACGCCCTGCTGGGGCTCACGCTCCCGCTCTTCGCCCGGCTCTCCAATCGCTGGCTGTGGGGCGCATTCGCCCTCTTCGCGCTGCAACCCCTCGAACTCTTCCAACTCTGCGGCGGCGGGAACCTCTATGTCGACCCCGGAGCATGGAGCGCAGCCGCAAACCCGGCCTACACCGGCGGAAACCTGCCCGAAGCGTTGCTCGCAAGCCTCCGATACGGGCAGCCCGTCACCCTGGCCTGGTATCTCGACAACGGCCGCATCACGCAGACCCTCGCCATGTTCCTCCTCGGGCTGCTGCTGGGACGCCGGAGGCTCTTCTACGACGAACCCGGAAACCGCCGCATCTGGGGCCGGATCCTCGTCGCAGGACTCCTCATCGCCGCCGTGCTCTTCCCCGGGTACGGCGCAGCGGGCAGCCCATTGCGCGTGATGACCGCCGCATGGTACAACCTCGCCCAGACGATGGTGCTCGTTTCCGCGGTCGTCCTGCTGTGGTACGCCTCGGCCCGCGTCCGGAAGGCCATCGGCCCCCTCTCGGCCATCGGCCGCATGAGCCTGACGAACTACCTCCTGCAATCCATCCTCGGAACGGCGATCTTCTACCACTGGGGCGCCGGCCTCTACTGCAAGGTCGGAATGGTCTACGGACTGCTCATCGGCGCGGGGATCGTCATCGTCCAGTATCAGTTCTCGCGGCTCTGGCTCCGGAGATTCTCTCACGGTCCCGTGGAGTGGATCTGGAAACGCCTGACCTGGCTCGATATTCCCTTCCTGAATCGAAAAATCGCCTCCTGAGGGCGATTTTTTCGTCCCGGGGGTTGTTTTTCCCGATTATTTCGTATATTTATAGTCGCGCAAAAAAACGATCGGTCCCCGGACCGCCCGGTTGCGTCAGCCAAAAACAGCACAAAATACCTAAAACTATTCGGAACATGAAAAGCTATTCAGCCAAAGAGATCAAGAACATCGTTCTCATCGGAGCGCCCGGCACGGGTAAAACTACCCTTGCCGAAGCGATGGCTTACGAGGGGAAAGTCATCGACCGCAGGGGTAGTATCGAGACCAACAACACGCTCTCGGACAACACGGATATCGAGCACGAATACAAACGCTCGATCTATTCCACGATCCTCTTCACCGAATTCATGGACCGAAAACTCAACATCATCGACTGCCCGGGATCGGATGACTTCTGCGGAAGCCTCTTCTCCGCATTCAAGGTCGGCGACATCGGGGTATTCCTCTTCAACGCCCAGAACGGATGGGAGGTCGGCAGCGAAATCCAGGCCCGCTACGCCCGCCTGCTCCAAAAACCCGTCATCGGCGTCATCAACCAGCTCGATGCCGACAAGGCCAGCTTCGAGGCCACGTTCGACTCCATCAAGGCCGCCTCGCGCGTGAAACCCGTCATCGTTCAGTATCCCGTCAACCAGGGTCCCGAATTCAACGCCTTCATCGACGTCCTGCTCATGAAAATGTACCGATTCAAGGACAACGACGGACACCGCGAAGAGCTCGAAATCCCCGCCGAAGAGATGGAGAAGGCCACGGAACTGAACAAGGAGCTCGTCGAAATGGCCGCCGAGCACGACGAGGCCCTCATGGAGCTCTACTTCGACAAGGGAACACTCACGCAGGACGACATCCGCGCCGGACTCAAAATCGGCGTCTCGAAACGCGAGGTGATGCCCATCTTCTGCGCCAGCGGAAAACGCGACATCGGAACCAAACGACTCATGGAGTTCATCATCAACGTCGCTCCGGGCCCGCTGAAAGCCCCCGCATTCCTCTCGACCGAGGGCGAGGAGATCACCGCCGACGAAACGGCTCCCGCCGTGGCATTCGTCTTCAAGAGCCAGGTCGAACAGCACATCGGCGAAATCTCCTACTTCCGCGTCATCCGCGGCAAGATCGCCGAAGGCACCGAACTCGTCAACACCCGCACCGGAAACAAGGAGAAGCTCTCGCAACTCTTCGCCGTCGCCGGCAAGAACCGCATCAAGGTTACGGAACTCTCCGCTGGTGACATCGGCTGCACGGTGAAACTCAAAGGCACGCGCACGAACGATACGCTCGCCGCCGCCTCGAACCTCGTGACGATCGAACCGATCGTCTTCCCCGAACCCCGCTACCGCGCCGCCGTCAAGTGCAGGGAGCAGAGCGACGAGGAGAAGCTCGGCAAGTTGCTCAACGATGCCAAGTTCGAGGACCCGACGATTCTGGTCGAATACTCCAAGGAGCTGAAACAGACCATTATCCAGGGCCAGGGCGAACACCATCTGAACATCCTCCGCTCGCGGATCGAAAAGGAGAACAAACTCTCCTACGAGTACATCGCCCCGCGGATCCCCTACCGTGAGACCATCACGAAGGTCGCGCAGGCCGACTACCGCCACAAGAAGCAGTCGGGAGGCGCCGGGCAGTTCGGCGAGGTGCACATGATCATCGAACCCTACTACGAGGGAATTCCCGAACCGAAGAACTACAAGGTCCCCGGAAAGGGCGACATGGTGGTCAACGTCAAGACCAAGGAGGAGTACGATCTGGCGTGGGGCGGAAAACTCCAATTCTACTCGGCGATCGTCGGCGGAGCCATCGACGCACGCTTCATGCCCGCCATCCTCAAAGGTATCATGGAGAAGATGGACGAAGGGCCGCTCACGGGTTCCTACGCCCGCGACATCCGCGTGGTGATCTACGACGGTAAGATGCACCCGGTGGATTCGAACGAAATCTCGTTCAAACTCGCCGCTCGGAACGCCTTCAAGGAGGCATTCCGCAACGCAGGGCCCAAGATCATGGAGCCGATCTACAACGTCGAGGTTCTCGTCCCGAGCGAGTACATGGGCGCCGTGATGAGCGACTTGCAGAACCGCCGCGCCATGATCGCCGGCATGGAGTCCGACAAGGGTTTCGACCGCCTCAATGCCCTCGTGCCGCTGGCCGAACTCTACCGCTACTCGACGACCCTCTCGTCGCTGACCTCCGGCTCGGCCACCTACACCATGAAGTTCTCCTCTTATGAGCAGGTGCCCGCCGACGTGCAGGAGAAACTCCTCAAAGCATACACCGACACCGACGAGGAGTAACCCCGCCGAACGTCCGAATCACAGAGGGACGGGCCGCCTTTCGGGCGGTCCGTCTCCTTTTTATCCGCCGGGACGGAACGGAGGAATCGCCCCGGGAAACCCATCCAACCGACATCGCGGACCGTGCCACGTTAAATTAATGTTAACAATCCGTGTCAAATCCGTTACATCGCGAAAAATCAAGTAAATTTGTTCACAATTTGCACAGAACATCCGAGTATGAGTGAAATCTACACCTTCATTGTCGGTATCCTTGGAATTCTCGCCATCTCCGGACTTTTCGTCGGCGTCACGAACGATGCGGTCAACTTTCTGAACTCCGCCATCGGCTCCAAGGCCGCCTCGATGAAAGTCATCCTCCTGGTCGCCTCGCTCGGCATCATCGTCGGCGTCGTGACGTCGAGCGGCATGATGGAGGTCGCACGCAGCGGCATGTTCAACCCCGGGCTCTTCACCTTCCACGAGGTGATGATGCTCTATCTGGGCGTCATGTTCGCAAACGTCATCCTCCTCGACCTCTACAACTCCTGGGGGCTCCCCACGTCGACGACCGTCTCGCTCATCTTCTGCCTGCTCGGATCGGCCATCGCCGTCTCGATCTACAAGATATCCAACGACCCCGCACAGGGTATCGCTTCGCTCGGACAATACATCAACACGTCGAGAGCCATGGGTATCGTCTCGGCAATCCTCCTCTCGGTGGTCATTGCCTTCACCTGCGGTACCGTCGTCATGTACATCTCCCGCCTCATCTTCTCGTTCCGATACACGGTCGTATTCCGCCGTTACGGTTCGCTCTGGTGCGGAGCATCCCTCACGTCGATCATCTACTTCGCCGTATTCAAGGGGCTGAAATCCATTCTCGCCGGGCATGACTTCATCCGTTGGATCGACCACAACCTCCTGCTGGCCATCTTCATCTGCTGGGTTGTCTGCTCGCTGGCGCTCTTCTTCATCCAGCGGTTCAAGATCAACATCCTGCGCATCACCATCCTCTCGGGAACATTCGCCCTGGCGCTCGCATTCGCCGGAAACGACCTCGTGAACTTCATCGGAGTCCCCGTCGCCGGGTTCGATGCCTTCTCCATCGCCCGACACTCGGGCGATGCCGGAATGCTCATGGAGGCTCTCAACGAGAATGTCCCCGCAAACTTCCTGATCCTGCTTGCCGCCGGAGCCATGATGATCCTCACGCTCTGGACCTCGAAGAAGGCCATGCATGTCACCGAAACCGAACTTTCGCTCTCGGCCCAGGGAGACGACGGACAGGAGCAGTACGGCTCGTCGCTCTTCTCCCGCACGATCGTGCGCGCCGCCATCAACATCAACGCCGGCGTGGAGCGAATCGTCCCCCCGAGAATCCGCGAGGCGATCTCCAAACGGTTCGAATACGAGGACGTCGAGCACAGCGGTGCGCCCTACGACATGATCCGCGCAACGGTCAACCTCACGACTTCGGCCCTGCTGATCGCCATGGCCACCTCGCTCAAACTCCCCCTGTCGACCACCTACGTCTGCTTCATGGTCGCCATGGGTTCGTCGCTCGCCGACCGCGCCTGGGGCCGCGAGAGCGCCGTGTACCGCATCTCCGGCGTGATGACCGTCGTCGCCGGATGGTTCATCACCGCACTCGGCGGTTTCTTCATCGCCCTGATCGTCGGATTCGCGCTCATCTACGGCGGAACCCCCGCCTTCATTGTCATCACCCTGCTCTGCGGCTGGATGCTCGTCCACAGCAACTTCCTCAAAAAGGACAAGGAGAGCCCCGCCGCCCGGCAGCAGGCCAAAACCAACGACGACATCATCGCCGACCTGCGCGACGAGGTTTGCTCCACGATGGAGTCCGCCACCAAGATCTACGACCGCACGCTGATCGCCGTATTCAAGGAGAACCGCAAGGTCCTGCGCGACATGGTCAAGGAGTCGAACGACCTCTTCTACCACTCCCGCGAACGCAAATACTCCCTGCTGCCGACGCTCAAAAAGCTCCAGGGCGAGGATGTCAACACCGCCCACTACTACGTGCAGGTCGTCGACTACCTCAACGAGATGACCAAGGCGCTGATGCACATCACACGGCCCGCCTTCGAGCACATCGACAACAACCACGAAGGGCTCTCGATGGAGCAGACCCGGGACCTGATGTCGATCAACGACGACGTGGAGTCGATCTACCGGCGCATCAACCAGATGCTGCGCGAGGGAGACTTCTCCGAGATCGAGACCGTCCTCACGATGCGCGACCAGCTCTTCGAGTCGATCGCCGAGGCCATCAAGTCGGAGCTCACGCGCATCAACGAGGCCCGTTCGAACACCAAGGCTTCGATGCTCTACCTGACGATCCTGACCGAGACCAAGAACATGGTGCTCCAATCGCGCAACCTGCTCAAATCGCAGCAATACTTCCTCAAACACCGCCCGGGGCCCAAGACCTGGATCAAATAGCGGGCGGAGAGGGGCCGGGGGGGGCACGACAGGGAGCCGCCGGAACGCCGGACCTGCGTGGTAGGGAGGAAGGATGGAGATGGAAGAAGACGCCGGGGCGCCGGATATTCAAGAAAACAGAGGTTCAAAGAAAAATGGACATTGCCAAAGCCAAACGGCGCGAAAATATCGCCGAATATATCCTTTACCTGTGGCAGCTGGAAGATTTGCTGCGTGCTCTGCAATTCAGTCCCGAGGCGATCTTCTCGACGCTGATCGCCCCCCGCAAGGACATCGCCGAAGAGCAGAAACACATCTTCCTGCTCTGGTACCTCGATCTGGCCAACCTGCTCCAACAGGAGGGCAAAGAGGAAAAAGGACATCTTGAACACACGCTGCACCTGATTCAGGACCTGCACGACCTGCACCTCCAATTGATGAAGCTGCCCGTCGGCGAACACTACCGCCGCACCTTCGCGCGGCTCGAACCCGAATTGCCGCGCCTGCGCGCCGTGATCGGGAATCCCGGCATGAGCGACACCGAACTCTGTTTCCGCGCCCTCTACGCCGCCATGCTCTACCGCATCAAGGGCGAGGGTGACAAATCGGCCGTCTCCGACACGTTGGAGTTCATCTCGCCGGTGATTGCCGAATTGGCCGATCTCTACGGAAAGGTCGAACGGGGTGAAATCGATCTCTTCAAAAGCGACCCCGAGGCATAGCCGAGGGGTCGGAAGAGAGGGAGGGGTGCGGAGAGGAGATTAAAAAACAATACTTCGAAACACAAAAGAGGGTGTCCGGCAACCGCAGGCACCCTTTTTTCCTTTCGGTGCGTCCCACGTCATGAATCCCCGGCCGTCACCGACCGGACCGGACCCGGATAAACGGAGCCAATTCCGAATCCGGGCAATTGATTCTTTAAAATATATCCATTATCTTTGTATGGACGGTTCAGACGGGCCGTCGACAGATTGAACCAAAGCGCATCGGCTTTTCTTCTTACGTCAGAAAATTGGACACTTTCACGATTGTAATGGAGAATGAGGGTTGGTGCTTGTGCCGTTTCCGGCGCGGGCATTTCCTTTGTCCCATTACAAGGTCGTCCAATACCTCTGACGTGGGCTTTGAATCCCGCGCTTTTTCGTCGGCAGAGGTATGATACACATCGGAAATTTGATCGAAAAGGAGTTCCGCAGGCAGGAGCGTTCGGTGAGTTGGCTCGCCAAGAAACTCTTCTGCGAACGGACCAACATCTACGACATCTTCAAGCGGCAAAGCATCGATACCGAAATGTTATTGCGCATCTCGGAGGCCCTGCATCACGACTTCTTCCAGTACTACCGCAACTCTCTCGAAAAAGAGACATCGGACGGAGCAACACGGCCCGAACCCGGAGAAAAGAGCCGGAAAGACGATTCCGAACGTCAATAAAATCCACGTTTGCGTCAATATTCCTCGACACGCAGTCTTCGGACGATTCCACGCGGCCGATTAATTTTGTATCTGCAAACCATAAAAAACCCAAACAACATGAAACAATTCAAACTCTTTCTGCTGATGTTCGTTGCAGCAGCCAGTCTGTGCAACTTCGCCTCGTGCAAGGACGACGACGATGACAAGAAGAAGATCGACCCGGCCATTGTCGGCACGTGGGCCTGTTACAGCTCCTACGAAGTGATCACGTTGGTCCTCAATGCCAACGGATCCTTTATCGAAACGGCAACCTACACCGGATCGCTGGGATCCGACTCCGACACCTACACCGGGACCTATACCTACAACGGCTCGATTCTGACCCAGTACTACTCCGACGGCGACGTCTACTCCGCGTCGGCCAGCGTCAGCGGAAATACACTCATCTTCGACGGAGACACCTACACCCGGCAATAACCGGGAATCCGCAAGATACGGAAGAGGGCGGGGAGATCGGTCCCCGCCCTCTTTTGTTTTTGCATGAATCGGCCACTGTCTCTGCCCCGGCTATTCGAGGTCCAGCCCCATGATGTAGTCATTCATATAAAACCCTTCGCCGATCGGGAAATCCCCTTCGCGCAGGCGTTGCATCCCCATCCGTTCGTAGAAGTGCAGCGCCCGGTTCGAGCGGTTGACATTCAGCTCCATGCGGCAAGCGCCCGGGCAGTTCGCCCGGACATGATCCACAGCCCGCAGGAACAGGGCCCGGCCCACGCCGAAACCCTGGCTGCCGGGCAGTACGTAGATCTTCTGCAAATGGAAAAGGCGTTCTCCCTGCCGCTCGACCGAAACGTAGCCGCACGGAACGCCGTGCCGGAATGCGAGGTAGAAGACATGGCCGTCCCGAAACTGCCCGCGGAGGCTCTCCTCGGAGTACATCCACGCCATCATGTAGTCGAACTGCGCCGGGGTCAGGATCTCGCGGTAGGTGGCCGGAAAGGCCTCGCCGGCCAGTCGCCGGAGCAGCGGGATGTCGGACTCCGAGGCCCGGAGCAGGGAAACGCCCCGCGATTCCCGCCACGCTTCGCGCGTCAGGCACAGGACTTCTCCGGCATGTTGCGATCCGTCGGGACAGACGGGCAGCGTCGCTTCGCTCCGCACATAGCGGAAACCGCACTTCTCCATCACCCGCCGCGACGCTCGGTTCCCGACAAAGCAACAGCCCCACAGCGCCGTAAGCCCCAACTCCCCGAACGCTCGCCGCGAGAGCCCGCCCAGTGCTTCGGGAATCAGTCCCCGGCCCCGCCAGTCGGTACCGACCCAGTAGCCCGCCTCGGCCTCCGAGGCTCCGATCGGGAAGTGAGCCGACGCCCCGAACAGCAGCCCCACGCATCCGACGGGACGATCCGTCCCGCGCAACACGACGGCGTAGGTCTCCGGAGCCGAAAAGATCGTACGGATCACCTCGCCGCTCTCCGCTACGCTCCGGTGCGGCGGCCAACCCGCAGCGGGACCCACCCGCGGATCCCGCGCCAGTTCGAAAAGAGACTCCGCATCCCCTTCACGCCACGGGCGCAAAACAAGTCGTTCGGTCGAAAGTCCGGTTTTCATGATTCGGATTCCCTGCAAAATTCGGAAAAATCAAAAAAGGCCAGCTCCCCGCGGAACCGGCCTGTCGCTCTCTGTCTGCAACAAACTATGCGTACTTGAACGTCGACTCGTCCGATACGGTCAGCTTCTTGCGGCCCTTTGCGCGGCGTGCTGCCAGCACCTTGCGTCCGTTGGCCGTAGCCATGCGAGCACGGAAACCGTGCTTGTTGATCCGCTTGCGACGCGAAGGCTGGTAAGTTCTCTTCATTGCCATAGCTATCTGTTTTTTGTTGTTTCTGACATTTTTACGGATTGCAAAAGTACAACAAAAAAACGATCCGCAAAAATTTTTCACGAAAATATTTCGAATTCCCCGGGAAAAAGCCCGAAATCCTATTATCTTTGTAGGAAGAGTCGCCCCGCCGAAGAGGCCGGAATACCCGGCCCGACCGGCGGAAACAGCGCTCCGCAACCCCTAACCAACATCCGAAATGGCTATATTCAAAGTCGAAGGAGGACACCGCCTCCACGGTTCGATCACCCCGCAGGGCGCCAAAAACGAAGCCCTGCAAATCCTCTGCGCCACACTCCTCACCCCGCAGCGCGTCGTCGTCCGGAACATCCCCCGGATCCTCGACGTGATGCAGCTCATCGAACTCCTCCGGCGCATGGGCGTCATCGTCGAACAGCTCGCCGACGACACCTACGCCTTCCAGGCCCGCGACATCGACTTCGAATACCTCCAAACCGACGATTACCGGAACCGCTGCACCCGCCTGCGCGGATCCGTCATGCTCATCGGACCGATGCTGGCCCGCTTCGGCGTCGGATACATCCCCAAACCCGGCGGAGACAAGATCGGACGTCGTCGTCTCGACACCCACTTCCTCGGATTCCAGAAACTCGGCGCCAAGTTCAATTTCGACATCGCCGACGAGTTCTTCATGGTCGAGGGCAAGGAGCTCAAAGGAACCTACATGCTCCTCGACGAGGCCTCGGTGACCGGTACCGCCAACATCGTCATGGCTGCCGTCATGGCCCGCGGAACCACCACCATCTACAACGCAGCCTGCGAACCCTATGTGCAGCAGCTGTGCCGCATGCTCAACCGCATGGGCGCCCGCATCTCCGGAATCGCCTCGAACCTCCTCACCATCGAGGGCGTCGACGCCCTCGGCGGTACGGAACACACCCTGCTGCCCGACATGATCGAGGTCGGCAGCTTCATCGGCATGGCCGCCATGAACCGTTCGGAACTGACCATCCGCAACGTCTCCTACGAGAACCTCGGCATCATCCCCGCCCAGTTCGCCCGCATGGGCATCCGGTTCGAACAGCGCGGAGACGACATCTACATTCCCCAGCAGGACCATTACAGCATCGAGACTTTCCTCGACGGCTCGATCATGACCATCGCCGACGCCCCCTGGCCGGGATTGACGCCCGACCTGCTGTCGATCTTCCTCGTCGTCGCCACACAGGCAAAGGGCGCCGTGCTGATCCACCAGAAGATGTTCGAAAGCCGCCTCTTCTTCGTCGACAAACTCATCGACATGGGAGCCCAGATCATCCTCTGCGACCCCCACCGCGCCACGGTCATCGGCCACGACCACCGCATCAACCTGCGCGCCACGCGCATGACCTCGCCCGACATCCGGGCCGGCGTCGCCCTGCTCATCGCCGCCATGTCCGCCGACGGGGTCTCCACGATCCAGAACATCGACCAGATCGACCGCGGATACAAGGATATTGACCTGCGGCTCAATGCCCTCGGCGCCCGCATCGAACGCATCGACGAATGTGACGTCCGTAAATAGCCGAAACGCAGATCCATACGCACCGACACGATCCGGCCGGTCCGTGAGGGCCGCCGGATCTCCATAGACAACGTTTTCAAAACCCCGAAAAATCCATGTTTCTCGAAAATGCCAGCCGAAAGGGCTGGATCGAAGTAGTCTGCGGATCCATGTTCTCCGGAAAGACCGAAGAGCTGATCCGTCGGCTGAAAAGAGCACAGTTCGCCCACCAGCGGGTCGAAATCTTCAAACCCCGGATCGACGTCCGATACTCCGAGGAGGAGGTCGTCTCGCACGATGCCAACGCCATCCGCTCGACCCCCGTGGAGTCGCCCCAGAATATCCTGCTGATGACCTCCGACGTCGACGTCGTGGGCATCGACGAAGCCCAGTTCTTCGACAGCAGCATCGTGGATGTCTGCCGGAAGCTGGCCGACAGCGGCGTGCGCGTCATCGTCGCCGGACTCGACATGGATTATACCGGCAAGCCCTTCGGGCCCATGCCCGCACTCATGGCCACGGCCGAGTATGTGACCAAAGTCCACGCCATCTGCGTCCGCTGCGGAAACCTCGCACACCATTCGCACCGCCTGACGGCCGACGAAAAGCAGGTCATGCTCGGCGCACAGGACAGCTACGAGCCCATCTGCCGCCACTGTTTCCGGGAGCTGCGGATGGCCGAGAAAAAGCAGGAGGAATAGCCTGCGGGGAAAAAGGGAGAAGGAGAGAGAATCACACGCGCATACGAAAACACCCCTGCCGTCATTGTGCGGCAGGGGTGTCCGTTTCAAAGTCGGGTCGGAACGCCGTCCGGCTGTTTCCCGATCGAAGGCTCCTCATCGGACCGCCCGACAAACGGTTATTTCACCGTCGAAGCCACGGCGCCGCGAACCTCCGCCAGCAGAGCCGACAGCTCCGAAACAACCTCGGGATGTTCGGCCGCCACGTTGTGCTGCTCGCGCGGATCGACGCTCAAATCATACAGTTGCGGCTCCGGAGCGTTGCCCAGTTCGGTCTTCGTCCAGAATTCCAGAGCCGGGCCGTCGCTCGGTTCCAGATACTTCCACGGCCCGGACAGGATCGCCAGCGTGTTGTTCAGATTCTGCTGCACGACGTACTCCCGGTCGTTCTGACGTTCGCCGAGCAGTTCCGGGAGGCAGTCCCGGCTGTCGGGAGCCGCCGTCGCGGGAAGTTCGGCCCCCGTCAGCGAAGCCAGCGAACGGTAGACGTCGATCTGCGAAAAGAGCGCCGGCTGCTCGCCCGGCCGTACGCGGGCCGGCCAGCGCACGATGAACGGAACCCGCGTCCCGGCTTCGTAAAGGCTGTATTTCCCGCCCCGGTAGATGCCCATCGGCGTATGGCCGTTCAGCAGTTCGAGCGCCCGGTCCTGATAGCCGTCGTCGATCACCGCCCCGTTGTCCGACGTGAAGATGAAGAGCGTATTGTCGGCAATCCCCAGGCTGTCCAGCGTCCGCATCACCTCGCCGATCGTCCAGTCGAGTTGCAGGATCACGTCGCCACGGGTCCCCAATCCGCTCTTGCCCGCAAAACGCGGGTGCGGAACGCGCGGAACGTGCACGTCCTGCGTCCCCATATAGAGGAAGAAGGGTTCGTCCCGGTGCTGCGCGATGAAGCGCACGGCCTTTGCCGTGATCGTGTCGGCGATGTTCTCGTCGACCCACAGCGCCGAACGCCCGCCCGTCATCCAGCCGATGCGCGGAATGCCGTTGACGATCGTATTGTTGTGCCCCTGGCTCGGTTTCAGCGTCACCAGTTCGGGATTCTCCTCTCCCGTCGGCCAGTCGCCTACCTTGTGGTCGTAGCTCACCGTGATCGGGTCCGCAGGATCCAGACCGACCACATGCCCGTCCTCGACAAAAACGCACGGAACACGGTCCACCGTCGCCGGAATCAGGAACTCATAGTCGAAGCCGATGTCGCGCGCTCCCGGACGGATCTCGGCGTTGAAATCCGTACCTCCGGCCGGACCCAGCCCCAGGTGCCATTTCCCCACGGCCCCCGTCGCATAACCCACGCTGTGGAGCGCATCGGCCAGCGTATGGCACGCCGTATCGATGATCAGTTCGGAGTTGCCCGGAGCAATGCCCGTATTCTGCTGCCGCCACGGATACATGCCCGTCAGCAGCCCGAAGCGCGACGGCGTACTCGTCGCCGAGGTGGCGTATGCGTTCGTGAATCGCCGGCCCTGCGCAGCCAGCCGATCGATATTCGGAGTCGAGATCTTCGTCGCTCCATAGCAGCTTAAATCCCCGATCCCCAGATCGTCGGCATAGATGAAGATAACGTTCGGACGAGTCCCCGCAGCAGGTCGGGGTCCGTCGCCGCAACCCTGAAAAAGAGCCGCAGCCGGCAGTGCCGCCAGCAAACAGCAAGTGTTGGTTTTCATGGCTTTCGAAATTATGGTTGTCTATTATCAGTTCAAAATTCTGCCCCCGGAGCCGACGGACCGTGTCTGTTCTCAACAAGTTACGCCCAGCACCCTCTCTCAACACCCATCCTCAACAAGCCCTCTTTCAGCCCCCCTCTCTCAACGGCTCCCCCTCTCAACGGGCCCCCTTTCAACGCCCCTCTCTCAACGGGCCGCCCGCAAGGCGTCGATGAAAACCGGCCACAAAGCCCACAGGTTCTCCGTTTGGAGCCACAGTTCCCGCGCCTGGGCCGCCGGCGTGGGATGCTCGCTCTCAATATCCCGCAGGTAGGCCTCATCGGCCGGATGCTCCGCCGCCGTGAACTCCTCGAACCACGGGGCGAAATGGCTCCGGAAGCGTTGGAGCTCCCCCGCCGGCAGCTTCCCGTCCCGACGGTAGGCCGACCACAGCAGCAGAATCTCCCGCGCCGGGGATTTGTCCGAGATGTCGTTGATGACCTCGTCGAAAAGCTCCTCCTCGCCCATTGCCAGATAGTCGAAGGCCAGCAGCTGGCTCCCTTCCAGATGATCCTCCGGGTCGAGTTCGAGCAGCATCTCCAACAGCGCCGCCGAAAGTTCGAAATCATTGATCAGGAAGTGGTCGATGGCCGACGCACGGATCAGTTCCAGGGCCGCCCGCGAATTGCGGTGGTTCCATTCGAGATTCACCTCCTCATCCTCGGGAATCAGTTCCGCAAGGCGCTGGAACGCCTGAAACCGGGCATTGCAGGCTCCTTCGACATCCCCTTCGGCCTGCATCTGCCGCGTCCGGGCCAACACCCGGGAAAAATCATACGGACCCTCCCCGACCACCTCGAACGTCTGATCCGGAGTGGGTTCAAGCACAGCCTTTCGCATCGTCGCGTCGCAGTTTAAAGATCACAACAACAAGCAGCAGAAGCGTAACGGCGCCGCCCAGCCAATAGGCCGCCGTACGGTTCGCCATGCCGAACATCAGCGGCGAGACGAACACATAGCTCGCACAGACGTACGTCATCACCAGTGCCGGAAGCAATCCCACCCAGAGTCCGCGCCCGCGGCGGTGGAGATAGACGACGATCATCCACAGCGTGACCGCAGCAAGCGTCTGGTTCATCCACGCAAAATAGCTCCACATGGCCTGGAACGGAAGCCCGAAGATGATCAGCAAACCCAATGCAAACAGCGGAATGCAGATATAGATGCGCTTGCGCAGCGTCCGCTGCTCGACACCCATGAAGTCCGCCACGATCAGGCGCGCCGACCGGAAGGCCGTATCCCCGGAGGTGACGGCGCAGGACACGACGCCGAAAATCACAAAGCCCGCAAGAACCGGTCCCAGCGTCTTCGTGGCAATGACGTCGATCATCACGCCCGCCTGACCGCCGTATTGTGCGATCGCGGCGTTCAATCCCTCGACACCGCCCCAGAAGGCCATGCCGATCGCCGCCCAGATCAGGGCAATGATCGACTCGGAGATCATCGCTCCGTAGAAGACCGAGCGGCTCTCCCGTTCGTTGCGCATGCAGCGCGCCATCAGCGGCGACTGTGTGGCATGAAACCCCGAAATCGCGCCGCAGGCAATGGTCGTGAAGAGCATCGGGACGATCGGGAAATTCCGCGCATCGGCAATGCAGTTCCGCAGCGAGGTCAGCTCCGGGATCACGTAGTCCCGGTCGAACAGCAGTACGAAGAGGATCCCGAGCGCCATGAACAGCAGGGCAAAGCCGAAAATCGGATAGATCCGGCCGATGATCTTGTCGACCGGCAGCAGCGTCGCCGCAATATAATAAAGAAGAATCACCCCCAGCACGATCAGCAGCAGCCACGAGAAACCGCCGAAGGCCGGAACGTCCAGAGACGGGATATCCAGTCGGTTGGCGATCAGCGAGGCGGGTTGCGAAAGGAAAACTGCTCCTACGAGGATCATCAGCCCTGCGGAAAACAGGCGCATGACGATTTTCACGCCGGGGCCCAGATAGCGCCCCACCAGTTCGGGAAGGCTCGCACCGTCCTGCCGCAGCGAGATGACGCCGGAGATGAAGTCGTGCATGGCACCCATGAAGATACCGCCCAGCGTGATCCACAGGAAGGCCACGGGACCGTATGCCGCGCCGAGAACCGCACCGAAGATCGGGCCCAAACCGGCGATATTGAGCAATTGGATGAGAAAAATCCGCCAGCGCGGAAGCGGAACGTAATCCACGCCGTCATAAAGGCGGTTGCAGGGCGTTGTCGCAGAAGGGTCGATGCCGACCAGCCGCTCCAAATAACGGCCATAGGTAAAATAGGCCGCGATGAGCAGCGCCAGACATATCAGAAAAGTGATCATAGCAAAAATTAAGACTCTGTTTCCATGCGAATATAACAAGAATTGCGAGATTTTTCACAAAATTGTTGCGAGGAAAAAAATTTTTTCAGATATTTGCAGTCCCAAAGAGAACGGTAGGGTTCACAAAAACCGATGTTCTTGCGGGCAGTTGAAAGCCGAATTAGCTCAGCGGTAGAGCACTTCACTCGTAATGAAGGGGTCCCGAGTTCAAATCTCGGATTCGGCTCGAAAGTCCGAGGCCGCAGACCCGAGACGCAAAGAAAAACCGCCGCAAAGCAATTTGCAGGCGGTTTTTTGTTGCGGAACGTGACTCGCGAAAGCGAGGCGGACTTTCGAAAGCGCCCCTGCGGCAAGCAGCCGAGAGAAGACGAGCGCAGCGATGTCAAATTCGGATTCGGCTCGAAAGTCCGAGGCCGCAGACCCGAGACGCAAAGAAAAACCGCCGCAAAGCAATTTGCAGGCGGTTTTTTGTTGCGGAACGTGACTCGCGAAAGCGAGGCGGACTTTCGAAAGCGCCCCTGCGGCAAGCAGCCGAGAGAAGACGAGCGCAGCGATGTCAAATTCGGATTCGGCTCGAAAGTCCGAGGCCGCAGACCCGAGACGCAAAGAAAAACCGCCGCAAAGCAATTTGCAGGCGGTTTTCCCGTGGCGGGAATCGCACACCCGCCGGGCAGGGCAAATCCTAAACACGTCAAAGGCCCGGACCGTGGATTCAAAAGCCAGGAAACAGACAACGGCTACTCCCCGGCCATGGCATGGCGGTAACCCCGGATCTTGTTCCAGTCCCCGCGCGTGAAGTCCGGAACCGCAACCGGGGCACTGTTATGTTCGAGAGACAAGGCCGTCAGGGCTCCGATACACGACCATTCCGCCGCATCGTACACATCCTGATCCAGCGGCAGACCGTTCCGCAGGCAGTAGATCAGCCGGTAGTCCATGATGAAGTCCATGCCGCCGTGGCCCCCGACCTCCCGGGCCGTTGCTTCCAGCTCCTTCGTGATCGGATGCTTGTAACGCTCCATCAATGCCGCACGCACCTCGTCCGACACGAAGCTGTGCGAACTCAAATTCTCATGGTCCGGAACCCCGGCATCCGACAACTGCTCCGGCTCGAAGGCATATCCCTCCACCGGATATTTGTTGGCAAAGCCCTTCGTGCCGGTCAGCTGGTACATCCGACTGTACGGGCGCGGCGTATAGACGTTATGTTCCAGAAGGATCGTCCGGCCCCGTTCGGTCTTGATCAGCGTCAGCGTCTGGTCCCCGTTGGCGAACGTCTCCGCGCCCATCTTCTCTTGCGCTGTTTCAAGGCCCTTGACCGACGGCGTATCCATCGAAACCAGATAGCGCATCCGGTCGCCACGGTGGATGTCGAGCAGCTGGCACGCCGGACCCAGCCCGTGCGTGGCGTAGACGTCGCCCCGGTGTTTCTGATTGAAGTCAAGGCGCCAGTTCCCCTGGTAGTAGTCCCAGAAGGGTTCCAGGTTGTGGATGTAGGCTCCCTCGGTATGGAGGATCTCGCCGAAAAGTCCCTGCCGGGCCATGTTCAGCGTCGTAAGTTCGAAGAAGTCATAGACGCAGTTTTCAAGCATCATGCAGTGGCGCTGCGTCTGCTCGGCCGTGTTGACCAGCTGCCAGCACTCTTCCAGCGACGTGGCCGCCGGGACCTCCACGGCAACATGTTTGCCCTGCTCCATGGCGTAGACCGCCATCGGGACGTGCAGCTGCCACGGCGTGCAGATATAGACCAGATCGAGGTCCGCACGCTGGCAAAGCTCCTTCCAGCCCTCCTCGCCGCTGTATGCCGCAGCCGCCGGAAGCCCGCGCCGCGTCAGGATAGACTGCGCACTGTCGACCCGCTCGGGGTAGAGGTCGCACAACGCCCGGATCGAAACCCCTTCGAGGTGCGTGAACCGCTCCACGGCCCCCGGGCCCCGCATCCCAAGCCCGATGAATCCCACCCGAACCGTATCCAGCGGTTCGGTCCGCAGGCCCAGTACGGAACGCTGTCCGGCCGCCCGGGCCGGGGTCTCCGTCACGAGGATCCCATCCTCCATCCGGCAACTTTTCGATCCGCAGCCTGCGAACAGCAGCGTCCCGGCCACAAAACTCCAAAATACAAGGATTTTCTTCATCTTTCAGACGGTTTGGTCAATAGCTGGACAAATGTAGGAAATATTTTGAAATATGCGCCCGTTTGACTACTTTTGCGCTCATAAAATTCTCCTTCCATGTTGCGCAGGTTTGCAGCGGTAATCCTTTCAGCCATTCTCCTTGCTCCGGGATGGCTCGGGCTTTCGGGAATGACCCTCTTCGCGGGTCTCGTCCCCCTGCTCTGGATCAGCGACTCCTACGGCGATTCCCGACGCGACTGGTGGCGCATGTTCGGGTGGGCAGCGCTCGCTTTCGCGCTCTGGAACGTACTGACCGTGTGGTGGATCTGGTATGCCACGCCCGTCGGCCCCGTCGCCGCGACGCTCGCTTCGACGACCCTGAACCTGATCGCCTTCATGCTCTTCCACACCGTCTCGAAAAAGGCGCACAAGGCCCTCGCATACGTCACCCTCGCCGCCGCATGGATCTCCACCGAATACTGGTACACCGTCGGCGACTTCTCCTGGCCCTGGCTCATCCTCGGAAACGGTTTCTCGCACGAAGTGTGGGCCGTACAATGGTATGAATACACGGGCGTGTTCGGCGGTTCGCTGTGGGTGCTCATCGCCAATATCCTGATTTTCGAAGCCTGGAAGGCACGACGCAACCCCCGGAAATGGTTCGCTGCCGCCGCGGTCATCCTCCTGCCCGTCGCCGCGTCGCTCATCGTCCGAAGCTGCTGGACCCAACCCGACGAGGGGACGGTCCGCGTCAGCATCATCCAACCCAATGTCGACTGCTACGACAAATTCCACGGCGACACGGAGCGTCAGGAGCGGAACATCCTCGACCTGCTCGCGCAGGTCCCGCAGGATGCGCAGTTCGTCCTGCTGCCCGAAACGGCCGTGCCGGGATACTACCGCGAACCGGCCCTGGGCGAATACCCCTGGGGCAATGACGCAGAGCCGGGCGCCTTCTGGGCGGAGCTGACCGACTCGCTCCGCAGCCGGATCCCCAACGCACTGCTCATCGCCGGGGCCAACACCATCCGCTCCTATCCCGCCGGCGCACAGACCGAAACAGCCCGTCCCGACCGATTCGGCGGAGGGTATTACGACGTCTTCAACACCGCCGTGGGGCTCGACTCCGCAGGCCGCATGCAGCTCCATCACAAGGGTCGGCTGGTGATCGGCGTGGAGAACACCCCGACGTGGGTATTCAAGGTGCTGAAATTCCTCGTCATCGACCTCGGAGGCGTCGTCGGACAGATCGGAAAGGGTCTCCACGGAACGGCATTCGCCCATAACGGCGCGGCCGTCGGTCCGGCCATCTGCTACGAAGGACTCTACGGCGACTTCTACGGCGACTTCGTGCGCCGCGGCGCCCAATTCATGGCCATCATCTCGAACGACGGATGGTGGGGAGACACACCCGGATACAAGCACCTCTTCTCGATCTCCCGCCTGCGCGCCATCGAACACCGCAGAGCCATCGCCCGCGCGGCAAACACCGGTCAGTCGGGATTCATATCCGCGACGGGCCAAATCGGGGAGACCCTCGGTTGGGAGGAGCGCGGCATCCTCACGGCGGAGGTGCCCCTCCACAGCGAAACGACCTTCTACACCCGATACGGAGACTATCTGGGCCGCATGGCCGAATACATCCTGCTGCTCTCCGTCCTGTACTTCGTCGCCTACCGCGTCAAACGACGGAACCATCTTGTGAAATAAACCCCATTTGTCATGAACTATACCCAGACCCTCGAATTCCTCTTCCAGTCGCTGCCCGCCTTCGAAACCCAGGGCGCTACGGGATACAAACCGGGATTGGAGCGAATCACCGCATTCTGCCGCCACATCGGAAACCCCCAGCGGAACTTCTTCACCATCCATGTCGCCGGAACCAACGGCAAAGGCTCCGTGGCCCACATCATCGCTTCGGTCCTCCAACAGGCCGGGTATCGGACCGGACTCTTCACGTCGCCCCATCTGCGCGACTTCCGCGAACGGATCCGCGTCGACGGAGAAATGATCCCCAAGCAGAAGGTCGTCAACTTCGTCGACAAGCACCACGACAAAATGGTCGAACTCGAACTCTCGTTCTTCGAAATGACCGCAGCCATGGCCTTCGACTACTTCGCACAGAGCGACGTCGAGGTCGCCGTGATCGAAACCGGACTCGGCGGACGGCTCGATGCCACCAACATCATCGTCCCGATCCTCAGCGTCATCACCAACATCGGTCTCGAACACACCGCACTGTTGGGCGACACGCTCCCGAAGATCGCCCGCGAAAAGGCCGGGATCATCAAGAAAAGCATCCCCGTCATCATCGGCGAGGCCGACGTCCGCTACAACGAGGTCTTCGAACAGACGGCCGCGGCGAACAAGTCCCGCGTGATCTATGCCGAGCGGGAGTTCCTCTGCGAGGAGCACCGCCCGCAGGGCGAATACCAGCATTTCCGGCTCCGCAGAACCCGCGACGAACAGGCGTTCGACGTGGAGCTCGACCTGCAAGGGGATTACCAGTGCCGCAACATCGTCACGGCTTCGGCCGCCATCGACTTCCTCCACGAGGAGACGCCCCTGACGATCTCCCGGAGAGCCTATCTCGAAGGCATGAAAAAAGCCGCGGCCAACACCTCGCTGATGGGCCGCTGGCAGAAACTCGCGGATGCCCCGCTGACGATCTGCGACACGGGACACAACGCCCACGGAATAGCCTGGGTCGCCCAACAGTTGAAGCAGACGCCTCACCGCAATCTGTACTGCGTGATCGGCTTCGTCCGCGACAAGGATCTGGCGCATATCCTGCCACTGCTGCCCCACGACGCCCACTACCTCTTCACGCAGGCCCGGTCCGAACGCGCCCTGCCGGCTGCCGAACTGACCGCCAAAGCCGCCATTTACGGATTGCACGGAGATGCTGTCGGGCAGGTTTCGGAAGCACTGGCGCGCGCCAGAGAACTCGCCGGTCCCGAGGATCTCATCTTCGTCGGAGGCAGCACCTATGTCGTTGCCGAGGTGTTGTGACGATCCGCGCGAGCCATGAAAAAACCGGAGCCTGGATTCAGACTCCGGTTTTTCGTTGTTTGGCCCCTCGATGTCAGGCTGGCCCCGTCCCCTTCGATGTCAGGCCTGGCCCATCTTGGGCCCCGTCTCCGGAATCACACCCGGAGTCGGAATCTCGATCTTGCCCACGTTGCTCTCATAGCGAACGATGTTGTCCTGCAAGGAGCGCAACAACCGCTTGGCATGTTCCGGCGTAAGAATGATCCGACTCTTGACGCGCGCCTTCTGCACCCCCGGCAGAACCGTTGCAAAGTCGATGATGAATTCCGACGTCGAATGCGATATGATGGCCAGATTCGAATAGTGACCCTGCGCCACCTGATCGTCCAGTTCCAGATCAATGCCGAATTGTTTCATCTCTGCCATACCTCACGAATTTGATTTTTTGCAAAAATAACCGGTTTCGCAACATGATATTATACCCGGATGGCAAAGTTTTCGATATTTTATCAACAGTGGAGCCCGATAACGCACGCTTTTCCCGTTTTTTTGATTTTCTTGCTGCGTATGTGGGCTCTTTTTCGTATCTTTGTCATCCAAACCCGCATTCCGGCAATATGGCATTCGATATCGTTGAAACCCTCTTCCGCGGCATTTGCGTCGGCGTCGCAGCCTCGATCACCGTCGGGCCCGTCGCCGTGCTCTGCATCCAGCGCACGCTCTCCAAGAACAGGCGCTCCGGAATCATATCCGGAATCGGCGTCGCATGCGCCGACACCTTCATGGCCATGATCGCCCTGTTCTTCTACTCGATGCTCCAAACCCAGATCGAGCAGTACAACACCCTGCTGCGGGTAATCGGCGGAATCTTCGTCGTCATCGTCGGCGTCTTCATCTTCGCACAGAACCCCGTCCCGCAGATCCGACGGAACCGCGCCGGAAAAACATCCCTCTGGCAGGACTTCGCATCCATATTCGGACTCACCATCGCTAATTTCATCATGGTGGTCCCCTACATCCTCGCCTTCTTCGCCGTATTCAAGATCTCGGGCGGCGAAATGACGGACCATACCGTCGGCGGATTCTTCCGTGCCATCTTCGTCATCATCGGATTCTTCTGCGGAGCCGCAGCATGGTGGACTTTCCTCGCATGCGTCATCAACCTCTTCCGCAGGAGATTCCGGCCTCGTCACATGCTCACCATAAACCATGTCGCAGGCCTCATCATCGGAATTTTAGGCATCTACACCATATTATCCACTTTTTTTGACATATTCCCGAATGTCGGACACTAAACACAAGATCATAATCGCCGTCGACGGATTCTCGTCATGCGGCAAAAGCACCTTCGCAAAGGCAATCGCGGCCCGGCTGGGCTACATCTTCATCGACACCGGCGCCATGTACCGCGCCGTAACGCTTTATGCCCTCGGACACGGGGCCATCCGCTCCGGAATCGTCGACGACGAGGCCGTCGTGAAGCTCCTCCCGGAGATCTCGATCACCTTCCGGTTCAACCCCGAACGCGGCGCAAGCGACATCTACGTCAACGGGGACCTCGTCGAGGGAAAGATCCGCACGATCGAGGTCTCGAACTGCGTGAGCCGCGTCAGCGCCATCCCCGAGGTGCGGCAGAAACTCGTCGCCATGCAGCAGGAGATGGGGCAGCGACGCGGCGTGGTGATGGACGGACGCGACATCGGAACGGTCGTCTTTCCCGATGCCGAGCTGAAACTATTCATGACCGCCGATCCCGCCGTCCGGGCCGAACGTCGTTACAAGGAGTTGAAAGAGAAAGGGATGGACGTCACGCTGGAAGAGATCGAGCGCAACGTCCGCGAACGCGACAAGGCCGACATGAACCGCGCCGTCTCGCCGCTCCGTCAGGCCGAGGATGCCATCGTGCTGGACAACAGTCACATGACCGTCCCAGAGCAGATGGAATGGTTTTTGGCGCGGTTTGCCGAAGTTACCGCCCGCCCGTAAGGGGCAGGCAGGCAGAGGGGCCGGCGAAAGGCAAAGCCCCCTTGAAAAATCCGGAAACGGATCCCCAAAAAGACAAAACGCATGCATATCGAAATAGACGATAAATCGGGATTCTGCTTCGGCGTGGTCCGCGCCATCACGGAGGCCGAAAAGGCCCTCGCCGAGGGCCGAACCGTGCACTCGCTCGGGGACATCGTACACAACCGCATCGAGGTTCAGCGGCTCGAACGCCTGGGACTCCGGACCGTGACCCACGACCAAATGCCCGCAATCGCAGGCGGTAGGCTCCTCATCCGAGCACACGGCGAGCCCCCCACCACCTATGCCGAAGCCCGCAGACTCGGAATCCGCGTGATCGACGCCACCTGCCCGGTCGTGGCACGGCTCCAACGCCGCGTCATGCAGGCCCACGAACAGATGGGGCCCGTTGGCGGACAGGTCGTGATCCTCGGAAAACGAGGACATGCCGAAGTCGTCGGACTCACAGGACAGGTCGAAGAGCCCACGATCGTGATCGAAAACGCCGACGATCTCCGGACAATCGACTTCGCACGCCCGATCCACTTCCTCTCGCAGACCACACAGAGCATCGCTCTCTTCGAAGCGCTCGGCACCGAGATGAAGCGCCGTGCCGCAGACCCCGGGCAGGTACGCATCGACGATACGATCTGCCGCCAGGTCGCCAACCGCGAGCAGCATCTCACGGAGTTCGCCGCAAGGTTCGATGTCGTGATCTTCGTCTGCGGACGCAAGTCCTCGAACGGAAAGGTGCTCTCGGAGGTGTGCCGGAGCGCCAACCCGCAGACACACGTCGTCGAAGAGCCCGACGAAATCGAAGCCTCCTGGTTCGAGGGGACCGGAAGCGTCGGAATCTGCGGCGCAACGTCCACCCCCAAGTGGCTGATGCAGGAGGTCGCCCGGGCCGTCGGGGAAATAACGAAAAAACCGTAAGAACAAAAGGCGGTGAATGGAGCGTCGGAACTCCCGCCTCAACCCCCTCCCGGCAAAGAAAAACAGAACGGTCGATCCGGGTACCGGATGGCCGCCACGGACAAATCGGAAAAAACAAAACTCGAAAATTATGAAATACTTCATCCGTTCCCTGAAATATTTCTGCGCGCTGTGCGTTCTATGTGCAGCGATCATGTATCTGAACCGGATGGCCGGAACCGCCAGACTCACCGTCACGGAGACCCTCTACGTGATGTTCCATACGCCGCGCGGCATGATGCTCCCCGCCGTGATCCTCCTGCTCGCCGCCTTCTATCCCAAATTCGGATTCATCGTGCGCCAGGTCGAGGGGGACATCGACGACAACCGCGAACAGATCCTCAACGCCTTCCGCTCCGAGGGATTCTCGCTCCGCAGCGAACACGACGGCGTGATGGTCTTCCGCGCCGACAACTGGGGCCGGAAACTCATGATGCTCGGAGAAGACGAACTGATTGTTTCACAATACGGACAATGGATCCGGATCGAGGGGATACGCCGCGGTGTGGCCCGCGTCCAGTACCGGCTCGATTCCTTTTTGGAGATGATTCGACGCAATGAATAGAAAATACCGCCCGCTGATCGCGGCAACGGCTGCCGTGGCCGTCGCCGCCGTTACGATCTTCGCCGCCCGGAACGACTTCGGGCTCGGACGCAACATGGAAATCACCGTCAACATGATGCGAGAACTGTCGCTCAACTACGTCGATCCGGTCGACCCCGACAAACTCATGGAAGGGGCCGCCGCCGGCATGGTCAGCGACCTCGACCCCTACACCGAATACATCCCCGAGGAGGGCATGCAGGATTTCGAACTCCTGACTACCGGAAAATACGGCGGAATCGGAGCCCTCATCCGGCAGAAGGAGGACTACGTCCGCATCGCACAGCCCTACGAAGGATCGCCGGCCGATCGGGCCGGTCTCAAAATCGGTGACAAGATCCTCGCCATCGACGGAAAGGACGCAAAGGGCTTCTCGACCGAAGAGGTTTCGTCAAGGCTCAAAGGAGAGCCCGGCAGCAAGGTCCGCGTCACCGTCGAGCACCTCGACGGAACGCAGCAGACCGCCGTCATCCGCCGCGAGCGCATCGCAATCCCCGGCGTGCCCTTCGCCGGATGGGCCGCCGATGGGATCGGATACATCCGCCACAGCGACTTCACCGAAGGGTGTTACGAGGAGATGAGGGCCGCCGTCGAACGTCTCCGCCAGGAAGGCAGCCTGAAAGGCCTCATCCTCGACTACCGCTCGAACGGTGGAGGCATCATGCAGGAAGCCGTCAAGATTCTCGGCATGTTCGTCCCCAAAGGAACCGAAGTCGTCAGCACCAAGGGCCGTTCGGAGGAGTCCCGGCAGGTGTTCCGCACCGGGTCCGAGCCCATACTGCCCGACCTGCCCCTCGTCGTGCTCGTCAACGGGAACACCGCATCCGCGGCCGAGATCGTCGCCGGCGCCTTGCAGGACCTCGACCGCGCCGTGCTCATCGGGCAACGGAGCTTCGGAAAGGGGCTCGTCCAGACAACCCGCCCCCTCGGGTACAACACCATGCTCAAACTCACCACCGCCAAATATTACATCCCCTCGGGGCGCTGCATACAGGCCATCGACTACTCCCATTCGCAGGAGGGATCCGTGCGCACCGTCCCCGACTCGCTGATTTCCGAATTCACGACCCGCGCCGGACGAAAGGTCTACGACGGCGGCGGCATCATGCCCGACATCCGCACCGAACCGGAGTACATCTCCCGCTTCGCCGCAACCCTCTACGCGATGGGGTTCATCGAGGATTTCGGCGACGAATACACCCGCCGCAACCCCGGACAGGCGATCGACATCCGCACCTTCTCGATCTCCGACGACGACTATGCCGACTTCGCGGAGTTCATGAAGGAGAAGAAGGTCCCCTATGAGTCCGACACGAGGCGCGCCCTCAAAGCCCTGAAAAAAGCAGCCGACGAGGACCTCTTCGACGACCTGAAAGCGCGCTTCGAAAAGGTCGAGGCCGAATTGAAGGACGATACGCAGACAAACCTCGAAACCTACCGCGAACAGGTCATCGGGACGATCAACAACGACATCGTCATGCGCCACGCCTATCAGGCCGGCGTGATCGAGCACTCGCTGCCCGGCGATGCCGAGGTCGCACGCGCCGTCGGCGTGCTCGAAAACCCCGAAGAGTACGCCCGCATCACCTCGGAGCAGGATACGCCCCGAAAATAGCTCACGGCCATGAAAATCCATGCGAGAACCTTCTCCTTCCGCAACCGGCTGGTCGTCATCGTCGTCGGAGTCATGCTCGGAGCCGTGTCGCTGCTCTACACCAACGACATGGCACGCAAACTCAAAGGAAAGGAGCAGCATGACGTCGCCCTCTGGGCACACGCCATGGAGCGCGTCAGCCGCGACGTCATGGGGACCATTCAGGACCCGCTCGTCGCGGACATCATGTCCAACGGAAACAACATTCCGTTCATCATCACCAACGAGAACCTCGAAGTCATCAACTCACATCTGGTCCCCGAGAAGATCATCGACCACCCGGACCGACTCCGCAAACAGATCGACAAGTTCATGTCCGAAAACCAGCCCATCCCCGTGCGATACCGGTTTTCGTCGGAACACTACCACCTGATCTTCTACGGAAAATCGGCGCTCCTCAAATCGCTTTACTACTTCCCATACATCCAGATCCTCGTCATCACGGCATTCGTCGCCCTGGGATTCATCGCATTCCGGTCGTCGAAGCACGACGAACAGAACCGCGTATGGATCGGCCTCGCCAAGGAGACCGCCCACCAGCTCGGAACCCCGACCTCCTCGCTGCTCGGATGGATCGAGTACCTCCGTTCGCAGGAGATCGACCAGACGGCCGTCGAGGAGATGAACAAGGACCTCACCCATCTGATGAAGATCACCGACCGATTCTCCAAGATCGGCTCCGAAACACCGCTCACGCCCGAAAACATCAACGAGGTGGTCGGCGAATCGGTCATGTACTTCCGCAAGCGAATCCCGCGCAACGTCACGCTCGAATACAACGGACTGGCCATCGCCCCGGTGCAGGCCAACATCAACGCCGCCCTGTTCGAGTGGGTCGTGGAGAACCTCATGAAGAACTCGCTCGACGCCTTGCAGGGACACGGAGCCATCGACGTGCGCATCTCCTCGGATGACAAATACGTGATGATCGACGTCAAGGACACCGGAAAGGGAATCCCCAAAAGCAACTGGAAACGCATCTTCGAACCGGGATTCACGACCAAGACCCGCGGCTGGGGTCTCGGACTCTCCCTCTCGCGCCGCATCGTCGAGGAGTACCACCAGGGTAAGATCGCCGTCATCGACTCCGAAATCGGCAAGGGCACCACCATCCGGATCACCCTCAAACGCTCCTTCGCCGGATGATCGACGCCCGGCAACATACGGGAAACGCAGCTCCGGTTGGAATGACCTCCGGGGAGTCCGCCGCGGCAGGAGCGAACCGGGCCGAAGCGGGGACTCCCCGTGCAGAGAGTCCCGCAACGGCCGTTGCGGGACCGGCCGCAGACAGCATGGCCGCAAACGGCCGCAGCAAGGAGGTCCCCGAAAACCGCAATACGCCCGAAGAGCGCGTCGGAACGGTTCGGACGCACGGCAGAGCCGGCCTGGAACAAGCCGACACGGGCCTGATCCGCATCGGGACGGCCGTGCGCGAGGCCGGCAGCCTGCGGATCGCCGGCGACTCCACGGCTTTCACCGTCGATTCCCTGTATGCCGGAGGGCCCGGCAGCCTGCCGTTCGGAGAACTCGGGGCGGACCGCGTCGACATCCCGGAAGAGCAACCGGTGCCGTGGCGCGACACAACCGTCTCGGGGCTCTTCGGAGAGTGCTCCGCGACCATTCAGCCCGAGCGGATCGAACGCCCGCTCTGCTCTCCGCTGACGGACAACGCCGTATTCCAGGGCTTCGTGCTCCTGCTCGCCGCAACCTACGCCACGCTCCTCTACCGGAACCTCGGGGACATCCGCAGCCTGCTGAACCGGATCTCCCGCGACAAAACCTCCGGAGAACGGCTCTCCGAAGAACCCGGCAGCAGCGGATTCGCCCGATTCCTGAATCTCACGACCGCCATCGGAATCCTCTTCATGGGGGTCGTGGTCGTCAAATACGGCGACTCGCTCATGCCCCCCGGACTCGGAAGATCCCTCTCCCACGGAGCCGTCCTCGCACTCAGTCTGCTCGCAACCCTCGCCTGGGGCATCGTCATCCTCTTCCAGGCCGCAGTCGTCCGCATCATCGGGGCCGTCACCCTCTCGCAGCCCTTCATCGCACAGCTCGTACAGTTGCGACAGACCTTTTTCTCGCTCGCCGTGATCATCGCATCGCCGGCCCTGCTCCTCTTCGCGCTCTGTCCGCGCGGAACCGGCAGCGTATGGTTTTTTGTCGGCGCCGCAGAATTGATCATTACGGCCGTTTTATACCTCAAGGAATCCCTGAATCTCTTTATTTCTAAAAAAATTTCGATTTTGCATTGGTTTTTGTACCTTTGCACCGTGGAAATCTTCCCAATCAGCCTATTATGGCTCCTTGCGGCGAGATGACCGAACGAAAACAAACCTAAATATCCGTAACGTTGAAAGTAAAGAGTGTATTGGTTTCGCAGCCGAGGCCCGCGATCATCGAGAAATCTCCGTTCTACGAACTCTCCCAGAAATACCAGGTGGAAGTAGCCTACAAACCCTTCATCCGGGTCGAGGGTGTCTCCCTGAAAGAGTTCCGCGCCCAACGGGTCGAAATTCTCGACCACACGGCTGTCATCTTCACCTCCCGGACTACGGTCGACAGCTTCTTCCACATCTGCGAAGAGGCCCGGATCACTGTCCCCGAAACCATGAAATACATCTGCCAGACCGAGGCCGTGGCACTCTATCTCCAAAAATACATCGTTTACCGCAAACGCAAGATATCGTTCGCCGACGGTTCGTTCACCTCGCTCGTCGAGCTCATCATCAAACACAAGGAGGAAAAATTCCTCCTCGCATTGAGCGAGCCCCACAAGCCCGAGCTGCCCGAAACCCTCGCCAAACTCAAACTCGCCGTCGATCCCGTCATCCTCGCACGCACGGTCGCCAGCGACCTCGAAGCCGTCCACATGAACGAATACGACCTGCTGGCCCTCTACTCGCCCTCGGACGTCAAGGCTCTGGTCGAGAAGTTCGGAACCGAGGAACTCCCCGCCATCGCCGTCTTCGGCGAAGGAACACTCAAAGCGGCCATCGACGCCGGGATCACCGTCCTCGCAAATGCCCCGACCCCCGTGGCTCCCTCCATGGCAAAGGCCATCGACCTCTTCATCCAGAAGGTGCAGAACGGCGAGGAGATTCAGCCCGTGGAGTTGGTGGCAGACGCCCGTAAGGAGGAGTTCATCCGCACGCAGCAGCACAAACTGGCCAAAAAAAGCCGGACACGCCGCGTCTCCGCAACTGAAAAATAGCGGACGGACAGAGCCGGCCGACCGAGAAACCGGGGGGGGGCAGAGAAGGGCACAGGAGAAGAGCGCAGGAAGTGAAGGGCGCAGCAGAGAAGGCCGCAGCAGAGAAGGGCACAGGAGAAGGGCGCAGGAGAAGGGCGCAGGAAGTGAAGGGCGCAGCAGAGAAGGGCGCAGCAGAGAAGGGCACAGCAGAGAAGGGCGCAGAAAAGGGAAAACGATGAACGTATAAATGAGAAGACGGCTGTCCCGTTGAAAAGAAGAGACCTCCGGTGCTGAAAACCGGATACAGACAGAAAATCACAGAAACCGGATAGACAAACGCTCCGGAAAACCCAAAAATCCACAACATGTCCGCGCATTCGCTTCCCCGCAACGAAAGACTCCGCTCGCTGGGTGCAGTACGCCGTCTCTTCGAGTCCGGGGAGAGTGGATTCATTTTCCCGTTCCGGTACGTCTGGTTCGCCGAACCCGATACCGAACGAAGCGTCGAAGTCCTCTTCTCCGTTCCCAAGAAATTCCACAAACGGGCCAACAGACGAAACCTCCTGCGCCGCAGGACCAAAGAGGCTTACCGCCTGCAAAAACAGATGCTCACCGAAGGCGCTCCGCTCAACCTCGACCTCGCGCTCATCTACTCCTCGAAAGAACTCCTGCCCGCAAAAACCATCTCACATGCAGTCCGCAGAATTCTGGAAACGGTCGCTGAACGTCTGTAAACGGATCTGCGCCTTCCCGCTGATCCTTCTCGTGCGGTTCTACCAGCTCTGCATCTCTCCCCTCACGCCCCCGTCGTGCCGGTTTACCCCCACCTGCTCGCAATACGCACTCGAAGCTCTGCGCAAATACGGGCCCGTCAAGGGTCTCTGGCTCACCCTGCGCCGGCTCGCCAAATGCCATCCCTGGGGCGGAAGCGGATACGATCCCGTGCCGTAACGAAAAAAGACCGGTCTGAAAACAGACCGGTACTCAAAAGTTGCGTCACTCTCACTCCTTGAAACCCTTCCCTTTTACAACCGCAAAGATCGTGCCCTTCTTCCAAACGGACAACTGCAACCCCAACTCTTCGGATCGGAATTTCGACCGACGTCGAAGTTCCGGACAAAAACAGGCGGTCAATCGCAAAAATCGGCACAATGCTCCGACTCGGTCTCGAATTCGAGCGTCGCATGGGGGATGCCCGAAACCTGCAACAGCGTTTTCAGATCGTGCTTGATCCGCTCCTGTTCCGAGAAATCCGCCAGCACGATATGGGCTGTCAGGGCATTCTCCGTCGTACTCAACGCCCAGACATGGATGTGGTGGACCGCACACACGCCCGGGACTGCGGTCATCCGCCGCATCAGTTCCGGAACGTCGATACCCGCAGGAACCCCGTCGAGCGACAGGCGCAGGCTGTCGCGCGTCAGCGACCACACCGAAGCCACGATCACCCCCGCCACGGACAGACCCACGATCGGGTCGATCAGCGTCCAGCCCGTCCACGAGATTACGACTCCCGAAACCAGCACCCCGACCGAAACCAACGCATCGGCCGCCATGTGCAAATAGGCCCCTCTGACATTCAGATCCCGCTCCTTGTCTTTCAGGAAGAGCCACGCCGTGAACCCGTTGACCGCGACGCCGATCCCCGCCGTCCAGGCGATCGCCCCGCCCGCAACCGGTTCGGGATGCAGCATCCGCCCGATACTCTCGGCAACGATCACCCCCACGGCAATCAGCAGGATCACCGAATTCATCAGCGAGATCAGCACCGTACTCTTCTTGTAACCGTAGGTGTAGCGCGGGGTAGCATGCGCCTGCGCCAGCCGGAAGGCCAGCATCGCCAGCAACAGACTCGCCACATCCGAGAGATTGTGCCCCGCATCGGAGAGAAGGCCCATCGACCCGTACCAGAGTCCCACGGCGAACTCCACGAGCACGAAGCCCGCATTGAGCGAAATACCCCACAGAAAGGCCCGGTTCAACGAGGTCAGCGTGTGGGTATGATGGTGGTGATGATGGGGATGGGGGTCCGGTTCGGGTTTCATGGCTGTACTTCGGGCAAGGTATCCTTGATTTCGGAGAGTTCGACCAGTTTGTTCACGATGGCGTAGATCGTAAGACCCGCCGCCGAGTGGATCTGCAACTTCGCGGCGATGTTCCGCCGGTGCGTGATGACCGTATGCGCCGAAATGCAGAGCGCATCGGCGATCTGCTTGTTCGTCATCCCCTTCACCACGCAGACGATGATCTCCTTCTCGCGCGTACTCAACGGTTCGGGCTTCGCAGACCGGGGCCCCGTGGCCGCCAGACGCTCCACCGCCGGGATGAAGATCTCGTCCTCCACGGCGTTGTGCGACGCAAGCTCCCGCTCGCACGTGAAGATGTCAAACAGCACGCCGTTCAGCTCGTTCGTACTCCCCGACGGGTAGTATTTGATGATGATGTTCTTCAACTCGCGCAACTTCGCATCCACCTGATCGTGCTGCCGGCGGAAGATCTCCATCGAATAGGTCGTGTTCTTCTCCCCGGCAAGCAGCGACTCCACGTACGGAAAGACCGTCTGCTCCTCATAGGCCATGTGCCGCTGGACCTCGGCCGCATACTCGTCGAAAAAGCGCATGATCGCAAACGAAACGTCGCTCTGCGAACAGTCAACCGCCTCGATCAGTTTGCGGCGGATGGCCGGAAGCCGGAAGTCCAGAAAATAACCGTGCGAATTGTGCAGGTAGTCCGTCAGGGCCCGCACCGAGACCTCTTCGGCCAGCTCTTCGCCGTTGCCGAAATTCATCAGCAGGTTCACCACTGCCAGAAACGTCGCCGTATCCACCTTGTTGTCCGTGCAGACCTCCGCGATCGTCTTGTCGCCGAAGCCCAATGCAATGCCGAAACGACTCATCACCTGCAACACCGAATAGCGGTCGCAGACCAGGTCGCACATGCGGTCATCGCCGCCGTATCCTCCGGATTTATACATAGAAACAGGTATTTTTCTTCCGCCGCAAATATAGAGAGACAAGCGCTGTGCCGCAATACCTAAAACACGGTATTTTCAGCGGCGCCCGATGTCCGTATAGGTCGTCTGCAACAGCGTCCGACCCACGTCCAACAGTTCGGGATCCGTCGCCGTGACGACCCGGTCGCCCGTGGCGTCCCAGATCGCCTCGCCCGTGGCATCCACTACGCCGAAGCCGTCGTTGAACGTATAGTAGGCGAACTTCCGCGGCGGAGCCGGCGCGAAGATATCCTTGCTGTAATCGAAATCCGCATGCGGAAGGTCCAACTGCCCCAGCAGCGTCGCCGCCAGGTCGATCTGCGAGGCATAGGCATCCACGATCCGCGGGCCCGAAACCGCTCCGCCCGTCCAGATCATCGGAATCCGGTGCCGCAGCGGCTCGTTGTAGGTCAGCGTCCGCGGATAGGGGTAGCCGTGGTCGGCAACCAGCACCACCAGCAGGTTCTCCCATGCCGGAGAGGCTTTCAGCCGGTCGAGCATCCGACCCACGCAGTCGTCCGAAAAGGCCATGCCATTCAGGATCTTGTCCTCGAACTTCGCATAGGGAACATCGAACGGCTCGTGGCTGCTCAACGTCAGCAACCCGGCCAGGAACGGTTCGCCGGATTTGTCCAGAGCGATCACCCGGTCGGCAAACCAGTCGCAAACCAGCGAATCGTCGTAACCCCACTTCGAAAAATTCGGGCCGAAAGGCAGGTCCTTCTGCCAGATCAGCTCCTGCCACCCCGTGGCATACATGTACGAGGCCTGATTCGTGAAGTTCAGGTCCCCGCCGTAGGTGAAACTCGTCGCGTAGCCCGCCGCAGCCAGCGTCCGCGCAATCGAGGGCAGTCCGTGCGCCTTCGCCGGGAGTTTCATGATCGACAGGTTCGTCTGCGCCGGGAATCCGCTCAAAATCGCAACCTCTCCGCGGTCCGTGCGGAAGGAGTTGGCGAAGAAGTTCTCGAACCACACCCCCTCCGATTTCAGCCGCTGCATGTTCGGCATCACCCACTCGCCGTCCACCCGCTCGTCCATCACCGTGCGGGCAAAGCTTTCCAGAATCACGATCACCACATTCGGGCGATCGGTCGTCAGCACCCGTTCCGTCGGGGCCGCAGCAGCAGCACCGTTGCCCCGCAGCTCCTCGAAGCGCGCCGCACGCTCCTCCTCCCCGTAAAAGGGATAAGCGGCCGCGTAATCCTCGTTCCGGTCCCCGAGGCTCGAAAGGAACGAAAAAACAGGATTCGTCGCGGCATGGTTCAGAAACATCGTCGGGCTGAAATAGACCTTCGAGACGTTGGCCGTCGAGGGACCCGTACCGCCACGGATCGCCAGAAAATCGAATCCCGCCAGCAGCAGCATCGCCAGACTCCCCGGCAGGGCCGTCCGCCAGCCCGTCGGCTCGCCGTCGAAGAGCCGCACCACCCGCCGGTAGAGAGCGATCATTAACCACGCATAGACCGCAGCCAGCAGGGTCTGGCGCACTCCCAGCCAGAAATCAACGCTCGCCATCGCCTCCTTCGGATCCGAAAGGTAGATCAGGATCGTCGAATCCAGCCGGAACCCCCAATAGCCGTAAAGCGCCACGTCGACCGCAAAAATCACGGCCGTCAGCACCGAAACCAGCACGAAATAACCCGTCAGGATCCGGCGTCCGAGCCGTTCCGGAAGGCGGATCCACAGCGTCGCCAGCGTGACGAGCAGCGGCAGCGCCGTCACATAGCCCGCCACGGTCAGGTCGAGCGACAGCCCGTGCCGCAACACCGCCAGCCAGTCGCCGAAGCCTGTCCCGGGCGCCCCCGCGGCGTACCACGCCAGAAATACCGGCTTCTGCAACGCCATCACCAGCACCGTGGCGGCAAACACCGCGAATACGAACCCGAATTTCCGCTTCATCACCGATCAGATCTTCTCTCCGTAGGCCAGGTCACCCGCATCCCCGATGCCGGGAACGATATAGGATCGGGAGGTCAGCTCCTCATCCACCACCGCCGTCCAGATCGTCGTCGTCTGACGCGGCATGTGCTTCATCGCATAGTCGATGCCCTGCTCGCTGGCCACGACCGCCGCCACATGCGTATGGGCCGGCGTGCCGCCCTTCTCACACAGCGCATTGTAGGTCAGAACCAGCGACGAACCCGTCGCCAGCATCGGGTCCACCAGCAGCAGCGTCTTCCCTTCCAGGCTCCCGCACGAGATATACTCGACCTTTACCTTGAATTTCCCGTCCTTCGTGCTCTTGCGGTAGGCCGAGACAAAGGCGTTCTGCGCATCGTCGAAGTAGTTCAGGAATCCCTGGTGGTAGGGCAGACCCGCGCGGAGAATCGTCGCAATCACCAGCTGGTCGTCGATCACGGCCACCTCGGCCTCCCCGAGCGGCGTCTCGACAACCGTCGGACGGTAATGCAGCGCCTTCGAGATCTCATAGGCCGTGATCTCACCGATGCGTTCCATATTCCGGCGGAAGCGCATCGAATCCTTCTGGATCTGACGGTCGCGGATCTCCGCGATGAATTTGTTCAGGACCGTGTTCTGTTGCGAGAGAACGTGAAGTGTCATAGTAACGTTTGGTTGGTTGGTCAATAGAGAAAATTGTTGAACGGATAACGCCCGGCATGAATCTCGCGCACCATCCCGTACAGATCCGAGCGGAATTTTTCCAGATTGAGTTTCTTCAAGGCCGACAGGAAGATGCACGGCGTGTTCGCCTGCGCGATCCAGCTCCGTTTCAGATCGTCCAGCGAAAGGTTCTCGCGCGTCGGAGGCGTCAGGTCATCCTCCGCCTTCTCCACCCACGTGTAGGCGTCCACCTTGTTGAAAACCAGGTAGACCGGCTTCTCCCCGGCCCCGATCTCCTGCAACGTCTGCTTCACCACCGCGATCTGATCCTCGAACTGCGGGTGCGAAATGTCCACCACATGCACCAGCAGATCGGCCTCGCGGACCTCGTCGAGCGTCGACTTGAACGACTCGATCAGCTCCGTCGGCAGTTTGCGGATGAAACCCACCGTATCCGAAAGCAGGAACGGCAGGTTGTCGAAAACAACCTTGCGGACCGTCGTGTCCAGCGTCGCAAAGAGTTTGTTCTCCGCGAAGACCTCGCTTTTCGAGATCAGGTTCATCAGCGTCGATTTCCCCACGTTCGTATAGCCCACCAGCGCCACCCGAACCATCGCACCGCGGTTCGAACGCTGGACGGCCATCTGTCGGTCGATCTTTTTCAGATCCTCTTTCAACTTGGCGATGCGGTTGCGGATGATGCGCCGGTCGGTCTCGATCTCCCGCTCACCCGCGCCGCCGCGCGTCCCCGTACCGCCGCGCTGGCGTTCGAGGTGCGTCCACAGACCCGAAAGCCGCGGAAGCATGTATTCATAGTTGGCCAGCTGCACCTGCGTCTTCGCATAGGCCGTCTGGGCCCGCGAGAGGAAAATGTCCAGAATCAGGCGCGTACGGTCCAACAGCCGGCAGGGAAGCGCCTTCTCGATGTTGCGCGTCTGCGAAGGGCTCAACTCGTCGTCGAAAATCACCACGTCGATCTCCTCCTCCTTACAGTAAGCCGCAATCTCCTCCAATTTCCCCGGCCCCACATAGATCCGCGACGACGGCTGCGGAAGCCGCTGCGTGAAGCGCTTCACGGCCCGGATATCGGCCGTCTCGGCCAAAAATTCCAGTTCGTCGAGGTATTCGTCGGCCTGGCGCGCATCCTGGTTGTCGCGCACGACGGCGACCAGCACGGCCCGCTCCCGAGGATCGGAATCGCCCGTCGGAGAGGTCGGGGCGACGGTTTGTTTACGTTCTTCCAATGTCATAGGTTTCTGTTCCTCCGGAGGCGGACAACGACACTCCGGATGCAAACGGCATGCTACAAATAAGGGTATCCTCCAAGAAGCAGGATACCCTCAATAGATTCAAAGAGCCGGATCAGTTCTGTACGCGGAAGTCTACCGGCAACGTGTACTTCACACGAACCACCTGGTTGCGCTGTTTGCCCGGGCTCCATTTCGGGGACTTGCTCAACACGCGGATCGCCTCATCCGAAAGCGACCGGTCCGGGGTTTGCAGTACCTGGATGTTGGTCAGACGCCCGTCCTTCTCGATCACGAACGACAGAACGACACGACCCTGGATACCGTTTTCAAGCGCAATCTGCGGGAACTTCACATTCTGCTGAACCCAGTTGCGGAACGTATTCAGGTCGCCCCCCTGGAACGAAGGCATCGTCTCGGCGATCAGGAACGGCTGGTCGTCCTCGATGACCTCCTCCTTCACCTCGACGGTCTGGATGAACTCCGTCTCGTCGTCGAACTCCGCGAAGTCCACCTCCGTGGTGATTTTCGTGTCGTTGGTAACGACCTGCAACAGGTCGGCGATCACCTTCACCTCCACCTTCTTGGGCGGTTCGGGCGGTTTCTGGTCCTGACGCGTGATCTCGACGATCTGCTCCTCGACGATGGCCGTCTGCAAGTCTATTTTCTCAACGTGCTTCTCCTTCGGCGTATACGAGAAGGCTGCGATCACCAGCAGAAGCGATACGACAAGACCGATTTCAAGCAGAAGACCCCGCTTGTTCTGAAGGTCCGCTTTGGGATTTTTCTTGATTTCCATCTATTCAGTTTTTAATTGTTCCGATTCCAGGGACGGCATCGCACGGCCGCAGCCATCCGGGCGCAGGCACGCTATGCACCACAAATATAGAGATAAAAATTCAAAAATGAACGCCCCGAAGCAAAAATCTTTATTTTTTGCCTACTTTTGTCTTGCGAAACAAACCCAGAAGCCGCAAAATGACCGCTCCGGAAACTTTGTACGGGAAGAATCCCCAGGAGCTCGACGCCCTGTGCCGCGATGCGGGCATGCCGCGATTCGCAGCCCGGCAGATCGCACGCTGGCTCTATGTCCGCCACGTCGAGGACCCGCTCCGCATGACCGACATCGCCGCCGCGCACCGCCAGCGGCTCGCCGAGCGATTCGCCCCGGCGCTCCGCGCCCCGGAACACGCATCCGTTTCCGCCGACGGCACGAAAAAATACCTCTTCCGGACACTGCAAGGAAACTTCATCGAGTCGGCCTACATCCCCGACGGCGAGCGCGCCACGCTCTGCGTCTCCTCACAGGCCGGGTGCCGCATGGGCTGCCGCTTCTGCGCAACCGGGCGTCAGGGACTCCAACAGTCGCTCTCCGCAGCCGAGATCCTCAACCAGATCGTCTCCCTGCCCGAACGCGACCGACTCACGAACCTCGTGTTCATGGGCATGGGCGAACCCCTCGACAACACGGACAACGTCCTGCGCGCCCTCGAAATCATCACCTCCGAGTGGGGGTTCGGATGGTCTCCGACCCGCATCACCCTCTCCACGGCCGGCGTCGTGCCCCAGTTGCGGCGGTTCCTCGACTCATCGAAGGTCCACCTCGCCGTTAGCCTCCACAACCCATTCCCCGACGAACGCGCCGAGATCATGCCCGTCGAAAAGGCCTGGCCCATCGCCCGGGTCGTCGACATCCTGCGCGAATACGACTTCACCCACCAGCGCCGCGTCTCGTTCGAGTACATCGTCATGAGCGGGCTCAACGACTCCCCCCGCCACATCCGCGAACTGTCGCGGTTGCTGAACGGGATCAAGTGCCGCATCAACCTGATCCGCTTCCACCGGATTCCCGGATCGCCCTACTTCTCGCCCGATGACGACGCCATGATCCGATTCCGCGACGCCCTCACCGCCCGCGGCATTCAGACCACCATCCGCGCCTCCCGCGGCGAGGACATTCAGGCCGCCTGCGGGCTGTTAAGCACACGAATGAAAAACGAACCCGCTTAATACGCAATTAATTTACCAAATCTTTTCATCGCTTGCCTGCTCTATGCCAAAGGCATATGAACAGGAATATCGTCAATGCAAAGTTCAGCCACATTCCAAAGGATAATGAGCCAATACGCAGATACATACGCTCTGCTAAAAAGTTATTTCCATTGGAATCTACCATGTATTTCATATCTACATAGGCATTTATCCATATCAATAACTCATATATGGCAATCAGAGCAAATGCAATAATACCGACTGTTTTCTGCCATTTCTTCATATGCGAAGATATTCATTATAAACTGTACAAAATTACAAAAATGCCATTCATTTGTCTATAATGAACAGCATCTTTTTTTGTGATTCAGCAATATAAAAACGGGGCTTAAAGAGCGAAAGGAGGCTTGTTCGGATTCGGTCCCCGTTCTGCGAGGAG